>Ga0255338_1000154_pt1 | contig 290646 bp, 281 predicted proteins | sample MeOH1_35cm_T4_19_FD_203715 | JGI IMG/M metagenome (GOLD analysis project Ga0255338, IMG submission 203715) | Sandy soil microbial communities from University of British Columbia, Vancouver, Canada - MeOH1_35cm_T4_195 | ecosystem: Engineered > Artificial ecosystem > Sand microcosm >...
CTGCGGTGGGTGGGGGCGGGTTGCCGGCCGCTGTGTGAGGCGGTGGTCCCGGGGCGGGAGACCCCGCCCCGGGACCGGCGCTTTGGTTCGCGGTCGCGGACCCTCGGCGATTTCGCAACAGCCCGTCTGATCGACGCAATGTGACATTCGGTCACCGCGTTCGGCCTGCACGTGCGGCCTGCACGATGAGTTCTCCCGGTCCGGCCGGTCCGTATCGATACGGGCTCCGGCCGGAGCCGGGAGAGGAGTCGTCGTGAGTACACCGGTCACCACCACCGTCGATGCGCGTTTCGGGGACGACGGGGAGCCGCCCCTGCCGTGGTCCGACACCGAGGAGCTGCTCGAGTCCGCACAGCTGTACTGGCTCAGCACGGTCCGGCGCGACGGCGTCCCGCATGTGACGCCGCTGATCGGACTGTGGCATGCGGGCGGATTCGTCTTCTGCACGGGTCCGGGTGAGCAGAAGACCCACAACCTGCGGCACAACGATGCCGTCGCGGTCACCACGGGTGTCGCGACCTGGGCGGCCGGCACGGACGTCGTCGTCGAGGGCCGCGCCCACCGGGTCACCGACGGCGACGCGCTACACGCCGTCGCCGAGGCGTACTACGTCAAGTACGGCCAGCAGTGGCGTTTCGAGGTCCACGGTGACGCCGTCGGTCCGGTGGACGATCCGGGCTGGGTCTTCCGCGTCGTGCCGAGCAAGGTGCTCGTCTTCGCCAAGGGCCCGTTCGGCCAGACCACGCACCGGTTCGCCTGAGCTGCCCGTGGGCCGAAAGTCACATCCGGTCGATGTGATCGACTGAATGTGACATTCGGCCAAAGGGGTTCGGGGGTCAGCGCGGCGGGCCGACGTCCAGGACGACGCGGGCGGTGCGGTGCCGGCCGGTGACGTCGAGCCAGCCGATCTCCACGCTGTCGCCCGGACGGCGCGCCATCAGCATGTCCTCGAGGTCCACCGTGGTCGAGACGGGGCGCCCGTCGAACGCGACGATGACGTCGCCGATCTCGAGGCCGGTGCCGGCGGCGGGGGTGCCGTAGCCGACCCACAGCACTTCGGCGCCCGTTTCCTCGTTGCCGGTCCGGTCGGTGGTGACGCTCACGCCGAGCAGCGGGGTCGGGCCGACGTGCACCGTCCCCGCGCTCGTCCCGGTACGGACCTGGTCCACCACGTCGAGGGCGGTTCCGATGGGCACTGCGTACGCCTCGGGTGGATCGGGGACGGCGGCCGGGTCCGGTTCGACCGCCCCGGCGGTGTTGACCCCCACGACGGTGCCGAACGCGTCGACGAGCGGACCACCGGAGTCTCCGGGCCGGATCGCCGCGCTGACCTGCAGCATTCCGCGCAACCGACGTAGCGATCCGTCCATCGAGTCGCGCACCGACACCGTCTTGTCGACGGCGACGATCGTGCCGGGTGCCGGCACGACGACGCCGCCGCCGTCCGCGTTGCCGAAGGCCGTCACGGGCGAGCCCGGTTGGGGAAGGGGCGTCTCGGTCACGGCCGCGACGGGCAGACCGGCGGCGGAGCCGAGTTGCAGTACGGCGATGTCGAGGGTGGAGTCGTAGCCGAGCACCGCGACGTCGTAGCTCGCGCCGGTGTGGGGGCTCACCGCGCTGATGTCGGTGGCTCCGGTGACGACATGGTGGTTGGTGAGCACCGTGCCGTCGGCCGTGAGGACGATGCCGGTGCCCGAGATGCCGCGCCAGCCGCGGTTCGCGGTGAGGGTGACGACGGCCGGAGCGATCCGTGCCGAAACCTCCTCCGCCGTCGGCGGCACGATCGGCAGAGCGGGCGCCGCGGGCGGTGGTGGCGGCACAGCGATCTCGACCGTCGCCGGTGCGGTGAGCACCAGGCCGGCGGCCACCATCGCCAGAACGGCGCCGAGGCGGCGGATCACGGCCCCGGCGCGGTGGCCGCGAGGTGGTCGACGAGTTCGCGGGCGGCGGCGCGACCGGCGCGGTTCGCGCCGATGGTCGACGCCGAGGGCCCGTATCCGACGAGATGGATCCGCGGGTCCGCGGCGACCTGCGTCGCCAGCTTGCCCGTCATGGTGATGCCGCCGCCGGGATTGCGCAGGCCGAGGGGGGCGAGGTGGTCGAGGGAACTGCGAAAACCGGTGCACCAGAGGATGACGTCCACGTCGAGCGTGGTGCCGTCGGACCATCGGACGCCGGTCTCGGTGATCTCGTCGAACATCGGGAGGCGGTCGAGTGCGCCGCGTTCACGCGCCGCGCGGATCGCGGGCGTGACCGGCAGACCGGTCACCGACACCACCGATCCGGGCGGCAGGCCCCGCCGGACCCGGTCCTCGACGAGTGCGACGGCGGACCGCCCGAGCTCCGGCGTGAAATCCTCGTCACGCCAAGCAGGTTCGCGGCGGGTGACCCAGGTGGTGTCGGTGACGCGGGAGATCTCGTCGAGCAGCTGCACCGCCGAGATGCCGCCCCCGACGACGAGGACGTGCCGGCCGGCGAACTCGTCGGCGCTGCGGTAGTCCCGGGTGTGCAGCTGTCGTCCGCGGAAGCGCATCGCCCCCGGGTACCAGGGCACGAAGGGGTGTTCCCACGTGCCGGTGGCGTTGACCAGCCCGCGGGCGGAATACACCCCGTGGTCGGTCTCCACCCGCAGGCGCTCGCCGCGGTCGCACACCACGCCGACCTGGACGGGGCGGTGCACCGGCAGGTGAAAGCGCGCCTCGTAGGCGCGGTAGTACTCGGGCACCGCGGAGGAGGCCGGGACCTGTCCTGCGGTGGTGTCGACCGCCTCGGAGAACGGCCACCCCGGCAGGTCGTGCACTCCGTTGACGGTGCTCAGTGTCAGGGAGGGCCACCGCTGCTGCCATGCGCCGCCGGGGCCGAACGACCGGTCCAGGACGACGAACCCGGACTGCGGTTCGATGCCGAATCGTCGCAGGAAGTAGGCGGTGGACAGCCCGGCCTGACCCGCGCCGATCACGACGACGTCGACGGTGGTGGCCGGTGTGTCCGTCGTCATCACCGCTCTCCCTTCCGTGGGTCCGTCTTCATGATGCACCGACGTGTCCGTCGCCGCTGTCCGGCCGGCCGATAATGTGATATCACTTTAATATCTTATTGGAGTCTCCGGAAAGGGAGTCCCGCCATGTCCGCCACCTCCTCCGTCGTCACGGAGCGGCCCGGAAGGTCCGTCAACGGCTGGTCCGTCCTCGCGATCGCGCTCACCGTGGACATCGCGGCCATGGCGCTCGCCGTGTTCGGCGCGCTGAACCACAACGTCGCGCTCGTCGTGGTCGGCGCGGTGCTGGTCGTCCCGGCCACCGTCGCGCTCGCCGGCCTGGTCCTCGTCGAGCCCAACGAGGCGCGGGTGCTGCAGTTGCTCGGCAGCTCGTACTCGGGCACCCTCCGGAAGGACGGGCTGCGGTGGATGAACCCGCTCAACACCCGCCGCAAGGTTTCGACCCGGATCCGCAACCACGAGACCGGGATCGCGAAGGTCAACGACGCCGACGGCAACCCCATCGAGATCTCGGCGGTCATCGTGTGGCAGGTCGAGGACACCGCCCGGGCCGTGTTCGATGTCGACGACTTCGAGGAGTTCGTCGCCGTGCAGACCGAGGCGGCCGTCCGTCACATCGCCGGCAGCTACCCGTACGACGCGGGCCCGGAGACGTTGTCGCTGCGGCAGAACGCCGACGAGATCACCACGAGGCTGTCCGCCGAAGTCGACGAGCGGGTCGGATCCGCCGGCGTGCGGGTCGTCGAATCCCGGATCAACCGGCTCGCGTACGCGCCCGAGATCGCGCAGGCCATGTTGCGCCGGCAGCAGGCGGGTGCGGTCATCGCCGCGCGTGAGCAGATCGTCAAGGGCGCGGTCGGCATGGTCGCAACCGCCCTCGAACAGCTCGAGAAGGAACACACCATCGAACTCGACGAGGAGCGCAGGGCCGCGATGGTGAGCAACCTGCTCGTGGTCCTGTGCGGCGACCAGAGCGCGCAACCGGTGCTCAACACCGGATCGCTCTACGCCTGACGCGTCGTCGACACGATGGCCGAACGCAAGAAGCTGCTGCTCCGGCTCGACCCTGCGGTCCACGACGCCCTCGCACGCTGGGCCGCCGACGAGTTGCGCAGCACCAACGCCCAGATCGAGTTCCTGCTCCGTCGTGCGCTGAGCGAGGCCGGACGCATGCCACGCGAGGCCGGGCGCATCCGCAAGCCCGGCCGGCCGCGCGCGGACGAGGACTGACGCGGAGCGCCCTCGCGCCCGCCCCCGGCGGGTGCGATGATGCGTGCCGTCGACGAAAGGTGAAGCACACATGATGGGGATCAGCCGTGACGGCGACGTGGTCACGCTCGAACTGCGGCGCGAGGAGCGCCGCAACGCGCTCAACACCGAGCTGTGCGTCCAGGTCCGGGAGGGGCTCGAGGAGGCCCTCGACGGGGGTGCGCGTGCGGTCGTGATCACCGGGCGCGGCTCGAGCTTCTGTGCCGGCGCCGACCTGTCGGGCGACGTCTACGCGGAAGGATTCCTCGACAGCCTAGGGGAGATGCTCCGTGCGATCCAGGAGGCGCCCGTCCCGGTGATCGCCGCGATCAACGGCCCCGCGATCGGTGCGGGCACCCAGCTCGCTCTCGCGGCGGACCTGCGGGTCGTCGCCCCGGGCGCCCGATTCGCGATTCCGGCGGCGCGTCTCGGTATCTCGGTGGACCGGTGGACGGTCCGGCGGCTGGTCTCCCTGCTCGGCGGCGGCCCCGCGCGGGCCGTGTTGCTCGCCGCCGAACCGGTCGACGCCCACGAGGCGGTCGACCGCGGTCTGGCCAACCGGATCGGCGACCTCGTCGCCGCGCAGTCCTGGGCACGCGAGATCGCCGAACTCGCCCCGTTGTCGCTGCACGCGATGAAGCTGTTCCTCAACGACGACGGCACGCGCGACGAGCCGTCGCCCGAGCAGACGGCCGCGCTCGCCGCGGCGTGGCTCAGCGAGGACGCCCAGGAGGCGCGCCAGGCCCGCTCGGAACGCCGGGCGCCGGTCTTCCGCGGTCGCTGAGCGCGCCCGCGCTCGTGCAGCTGAGCGCGCCCGCGCTCGTGCAGCCGTGCGCGCCCGCGCTCGTGCAGCCGTGCGCGCCCGCGCCCCTACAGTGGTGGGGTGAGCGTCAAGCAGACCGCCTCGTCCGCCCTTGCCGGTGCCGGCTTGCTGTGGGTGGCGCGGGCCGCCCGCGGCGTCCCGGGCTCGATCGGCGCGACCCCGGCGGACATCCGTCCGTACGCCGCCGGCTCACCCCGGTATCGGAACGGGCGCTTCCACAACTCGGAGCCGAGCAGCACCGTGCTGCCCGAGGCCGGCGGCAGCCTTGTCAAGGACATGCTCACCCGCCGGTCCTCGGGTGTGCCGCGCGACGCGGTGCCGCTCGCGCCGCCGCTCGCGCCGGTGCAGGCCGCGGAGCTTGCGGTGACCTGGTACGGACACTCGAGCGCCCTCCTCGAGATCGACGGCCACCGGATCCTCGCCGACCCGGTGTGGAGCGAGCGGGTCTCGCCGTCGGCCGCCGTGGGCCCGGCCCGGCTGCACCCGTCGCCGGTCGAACTCACGGAACTGCCGCCGATCGACGCCGTCGTGATCTCCCACGACCACTACGACCACCTCGACCGCGAGACCGTCGAGGCGCTGGCGGCCACGCAGCCCGAGGCCCGGTTCCTGGTCCCGCTCGGTGTGGGCGCGCACCTGCGCCGGTGGCGGATCCCCGCCGACCGGATCGTCGAGCTGGACTGGGACCAGCACACCGAGGTGGGTGCGCTCACCGTCACCTGCACCGAGGCGCGGCACTTCTCCGGCCGCGGCCTGATCCGCAACATCACGTTGTGGTCCTCGTGGGTGATCGCCGGGCCGACGCGACGGGTGTTCTTCGGCGGCGACAGCGGCTACACACCCCGGTTCGCCGACCTGGGGGACCGCTACGGGCCCTTCGACCTGACGCTGCTGCCGGTAGGCGCGTACGACCCGCGCTGGCCCGACGTGCACATGAACCCGGAGGAGGCGGTGCGCACCCACACCGACCTCGGCGGCGGTGACCATCCCAGCCTGCTCGTCCCCGTACACTGGGGCACCTTCAATCTGGCGTTTCACGCATGGTCCGAGCCGATCGCGCGGCTCCTGCCGGCCGCGCGCGCGGAAGGGGTACCCACGGCCGTACCGATGCCGGGGCAGCGGATCGACGTGCTGCGGCCGGGCTCGCAGGTTCCGTGGTGGGTTCCGCTCGGCTGACTTCGGTGCGCCGGTAGGGTTTCCGGCCTGCCACACGGGGTATCCGGCCGTCCGTCGGGGCGAGTCGGAGGGAGGCCGGTCATCGTCGAATCGTTGATCTTCGGGATCGTCGCGTCGAGCGCACTGGTGCTCGGGGCGTTGGTGGGCGGCTGGGTAGAGATCCCCAAACGCGTTCTCGCGGCGATGCTGGCGTTCGCCGCCGGCGCGCTCATCACCGCCCTGTCGTTCGAGTTGTTCGAGGATTCGTACGAGAAGGGCGGCATCTGGCGCGCGGCGATCGGCCTCGCGGTCGGCGCGATCGTGTTCACCGCGCTCAGCGCGTGGTTGGACCGGGTGGCCGAGGGGCGGCGCGAAAAGGACCACGGCAGTGAGAAACTCGACGTCGATGCCGCCGCCGAGGGAACCGCGCCGTCGTCGTCCTCGGTCAGCGGGGCGGCCGGTCTGGCGCTGCTGGCGGCGGTCACCCTCGACGGGGTGCCCGAGAACGTGGCGCTGGGCGTGTCCCTGGGGGAGGGCACCGGCGGTCTCGCTCTGCTGGTCGCGATCTTCGTGTCCAACTTCCCGGAGTCGCTCGTCGGCAGCGCCTCCATGCGCGCCCAGGGCCGGTCCCGGAGGTACATCGTCGGGATGTGGGTGGCGTGCGCCGCACTGCTGACCGTCGCCGTCGTCGTCGGGGCCGGGCCGCTCGCGGTGACCCCGCCCGAGACGATCTCCCTGCCGTTGGCGTTCGCGGCGGGCGCGGTGCTGGCCTCGCTGGCCGACACCCTGATGCCGGAGGCCTACGAGAAGGGCGGTCCCACGGTGGCGCTGAGCACCGCCGCGGGATTCGTGCTCTCGTTCGTCCTCGCGACGCTGTGAGCGACGTCAGCTCGCCGCGGCGGCCCGCCTGCGTTCGACGAGTGCCCGCGTGACGAAGAAGGCGATCGCCACACTCGCGACGGTGCGCACCAGCCGATTGACATCCACGGCCGGCTGCCACGACAGCTTGCCGCCGCTGATGACGTACGCGCCCACCGGGCGAGCACCCACCCCGAAGCCGCCGCCTTCGCCGTTCTCCCCGTCGGGTGAGTAGCCTCCGCCGCCGCCGGCACCGCCGGAGACCACGGCCGCGGTGATGACGGTCAGGCCGTCCTTCTCGATCGGTTCCGAGTACACGCGCTTGACGGTCACCGTGTCGCGCGCCTTGGCCATCAGGTCCTCGAGATTCACTTCCGCCCCCTGTCCGTCGTGGATTCGACTCCGGCCGGCCGGCCGCGCCCCTCATTCTCGGCCGTGACCGGGCGCCGGGGAAGTGCCCAAGGTCCCTGCGAGCGCGAAGGCGCGGCGACTGTGCCGGACGAGTTCGCGCAGTGCCGGCGCGCCGGTATCGGACCAGATCAGCGACAGCACCGCGGGCGCGGTGGCGTCGTCCACGGCGAGCCCGCACAACCGGCCCTCGACGTGCGCGGCCATCGAGCGGCTGAGGATCGCCACGCCCAGTCCACGGGCGGCCAGGTCGGCGACGGTGTCAGGGGAACTGGCCTGCAGGGCGATGTCGGGGCGCAGGCCGGCGGCGGCGCACGCCCGGTCGAACACGGTCCGGATCCCGGTGCCCGGGGGCATGGACACGACGGGATGGGCGCACACGTCCGCGAGGGTGAGAGGTGCGCGTCCGGTCAGGGGGTGACCGGGCGGCACGGCGGCGACGATCGGTTCGCTGACGAGGGTGAGCGCCTCGAGGCCCGGGGGCGGGGCGGCGGCGGTGCCGACGAGGGCGAGGTCCACGGTGGCGGCACGTACCCGCTCGACGAGCCGGTCGGAGGCATCCTCGACGAGGGTGATCTCGACCCCCGGGTGCGCGCGGTGGAACGCGGCGAGCGCGTCGAACAGCCCGGTGACGGTGCAGGCGGTGACCATGCCGACCACCAGCCGTCCCCGGATCAGGGTCGTCACCTCCTCGACAGCCTGCCGGGCGGCCGCGGCGGAGGCCAACGCCGCCCGGGCGTGCGGCAGCGCCGCCTGCCCGGCCGCGGTCAGGGTGGCGGCGCGGGTGGAGCGGTCGAACAGGGCGGCGCCGAGGTCGTGCTCGAGCTGGCGGATCTGGGCGCTGATCCCGGACTGGCTGATGTGGACGCGGTGGGCGGCCCGGGTGAAGTTCGCCTCCTCGGCCACCGCGACGAAGTACGCGAGCTGCCGCAGTTCCATAAGCTCGGATTCTAGTTTCGATCAGAACAATCTGTTGGACTTCTCATTGCAGGAGTCGGAGGCTGGAGGAGTCCCACCCGTCCGTAGAGAGGATCGCCGTGTCCGATGCAGAGAAGGCCTGGCAGCCCGAGGATCTCACCCGCCTGTTCGTCGAGCGCTCCAACGCCGGCGACGCGGCGGGCGTCGCCGCCCTGTACGAGGAGGACGCCGTGATGGCCTACCCGCCGGGTAGTCGCACGGTGGGACGCGAGGCCATCCGCCGCCTGTGGGAGCAGGTGCTCGAGCACGCGCCCCGATTCGAGCCCGAGCCGTCGCTGCCGACCCTCGTCAGTGGTGACCTCGCGCTGACCGCCACACCGCCGAAGGACGGCGCCGGCGCCCGGGCCCAGGTGGCCCGCCGCCAGCCCGACGGCAGCTGGCTGCGGGTGCTCGACCAGCCCGAGTTCGTCCGCCCGGACCGCTGAGCCGGGTCGCGAGCCGCGTCACGGTGTGGGGGTGGATCGCAACGGGTGGCTTAGCCTGTTTCCCATGGCAGCAGAGGAGCCCACCGCGGTCGCCGACCAGGCAGCTGTGCCCCCGACCGACGCGCGGCACGTCGCGCTGGGCCTGACCACCGAGCAGGTCGCCGAACGGGTGGCCCGGGGCGCCACCAACGACGTGCCGGACCGGGCGTCGCGGTCGGTCGGAGAGATCGTCCGCGCCAACGTCTTCACCCGCATCAACGCGATCCTCGGCGTCCTGCTGGCCATCGTCCTGGCCACCGGATCGATCATCGACGGCATGTTCGGCCTGCTGATCATCCTCAACAGCGCCATCGGCATCGTGCAGGAGATCCGCGCCAAGTGGACCCTCGACCGGCTCGCGATCGTCAGCCAGGCCAAGCCGCTCGTCCGCCGCGACGGGGTGGTGGCCGAGCTGCCGCCGCACGACGTGGTGCTCGACGACATCATCGAACTCGGACCCGGCGACCAGGCGGTGGTCGACGGCGTCGTCGTCGAGACCGAGGGACTTGAACTCGACGAATCGCTGCTCACCGGCGAGGCCGACCCCGTGCACAAGGAACTCGGCGCGCGGGTCCTCTCCGGCAGTTTCGTCGCGGCGGGCAGCGGCTCCTATCGCGCCACGAAGGTCGGCCGCGATGCGTACGCGGCCCGGCTCGCCGAGGAGGCCAGCAAGTTCACGCTCGTGCACTCGGAACTGCGCGCCGGGATCGACAAGATCCTGAAATTCATCACCTACCTGATGATTCCGGCGGGCCTGCTCATCATCTACAACCAGCTGTTCTCGAGCGGCCAGCCCCTCGGTCCCGCGCTCAGCGGCATGGTCGCCGCGCTCGTGCCGATGGTCCCCGAGGGGCTGGTACTGATGACGTCGATCGCGTTCGCCGTGGGCGTGATCCGTCTCGGTCACCGGCAGTGCCTCGTGCAGGAACTGCCGGCCATCGAGGGACTCGCCCGCGTCGACGTGGTGTGCGCCGACAAGACCGGCACGCTCACCGAGAACGGCATGCGCCTGGCCGACCTCGTGTGCGTCGACGGCAGCGACGAGGCCGCCGTCCGTGCCGCCCTCGCGGCGATGGCGGCCGACGATCCGCGTCCCAACGCCAGCGTCCTCGCCGTACGCGAGGCCCTGCCCGACGACCCCGGCTGGGGAGAGGCCACCGCCGTCGCCCCGTTCTCGTCGGCGAAGAAGTGGAGCGGCCAGTCCTACGGCACTCACGGCAACTGGGTGCTTGGCGCCCCCGACGTGCTTCTCGATCCGGCCTCGGCGACGGCCCGGCGCGCGGAGGAACTCGGCGCACAGGGACTGCGGGTGCTGCTGCTGGGCCGATGCGACCGGGCCGTCGACGACCCGCAGGCCCCCGGCGCCGTCACCGCGCAGGCCCTCGTCGTGCTCGAACAGCGGGTGCGGCCCGACGCCAAGCCCACCCTCGAGTACTTCGCGAGCCAGCACGTCGACGTCAAGGTCATCTCCGGCGACAACGCCGTCTCGGTCGGCGCTGTCGCGACGTCGCTCGGCCTGCCGCACGCCGAGCATCCCGTCGATGCCCGCGCCCTGCCGGAGGACCGCGACCGGCTCGCCGACACCCTCGACTCGGCCACCACGTTCGGTCGCGTGCGGCCGGACCAGAAACGCGCGATGGTCGGTGCGCTGCAATCGCGCGGGCACACCGTCGCCATGACCGGCGACGGGGTCAACGACGTGCTGGCGCTCAAGGACGCCGACATCGGGGTCGCGATGGGCTCCGGGAGCCCGGCCACCCGCGCGGTCGCGCAGATCGTGTTGCTGGACAACAAGTTCGCGACCCTGCCCTACGTCGTCGCCGAGGGCCGCCGGGTGATCGGCAACATCGAGCGGGTCTCGAACCTGTTCCTCACCAAGACCGTGTACTCCGTGCTGCTGGCCTTCCTCGTCGGACTGTCGGGTGCGTTGTCCCAGGTGTTCGACTACGAGCCGCTGCCGTATCCGTTCCTGCCGCGGCACGTGACGATCGCGGCCTGGTTCACCATCGGAGTCCCCGCGTTCATCCTGTCGCTCGCTCCCAACAACGAACGGGCCCGTTCCGGATTCGTCTCGCGCGTGATGCGCCTGGCGATCCCGTCGGGTGTGATCATCGGGATCAGCACCTTCGTCTGCTACCTGCTGGTGTACGCGGGGCCCGAGCAGACCGAGGCGCAGAAGATGCAGGCCGGCACCGCGGCGCTGATCACCCTGATCATGATCGCGTTGTGGGTGCTCGCCGTGGTGGCGCGGCCGTACGTGTGGTGGAAACTGGTGCTGCTGGGCGGCTCGGTGCTCGGCTACGTCGTCCTGTTCGCGTTCCCGGCCGTCCGCGAGTTCTTCGCGCTCGACATCTCCAACGTCGGCGCCATGGTCACGGCGTTCACGTGCGGGGCGATCGGCGTGGTCCTCGTGGAGGTCTCATGGTGGGTGACCGGGCGGATCCACGGTGAGCACCGTCGGTTGTTCGCCGCCAGTGAAGACCTGTTGCCGGGCGAGCACTGACCGGGGACGAGATCACTGCCCGGCCGCGGCCGGGGACGAGATCACTGCCCCGGCCGCGGCAGGTTTGGGATCGGGCCTGCGGTGGCACGCTGAGGCATCGATCCCCCGAGCGGAAGGAGCAGGCCGATGGGCCTGAAGGATTCCATCAAGGGTCTCGTCGACAAGGGCAAGGCCTACGCGGAGAAGAACCCGGACAAGGCCGACCGGTTCGTCGACAAGGCAGGCGACGCCGCCGATGCCCGGACGGGCGGCAAGTACGCCCAGCACGTGGACAAGGTTCAGGACGCCGCGAAGAAGCACCTCGGTACCGCGGACAATCCCGTCCCCGGAACGACGCCGGCCCCCGGCGGACAACCCGGGCCGGAGTCGGATCCCGGTCCGCAGGCGCAACCGGGCCCGCGCACGCCGTAGGTGCGCACGTGCTCGGCGGGAGATCCCGGCCGGGGGTCTCCCGCTCGGCCGGTGGCACGGCCGCCTCGGCTGGTGGCACGACCGCCTCGGCCGGTGGCACGCTGGTGACGACCCACGAATGCACACGGAGAAGGGGTGAGCCTGCGATGCGATTCATGGATTCGGTCAAGGGGTTGGTCGACAAGGGCAAGGACTATGCCCGGAAGAACCCGGGCACGGTGAATCGCGCCATCGACAAGGCCGGCGATGTCGCCCGGACCAAGGGACCGCGCAAGTACTCCCGGCATGTCGGCAAGGCGCAGGACGCGGTGAAGAAGACCCTCGGCACCGAACATCACGGGCCCGGCCCGGATCCTGGACCCGGCGTCCGATAGCGACTCGGCGGACACGGCCCACGTCCGGTCGCGGCCTTGCTGTGTGGCAGGCTGGGCCCGCTCGCTCATTCGGACGAAAGGGATGCGACGTGGGCTTCATGGATTCGGTCAAGGGGATCGTCGACAAGGGCAAGGAGTTCGCGGCACAGAACCCCGACAAGATCGACGACGCGATCGAGAAGGCCGGGGACCTCGCGGACCGCAAGACCGACGGCAAGTACGCCGGCCAGGTCGACAAGGTGCAGGACGCGGCCCGGAAGGCGCTGCGCCCCGAATAGACCGCGCTGACCGAGTGCTGACCAGGTGGATCGCAGCGGATGGTCGGCACGACGGCGAATCCGGTCCTCATGGCTGCCGGATCGCGATCGCGGCAGGCACGTGTGTATATCGCCCGATTCGTCCGCAAGGTCGGACTCCCGGCTGGAATGTGTGACCATGGGACGATGCGGCCGGTAATTCTCGTCGTCTTCCTGATCGTGTGGGTGCTGATCGGCCTGGCGACCGGTCTGTGGATGGCCAGGCGCGGGCACGACCCGAGATGGACCCTGATCGCGGTTGCTCTGGGGCCGCTGTTCGTGCCGATCGCCTACGAACGCGTCGAGCGGCAGCCACGCTCCGCCCGTCCCGAGTCTCCGACAGCGCCGGTCCTCTCGGAGCCGGACGGCCTGCGGGTGCTGATCGGGTTCGACGGATCGCCCCACGCGGAGCAGGCGCTGCGGGAGGCCCGGGCGATCTTCGGTTCCCGGCTCGGCACGCTGAGCCTGGCGCAGGTGGTCTCGTTCGACACGGCGGACGAGGACTGCGCCGAGGCGACGGACGAGGTGTCCGGCCGGCTCGCGGCGGCAACCGCGGACGTCACCGGCGTCGAGGTCCGCCACGAAGTGCTGGCCGGGCCGCCGGGGGAGACGCTGTGCTGGTACGCCGCCGACGGCAAGGCGGACGTGATCGTCGTCGGCCGACGCGGCCGCGGCATGTCGCGGCGACTGCTGGGCAGCGTCTCCGCGCACCTCGTCGAGCACGCCCGGGTGCCGGTGCTCGTCGTCGAACCGGACGCACTCGAGTCGCCGTCCGCGCGACCGTCCGGCCGAGAGGCCCCGTCGCACCCCTGACGCGCACTCCTGACGCACACACGTGGACGACGCCTACGCCCGGCCACCGGCTCGTCCGACGGCGTCGAACCCCCACCCACGTCACAATCGACGGGTGAACGGGACCTGGATTCTGCTCGTCGTCATCGCCGCCATCGCCGTCACCGGTCTCGCCAACCGGAGCAACCTGCAGGCCCCACTCGTCCTCGTGACCATCGGCTCGCTCGCGTCCTTCATTCCCGGAATGCCGCGGCTCGAGCTCCATCCGCACGTCATCCTCGGGGTGGTACTGCCCCCGCTGCTCTACTCCGCGGCACTGCGCTTCTCCGTCGCGACGTTCCGCAGGCACCTCACCCCGATCCTGCGGCTCGGCATCTTCACGGTTCTCGCGACGGCGTTCGCCGTCGCGCTCTCCGCGTCCTGGCTGGTCCCGGAGTTGACCCTCGGGGCGGCGCTGGTGCTCGGTGCGGTGGTGGCGCCGACCGACGCGGTCAGTGCCGTCGCCGTAGGGCGGAAGCTCGGCCTGCCCAAGCGGGTGATCGCGGTGCTCACCGGTGAGGGCCTGGTCAACGACGCGACCGCACTGACACTGTTCGCCGTCGCGGTGTCGGCGGTCGCCGGCACCCGGGTGTTCGCGACGGATTCCCCGCTGGCGTTCTTCGGGTACGAGGTGATCGGCGGCGTGGCGATCGGCCTGCTGCTCGCCACGGTGGTGCACCTGATTCGGGGGCGAATGTACGACTCTCCGCTGGAAACCGTGCTCGGACTGGTCCTTCCGTTCACCGCCTACCTCGCCGCCGAGGAGATCGGGGCCTCCGGTGTGCTCGCCGTCGTCGCGGCCGGGCTGTACATGGGGCACCGCGCCACCGACGCGTCGGTGGCCACGCGGATCCAGGAGCGGGCCGTGTGGGAGAGCCTCGACATTCTGCTCGAGATGTTCGTCTTCGCCTACATGGGTCTGCAGCTGAAGTTCGTCATCGACGAGGTCCGCGACAACGGCCTCGACGTCCACGTCGCCTTCCTCTACGGCTTCGCGATCCTCGGCGTGGTGATCGCCGTGCGCCCCCTGTGGGTGCTGCTGCACTGGGCGCGACGACGTCTCACGCGGAGCATCGGGCTGGACCGGCTGGGCCGGGATCAGTTCAGCGGACGCGAGTACCTGGTCATCTCCTGGGCCGGGATGCGCGGGGTCGTGACCCTCGCCGCTGCCGGCGGCATCCCGTTCGTCCTCGCCTCCGGTGAGCCGTTTCCCGGACGCGAGATCGTCCAGGTGATCGCCTTCGTCGTAGCCGTGGGCACCCTGCTCGTCCAGGGCGCCACGATGCCGGCGCTCATCCGCGCGCTGAACGTCGCCGACCCGTACGAGCGGCTCTACACCGAGCAACAGACTGAACTCGCGCGCACCATCTCGGCCGCGGCGGCACGACAGCACCTCACCGAACTCGCGGCGAATCCACCGGACGGCGTGGACGCCGACGACCTGCAGCGCATCCTCGACCGGGTGAACCGGTCGATGCAGTCCCGCGCCGAGGCGCAACAGGCGGAGGACGCGGGGGAGCGCGATCCGTCCGTGCTGCACGCGGCGGCGCTGTTCGAAACGTTCCGCCGCTCGGTGCTGCGCGCCCAGCGGCAGGCTCTGATCGCTGCGCGCGACGACGGCGACCTCGACGACGAGACCTTGCGCACGGTGCTGGAGGGACTCGACATCGAGGAGGCGGCCGCGGAGGAACGGATCAACCGTCGGCGTCGCTGACCGTTCGGCCCGGACGGGTGGACCATCAGCCGTACAGCTCCCGGTGCCGCCGCCGCTGTTCCACGTACCGGGGCTCCGCCGCGGCCCGGTCCCACGCCTGCTCGAACACCGCTGCGGCCGCAGCCTTCTCCGCGTCCTCGGGACCCCGGGGGAGCTCCGCGCGGCCGTGCGCGCCGCTGCGACCCCGGCGGTCCTGCGGGACGGGCCCGTCGTACTTGCGACCACCCGGACGAGCGGCGTACCGGCGTGCCCGCGTGTACCCCATCTGGAGGAACTTGCGGGCCATGTCCGCGCCCACGAAATCCCCCTCGTCGAGATACGAGAAGAACATCGTCAGGATCGTGCCGGCACTCGTCCGGGCCTGCTCGACCGTCGCGAACCGCCAGTGCGGCAGCAACTCCGACTTGTACGGCTCGACCTTCAGCACGCCCTGCTCCCCGCGGCCGACACGGTAGAGGTGCGGCTGCCGACGCAGGTCGAGATTCGCGTAGTCGAGCGAGTAGTCGAACGGGCGGGGCCCACGTCGAGCGGTCACCCCCGGGAGTCTCCCACGGCCGATTCGGCGCCGCGCCGCCTTCGGTGCTCTGCCCGCGCCGCGAATCGGCAACTCGTAGCGTGGAGCCATGACCGACCCGCTCGACCGTGCATGCTTCCACCCGTCGCCTCCGCCGCCGGCCGGGTGCGAGCATCGGCCGGAACCGGTGACGCGGTGAACGGCACGGTCGTCGCCCTCCTCGCCGTCGCGGTGCTCGTCCTCGCCGGCGTCGCCGCCCTGTGGCTGCGCACCCGGCGCGGCCTGACCACACCGGCCGAACGCGCCGTGCACGCCACCCTGCACACCGCATCGCTCGCCGCCCGGCCGCTGCGGCGGGGCCTCGACGCGACATCCGCGCAGGAGGCCGCCCCGCACCTGCGCTCCCTCACCGGCACACCCTCCGTCGCGCTCGTCGACGCGGACGGCACCTGCCTGGCGTGGAGCGGTCCCTTCGAGGGGCTGTCCGAGCAGTTGCTCGCCGCCGCCCACCGCGCCGTCGCCGAGGATCGGCGCGTCCTCGTCGGTCACGGCGACCTCGTGCGCGGCGCCGACGATCAGGCGGCACGGGCCGTGATCGTGCAGCCGCTCGTCATCGACGGTGTCGGCGTCGTCGGCGCGCTCGGCGTCGTCACAACCACCGAACCCGGACCGGCCCTGCTCGGCGTGCTGACCGAAGTCGCCCGCTACGCCTGCAGCCAGATCGAACTCGCCGAACTCGACGCCTCCCGCGCCCGTCTCGACCGCGCCGAGGTACGGGCCCTGCGCGCGCAGATCAGCCCGCACTTCATCTACAACGCCCTCGGCACCGTCGCGTCCTTCGTGCGCACCGACCCCGAACGCGCCCGCGAACTGCTCCTCGAATTCGCCGACTTCACCCGGTACTCCTTCCGGGCAGCCGGGGAGTACACCCTGCTCGCCGACGAACTGCGCAACATCGACCGCTACCTCACGCTCGAACGGGCCCGCTTCGGCAATGCCCTCGAGGTGCGGCTGCAGGTCGCGCCGGAGGTCCTCAACGTGGTGCTGCCGTTCCTCGCCCTGCAACCCCTCGTCGAGAACGCGGTGCGGCACGGCATCGCCGGCAAGAGCACCCGCACCGGCACCATCAGCATCGTCGCCGCGGACGAGGGCACCGACTGCGTCATCAGCGTCGAGGACGACGGCGTCGGAATGGACCCCGAACTCCTGCGCTCAGGCGACCTCGACGCCGTCGCCGAGGGACAAGGTCGCACCAGCGCCAAGGAGGCGGCGCACGTGGGACTCGCCAACGTCGACGACCGCCTGCGCGCGGCGTTCGGCAACGACTACGGCCTCGTCGTCGAGACTGCCCCCGGGGCCGGGACGAAGGTCAGCATGCGGGTACCGAAGTTCCGTCCCGGGATCCGGGCATGACGCGACCCTTCCGCTACCCGGTCACCCTGGGCGCGAGTGGCCCGGTCCGCTCCGCTCGGACGGTCCGGCATGGCACGATGGACCGGCTGTGAACGAGACCACCGACACCCTCACCGTGCTGGCCGTCGACGACGAACCGCCGGCCCTCGACGAACTCGCGTACCTGCTGCGGCGGCGCGAGGAGATCGGCCACGTCCACACCGCGGGCGAGGCGACCACCGCCCTGCGGCTGCTGCGCGACGGCGGAATCGACGCGGTGTTCCTCGACATCAACATGCCCGGCCTCGACGGCCTCGAGCTCGCCGGCATCCTGCGCAACTTCGCGAACCCGCCCGCCGTCGTGTTCGTGACCGCGCACGACGACCGGGCGGTGGCGGCGTTCGACCTCGGGGCCGTCGACTACCTCCTCAAACCCCTGCGCGAGGAGCGGCTCGCCGAGGCGGTGCGCCGCATCGCCGAGCGCCGCCGCACCCGCGAAACCGAATCCGCTGCCGCGGGTGCCGCGGCCTCGGACGAGGTGATCCCCGTCGAACTCGGCGGCGTGACCACGCTGGTGCCGCGGTCGTCCGTGCAGTGGGTCGAGGCCGACGGCGACTACGCACGCCTGCACACCGGCACCGGCTCCCACCTCGTGCGCATCCCCATCTCCACGCTCGAGAGCCGCTGGGCCGACGCCGGGTTCCTGCGGGTGCACCGCTCCTATCTGGTGGCGTTGCCCCTGGTGACCGGCATCCGCAGCGTCGGTTCCGGCCTCGTGGTGTGCCTGCGCGCCGAGGAGGGCAAGCCGGCCGTCGAACTGCCGGTGAGTCGTCGTCACACCCGCGAACTCAAGGACCGCCTGATCCGCGGCCCGATGCAGACCTGGACGAGCAGATGAGTCCGTCCGGCGGCTCACCGTCGCGCAGCTCGGGGAGTGGTTCGGGCGGCCCGCCGCCGCGTGGTTCGGGCGGCCCGCCGCCGCGTGGTTCGGGCGGCCCGCCGCCGCGGGAACGGGTGGTGCTCGCCCAGCGCCGCGGTGCCCGCATGGTGCGCACCCGCGTGGAGGTCCAGGAACAGACCGAGGTCGGGGAGGCGATGGTGCGCGGCCTGGTCCGCGCCCAGCTCGGCCTCGCCACGCGGCTCGCGCTCGTCGCGGTGTGCCTGCTGTGCGCCCTGCCCGTGCTGTTCCACTTCGTGCCGCACCTGACGGACGTGACCGTGCTCGGCATCCGGTTGCCGTGGCTGCTGCTCGGCTTCGTCGGGTACCCGCTGCTGCTCGGCATCGGCCGGCTCTACGTCCGCCTGGCCGAACGCAACGAGCAGGACTTCACCGACCTGGTCGACGACTGAGCGGCCCATGGACACCGGTTCGATCCCCGTCGCCACCGTCGTCGGTCTCGTCTTCGCCGCCGCCGCCACCGTCGCGATCGGCATCTACGGAGTCCGGCTGGCCCGCACCACCTCCGACTTCCTCATCGCCTCCCGCAGCGTCGGACCCCGCTGGAACGCCGCCGCGATCTCCGGTGAATACCTTTCCGCTGCCTCCTTTCTCGGCGTAGCCGGACTCATCGCCAAGTACGGCGCCGACGCCCTGTGGTACCCGGTGGGCTTCACCGCGGGCTACCTGGGTCTGCTGCTGTTCGTCGCCGCCCCGCTGCGCCGGTCCGGCGCCTACACCGTGCCGGACTTCGCGGAGTTCCGGCTCGGTGCGCGATGGCTGCGCACCCTGTCGATGGTGATCGTCGCCGTCGTCTGCGTGCTCTACCTCGTCCCCCAGTTCCAAGGCGCGGGACTGACGCTGAACATCCTGCTCGGGGTTCCCGACTGGGTCGGCGTCGTCGCGGTCGCCGTCATCGTCGTCGGCAACGTCGTCGGCGGCGGCATGCGCTCGATCACCTTCGTCCAGGCGTTCCAGTACTGGCTCAAGCTCACCGCCGTCGCGGTGCCCGCCCTCGTGCTCGTCGTCCACTTCTTCGACGACGATCGCGCCGTCGGCCGGCCGGCGCCCCCGACGGTCACCGAGCGCACCACCGTCGACGTCACCACCGATGTCGTCGTCCAGGTCGGCGAGCCCCTCGCGGTCACGGCGACCGGACGGGTCGACGGACGGACCGTGGACGGCACCGTGCTGCTCGCGCCCGGTGAGCACGAGGTGGCCGCCGGCACGGCGCTGGTGCTCGAGCCCGGCGCGGCCGTGCCGGTGGTGGCCGGGGCACCCGCCACCAACGACGACTGGGTCGCTCCCGGCGGTGGGATCGGGGGCGCCCACCCCATGTTCCAGGTGTATTCGCTGATCCTCGCCACCTTCCTCGGCACGATGGGCTTGCCGCACGTGCTGGTGCGCTTCTACACCAACCCGGACGGGCGAGCGGCCCGCATGACGTCGCTCGCGGTGATCGCCCTGCTCGGCGTGTTCTATCTGTTCCCGACGCTGCTCGGGGTGTTCGCACGCCTGTACGTGCCGCAACTGCTCATCACGGGCCGCTCCGATGCGGCCGTGCTGCTGCTGCCGGGGTCGGTGCTCTCCGGACTGGGTGGCCAGCTGCTCGCCGCGCTCGTCGCCGCGGGGGCGATCGCGGCGTTCCTGTCCACGTCCTCGGGGTTGCTGGTCAGCGTCGCCGGTGTGCTGTCCACCGACGTGCTGCGCGGACGCGTGCGCGACTTCCGGATCGCGGCCGTCCTCGCGGGCCTGGTGCCCCTCGGCCTGTCGCTGGCGGTGACGTCGCTGGACCTGTCGCGGGCCGTGGGCCTGGTGTTCGCGGTGGCCGCCTCCACGCTGTGCCCGCTGCTGATGCTCGGCATCTGGTGGCGTGGGCTGACCGCGGTCGGCGCGGCCGCCGGCATGGTGACCGGCGCGGTGGTGGCCGGGGGCGCGGCCCTGGTCGTCGTGCTGGTGCGGATCGATCCCGAGGCCGGTGGCGGCTGGGTCGCCGCCGTCGTCGGCTACCCGGCCGCCGTGAGTGTGCCGCTCGCGTTCGCCACCATGATCGTGGTCAGCCTCGCCACCCGCGCTCGCGTCCCGGCGGACGTCGGGCGGGTCTTCTCCCGCATGCACGTGCCCGAGCGGCTCGGGATGGGCCGGGACCGGGAACTCGGGGCGTTCGAGGACACCGGCGTTCCCGCAGAGCCCCGCGGACCGGGCCAGCCGTCCCCGCGTGGGGAGCACTGAGCTGCCACTCGTCGCGCCCGGCAGACCGTTCGCCGCACCGGGCGACAGCTCACCGTGTGACCGGTGCCACCTTCTTTTCGTGTGACTCCGGTCTCACTACGGTCTACTGGTAGTACGCCTCACAGGGGCGATCCCTGAAGCCACGACCAAGGAGTCGGCAGTGACCACAGCTCACCTCGGCAAGGGCGGGGCGCTCGAACGCCGCACGCCCGATGCGCAGGACTTCGTCGACATGCAGGCGAGTCCGGAGTTCCAGGACTTGCGCCGCCGGCTCCGGCGGTTCGTCTTCCCGATGACGGGGCTCTTCCTCACCTGGTACTTCGTGTACGTCCTGCTGGCCACCTACGCCGCCGACTTCATGGCGACCAAGGTGCTCGGCAACATCAACCTCGGCCTGATCCTCGGACTCGGCCAATTCGTCTCGACGTTCGTCATCACCGCGCTCTACGTGCGGTTCGCCAATCGTGACCTGGATCCGCGGTCCGCCGCGATCCGCGAAGAGCTGGAAGGACCGGCCCAGTGACAACGAATGCGCTCGCGCATGTGACAGTTCTGGCTCAGGGTGCCACCGACGTCGGCAACCCGCTGTTCAACATCGCGATCTTCGTCGCGTTCGTCGTCGTGACGATGAGCCTGGTCATCCGGGCCAGCCGCTCGACCAAGAAGGCCTCCGACTTCTACACCGGCGGCGGGCAGTTCTCGGGCCCGCAGAACGGCTTCGCGATCGCCGGCGACTACCTGTCGGCGGCGTCGTTCCTCGGCATCGCCGGCGCCATCGCGGTCTACGGGTACGACGGCTTCCTGTACTCCATCGGCTTCCTCGTCGCCTGGCTCGTCGCCCTGCTGCTCGTCGCCGAACTGCTCCGCAACACCGGTCGGTTCACCATGGCCGACGTGCTGAGCTTCCGGCTCAAGCAGCGGCCCGTGCGCATGGCCGCCGCGCTGTCCACCCTCGCGGTGTCGCTGTTCTACCTGCTCGCCCAGATGGCCGGTGCCGGTGGCCTCGTCGCGCTGCTGCTCAACATCGACGGCCAGCTCGGCCAGGGCATCGTCGTCGCCGTGGTCGGCGTCCTGATGATCGTGTACGTGCTCGTCGGCGGCATGAAGGGCACCACCTACGTGCAGATGGTCAAGGCCGTGCTGCTCGTCGCCGGCGCCGGCATCATGTTCGTGCTCGTCCTGCTGGCTGTCCGCGGCAACTTCTCGCAGCTGCTGGCCGACGCGCAGGCCATGGTCAACAGCTCCACCAACGAGGCCGTCGCCGGTCGCGACGTGCTCGCTCCGGGCGCCAAGTACGGCATCAGCGACATGACCCGTCTCGACTTCGTCTCGCTCGGCATCGCCCTGGTGCTCGGCACCGCCGGCCTGCCGCACGTGCTGATGCGCTTCTACACCGTGCCCACCGCCAAGGAAGCACGTCGCTCGGTGACCTGGGCCATCGCCCTCATCGGCGGGTTCTACCTGTTCACCCTGGTGCTCGGCTACGGCGCCGCCAAGCTGGTCGGACCGGACGTCATCCTCGGCGCCCCCGGCAAGGAGAATTCGGCCGCGCCGCTGCTCGCCTTCGAACTCGGCGGCACCATCTTCCTCGGCATCATCTCCGCCGTCGCGTTCGCCACGATCCTTGCGGTCGTCGCCGGCCTCGCGATCACCGCGTCCGCGTCCTTCGCCCACGACATCTACGCCAGCGTGATCAAGCGCGGCAACGCCTCCGAGGAGGACCAGGTGCGGGTCTCCCGCATCACCGTCGTGGTGATCGGCTTGGTCTCGATCGTGCTGGGCATCCTCGCGATGGGCCAGAACATCGCCTTCCTCGTGGCCCTGGCCTTCGCGGTCGCCGCGTCCGCCAACCTGCCGACGCTGCTGTACTCGCTGTTCTGGAAGAAGTTCAACACCACCGGCGCCCTGTTCAGCATCTACGGCGGCCTGATCAGCTGCCTGCTGCTCATCGCCCTCTCCCCGGCGGTCTCCGGCAAGCCGTCCTCGATGTTCCCGGACGCGGACTTCGCCCTCTTCCCGCTCGCCAACCCCGGCATCGTGTCGATCCCGCTGGCCTTCGTCCTCGGCATCGTCGGCACCTTCATCGGGCGCCGCAAGCTGGAGGATCCGGCCAAGCAGGCCGAGATGGAGGTCCGTTCCCTCACCGGTGTCGGTGTCGAAAAGGCTGTCGCCCACTAGGCAACACCCACGGAGCGCGGGTTCGGGGTCGATCACCCCGGGCCCGCGCTTCGGCGTCTACGCTGCCGGGCATGGCCAAACTCGAGGTATCGACCGACCTTCCGCTCGAACCGCACCTCACCTGGGTGCGCGCGTCGGACCTGCACGGATTCGACGAGTGGCTGACCATCCACGACGGGTGGCGCAGCGACCTGCCGAGCGAACTCGTCGTCGGCACCACCGCAGAGTCGGTCGTGTCGGTGAAGGGGATGCGCAACCGGGTCGCGTGGACCGTCCGCGAGATCGACTCGCCGCACCACCTCGTCCTGCACGGTTCCGGCAAGGGCGGCACCCGCTTCAAGTTGCGGATGACGGTCCGGGCCGTCGGGGTCGGTTCCGTGCTCAGCCTGAACATCGACCTGGGCGGGGCGCCGCTGTTCGGGCCGATCGGCTCGGGTGTCGCGCGGGCCCTGCACGGCGACATCGAAGCCTCACTGCGCCGATTCGCCGAACTGTACGGCTGAGCCGCCCATGAGCTGCGCCGAGGATGCACTTTTCGCGGGCGACACGCGGAGGCCGGCGCGAGAACTGCACGCTCGCCGGCCGCGCTCGGCACAATGAGGCGATGACGACCCGCACGTTCGAAGGCCGTCGTCTGAACCTGACGAACCTCGACAAGATGCTCTACCCGGAGACGGGCACCACGAAGGCCGACGTGGTCGACTACTACGTGGCCGTGGCCCCGGTGATGCTGCCGCACGTCGCGGGCCGGCCCGGCACCCGCAAGCGCTGGCCCGAAGGTGTCGGCGGCGAGTCGTTCTTCGAGAAGAACGTCGCCTCCCACGCGCCGAAGTGGCTCACCCGTAAGACGGTTCACCACAAGCAGCGTTCGGTCACCTATCCGGTCTTCGACTCCGTCGCGGCGCTGGCCTGGCTCGGGCAGCAGGCGGCACTCGAATTGCACGTGCCGCAGTGGCGGTTCGCGGGTTCCGTTCCGGGCCCTGCGACGCGGATCGTGTTCGACCTCGACCCCGGGGAGGGGGTCACCCTGGTCCAGTGCGCCGAGGTGGCCCGGCTGGTGCGCGACATGGTCGGCGGGCTGGGCTGGCCGGCCTACCCGGTCACCAGCGGCAGCAAGGGGATACACCTGTATGTTCCGCTCGACCGCGAACTCGCCCCGGGTGGGGCGTCGGCCGTGGCGAAGCAGGTGGCGATCAACCTCGAGACTCTGCATCCGGACCTGGTCACCGCGACGATGGCCAAGGCCGCACGCGGCGGGCGGGTGTTCCTCGACTGGAGCCAGAACAACCAGGCCAAGACGACCATCGCCCCGTATTCCCTGCGCGGCCGCGAGCAACCGTGGGTCGCCGCGCCCCGCACCTGGGACGAACTCGACGATCCCGGGCTGCGCCAGTTGCGGTTCGACGAGGTGCTCGCGCGACTGGACACCGCTCCCGACCCGCTCGCCGACCTCGACCCGCCGCGGCCCGAGCCCGACGCCCTGACCGAGTACCGGGGCAAACGCGACCCGTCCCGCACGCCCGAACCCGTTCCCGCCGCCGTGGGTTCCGGGCCGGGCAACGCCTTCGTCATCCAGGAACACCATGCCCGCCGGCTGCACTACGACCTGAGGCTCGAACGCGACGGGGTGCTCGCGTCGTGGGCGGTACCGAAGAACCTGCCGGACGACCCGGGCCGCAACAACCTCGCGGTGCGCACCGAGGATCATCCGCTCGAGTACCTCACCTTCCACGGCGTCATCCCCAAGGGGGAGTACGGCGCCGGCAGCATGACGATCTGGGACACCGGCAGCTACGAGACCGAGAAGTGGCGCGACGACGAGGTGATCGTGCGCCTGCACGGCGCGCGGGTGCAGGGCCGGTACGCGCTGATCCGCACGGCGGGCAACCAGTGGCTCGCCCACCGCATGAAAGACCAGGGCGGACAGGCGGGTCCGCCCTCGGGATTTCCGCGCGACCTCGAGCCCATGCTCGCGACACCGGGTGAGGTGACCGGTCTCGACGCCGACGAATGGGCCTTCGAAGGGAAGTGGGACGGCTACCGCGCCGTCGCCGAGATCGAGAACGGGCAGCTGCGGCTGCATTCGCGCTCCGGCCGCGACATCACCGGCGACTACCCCGCCCTCGCCGACCTCACCCGCGTCCTCGACGGACACGACGTCGTCCTCGACGGGGAGGTGGTCGCGTGCGACCCCGGCGGAGTCACGAGCTTTCCGTTGCTGCGGACCGGCGGCACCCCGCAGTACTTCGTGTTCGACGTCCTCTACCTCGACGGGGTGACCCTGTACCGCAAGCCCTACGCCGACCGGCGACGCGTGCTCGACGCGCTCGCGGCCGCGACCGACGGATTGATCGTGCCGGACATGCTGCGCGGCAACGGATCCGAGGCGCTCGAGGAGAGCACCCGGCGCGGCTGGGAAGGTGTGGTGGCCAAGCGGCGGAACTCGGTGTACGTGCCGGGCCGGCGCAGCCCCGACTGGGTGAAGTCGAAGAACTGGCTCACTCAGGACGTCGTCATCGGTGGCTGGCGCCTCGGGAAGGGGGCTCGTGCCGGCACCTTCGGCTCGCTGCTGGTCGGCGTGCACGGCGAGGCCGGGCTGGAGTACGTCGGCCGTGTCGGCACCGGCTTCGACGAACCCGAGCTCGCCGATCTGTCGGTCGCCCTGGCCGGTCTGCGGCGCCGCACCACCCCCTTCGCCGGTGACGTTCCGCGCGAGGACGCGCGGGACGCTGTGTGGGTGACCCCGAAACTGGTGGGGGAGGTGCGGTTCCGGGAATGGACCGACGCCGGCAAGCTCTGGCATCCGAGCTGGCGCGGGCTGCGCGACGACATCGACCCCCAGGACGTGAAGAGGCCCGCGCAGTAGAAACCGGATCCGTGGCCGCGCGGGGTCGTCGGCTACGTCTGCCGTGCCCGCTCGAGCATCGTGAGGTAGGTGTCGAGCTGGGCCGCGCCGGCGAGAAGAGCGCGGCTGCGCGTGGTCAGCCGGTCCTGCCAGGCGTCGAGAAAAGCCGTCGACGCGGCGGCGCCGTCTGCCGTGCGCAGGGAGTCGACGAACCGGGCGACCTGGGTCAGCGGATAGCCGCCCCGCCGCAGCTGCCGTGCGATCTCGGCATCGCGCACGCACTCCGGCCCGTATTCGCGGTAGCCCGTGGCCCGGTCGCGGTCGGGCCGCAGAATGCCGTGGGATTCCCAGGTGCGCAACGTGGCCGGGTGCACGCGGAGCCGGCGCGCGAGCTCACCCACCGTCAGCGGTCGACCGCGCACGGGGGTCGATGTCGCGGTGGCCAGGGCGTCCAGAGCGGTCGCCACCTCGATGCGGGTGTCACGTTCGGCGAGCAGCGCGGCGTGCGCGGCATCGACGAGCCGGTAGGCGGATTCGGTGTCGCCGCGATTGGTCGCGTGCATGATCTCCGTCGCCGGCCGGTGTCCGTGGCCCCCGCGCAACGCGAGGAAGGTGCGCAGCGCCTGTGCATGCAGGGGCGTGTAGCGCCGGTAGCCGGCCTCGCTGCGCTTGGTCGGGGGGAAGACTCCCGCGTCGTCGTAGTTGCGGATCGCCTGTGCGGACAACCCGTGTTGCCGGGCCAGGTCGACGGGTCGCACCGCGCACCTCCGGTTTGAAGGTTCGATCTGCCGATCGCAGGTCGAGTTCGCAGAAGCTTCACTCGATTCTTCAACGATAGCGTCGAGGGCAGTTCCTTCCGTAAAGGAGTGTCATGTCATCTGCCGTATCACTGCGCGGGATCGGCCGTCCGCTCGACGACCCGGCCGGCGTGGACCGTGCCCTCGACGAGCTGCTCGCCGCGCGGAGCGAGCCGCCGGTCCTGTTGGCCCTCGGTGAGCCGACCCACGGGATCGAGGCGTTCCCGCTGCTGCGTAACGAACTGCTCGCTCACCTCGTCGAACGGGGGTTCCGGTCGATCGTTCTGGAGACCGACTTCTTCGCCGCCTCCGTCGTCGACGACTACGCGGCCGGGGCGCCAGGAGAGATCGACACGGTGCTCGCGACCGGATTCAGCCACGGGTTCGGCGCCGTGCCGGGAAACCGGGAACTCGTGGAGTGGCTCCGCGCGCACAACGCCGGGTGCGCGCCGCAGGATCGGGTTCGCTTCCACGGCTTCGATGCGCCGGTGGAGTACTCCGGTGCACCGAGCCCGCGACACACCCTGGTCCGGGCCGGGGACTACCTGCCCGCGGCGCTGCGCCCCCGATCGGTCCACGACCTCGACGCCCTCCTCGGCGAGGACGCGGACTGGACCGACCAGGCGGCCATGTTCGACCCGGCGGCGTCCGTCGGCGATTCCGATCGTGCCCGCGCTCTGCGCGTCGTCGCCGACGACATCGCCGGCGCGCTGCGGCGCGCGGCACCGGCCCTGCGTGCCGCCGACCCGGCCGGTTACGACCGGGCCGTCGCGCACGCGCGCACCGCCCGGGGCCTGTTGCGCTACCACGCGGCCATGGCCCATCCCGCCCCCGACCGCATCGCCACCCTGCTCGGCGTGCGCGCCGAGATGATGGCCGAGAACCTGCTCGCGATCGTCGCGCAGGAGCGGCGACGCGGACCCGTCCTGGTGTTCGCGCACAACGTGCACCTGCAACGCGCGCAGTCCCGCATGCAGGCCGGCGAGGACGGGGCGCAGTGGGGAAGCGCCGGCGCGCACGTCGGGCTCGCCCTCGGCGAGCGCTACCTCGTCGTGGCGACCGACGCCGCCCCGCACAGCGAGCCGGGCACCCTTCAGCGTGTGCTGACCGAGGCGACGACCCGACGTGCCCTGTTCCCGGCGCCGGCTCTGCGCGCCGCGCTCGACCCGTCGATCGTCCCGGGCCCACCGATCGTGCCCGGCCACATCCCGCTGGGCCCGGCCGACCTGGACGGCGCCGACGCGATCGTCTTCGTCGCCGACACCGACGGAAAGCGGCACCGGTACTGGTAGCCATCGCAGCGGGCCTGCGGCACGCCGTCCGGACACCCTGCGCGGCAGAGCGTCTCGCGCACAGGCTCCGGCGCGCCCGCACGGGGAAGAACTCGCTCGCATCTTCGGAATTCGCCCAGGCCACGGCGTGGGCAGATACCGAAAGTGCGAGCAAGTCCGGGCGGTGGACGACCGCCGGGGTGCCGGAAAACTCACCCCGGGGTGCCTGTCCTCCTCCGCCGCGTCGGCGCACCGTGGTCACACGGCACATCCGCCGACTGTGGCACGGGCGCCGCGCCCGGAGGAGGAAGGTTCACGATGTTGCAGACGACCGACAGGGGTGGCCTGAGCCGTACCCTGATGACCGCGTACGGCGCGGTCGCCTACGCCGTGTTCTTCGCGGTGTTCCTGTACTCGATCGGGTGGGTCGAAGGTCTCGTGGTGCCCCGCACCATCGACGAGGGGCCGCAGACGCCCGTCGTCGTGGCCGTGATGGTGAACCTGGCCCTGTTGTCCGTGTTCGCCGTTCAGCATTCGGTGATGGCCCGGCCGTGGTTCAAGCGCCGGTGGACCCGCATCGTCCCGCAACCGATCGAACGCTCCACGTTCGTGCTGTTCGCCACCGCCGCCCTCGCGCTGGTGATGTGGCAGTGGCGTCCGCTGCCACAGGAGGTCTGGGACGTGGACGCGACCCCGGTGCGCGTGGCCCTGTACGCGGTGTCGTTCGCCGGATGGGGTCTCGTGCTCGCATCGACGTTCGCGATCGACCACTTCGACTTGTTCGGCCTGCGCCAGGTGCTGCGGAACTTCGCCGGGAAGTCGCCGGCCGAAGCCGAGTTCCGCACCCCGATGCTGTACCGGGTGGTGCGCCATCCGCTGTATCTGGGTTTCCTGATCGCGTTCTGGGTGGCGCCGACGATGAGCGTGGGGCACCTGCTGTTCGCCGCCGTCACCACCGGATACATCCTCGTCGCACTGCGGTTCGAGGAACACGATCTGACCGAGACGTTCGGCGACCGGTACCGCGACTACAGCGCCCGCGTGCCCCGGCTGGTACCGCGCCCGCGCGCGGTGAGCCGAACCTGACCATGTTCCGGGCCGGCTCCGGTGCGGGCACCCCGCACCGGAGCCGTGCAACGCCGTAGGGTGCTTCGCGTGAGTATCGCGAAGTCCCTCGCCCTGTTCGCCGTGGCGGCGCTGTTCGAGATCGGCGGCGCCTGGCTCGTGTGGCAGGGGATCCGGGAACAGCGCGGCTGGATCTGGGTCGGGGCCGGGGTGATCGCGCTCGGCGCGTACGGGATGGTGGCAACGCTGCAGCCGGATGCGAACTTCGGCCGCATCCTGGCCGCCTACGGCGGAGTGTTCGTCGCCGGATCCCTCGGGTGGGCGATGATCGTCGACGGCTTCCGCCCCGACCGGTGGGACGTGGCCGGAGCGCTCGTCTGTCTGCTCGGCGTGGCGCTGATCATGTACAGCCCGCGCTGAATTCCGACGAAGTCAGCCGACGGTCACCGTCCCCACGGCCGGTGTCGAATTGCAGATCGGGCCGCTGCTCAGGTTCACCGAACCGAACACGGTGGTGAGCACGGTGCCCGGACCGGTGTTCACCACCTTCGCCAGGTTCGGGTACGTCCCCTCGAGGTCGACGATCCCCGCCTGGCCGGTGCTCTGATTGAGCCACGCGACCGACACCTGCCCGGCGGCAGGCATGGGACCCAGTCCCGGTGCGGTGGAGAACAGTACGTGCCCGGGTGGGATCCCGGGATTCGCCTCCGGTCCGGCCTGCGCGGTGACCGCCGTGATCGAGGCCAGGCTGCCCTGGTTGAGGCATCCGAAGGTCAGTGCCGTGCCGAGGGATTGGGGCGGTGCGGCGCCGGCGCTGCCGGCGAACAGGACGGCGGCCGCGATCGGCGCGGCGGTGGCGAGGATTGCTCGGGTGGTTCGGGCGGCGCTCATGCTGATGCTCCTGGGATCGGAATGTCACGTCCGGGTGCCGACCGCCGCGCCCCGCCGGCGGCGCGCCCCGCGCACCGAATGACGCCCCCGAGTGTAGATCGCGGACGGCGGAGCAGACGACGTTTCGCAGATCTTGGTTGCCGGGGATGTCAACGCACGCGGTAGAACTGCGCGGCATTGTCGTGGAGTGCCCGCGCGGCGAGTTCCGGGCCCAGGGTGTCGGTGACGATCTCGACGTCCGCGTCGAGGAACGGCCGCGGGGCCCGGGTGGACGGTAGATCGGTGCCGAACATCAGGGCGTGGGGATTCCGGTCGGCCACGGCGCGCAGCACGGGGGCGACGTCGAAGTCGACTCGGCCGAAACCGGTCGCCTTGACCCGGACCCCGCGGTCGACGAGTGCCGCCAGGTGGGGAAGTCCGGCGGCGGACAGGCCCAGGTGGTCGATGCTGACCGCGGGGAGGGCGGCGATCGTCCCGGTCAGGGTGGGCAGTGTGCGCGCGTCGACGTACAACTCGGTGTGCCAGCCGGCGACGTCGTGCACCCGGCGGGCGAGCGTGCCGAGGTGGTCGGCGGATTCCGAACCGCCGCGGCGCAGGTTGAACCGGATGCCCCGCACCCCGGCGTCGTTCAGCCGCGTGATCTCGTCGTCGGTCACGGTCGCCGGCAGCTGGGTGACTCCCACGAAGCCGGGTCCGAGCAGCGCGAGGGCGTCCAGCAGGTAGCTCTGGTCGAAGCCGTGGAAGGAGCCGGACACGACGACGCCACCGGTGACGCCGAGCCCGCGGACCCGCTCGAGATAGTCGGTCACCGTGAACGGCGGGGGCACGTATCCCTGGTTCGGGATCACCGGGAAGCGGGGATCGACGATGTGGAAGTGGGCGTCGAAGATCGGCATCCGGTGTGCACCGGTCACGTGCGGGTCACCGCGTCCGCGGTGATCTCCTTCACCGACGTCAGCCCGCTGAGCCCGAGCGTCAGGTCGAACTCGGCAATGATGTTCGCGACGGCGTCGCGGGCTCCGTCCCGGCCGCCGACGGCCAGGCCGTACAGGTGGGGGCGGCCGACGGTGACCGCGTCGGCGCCGAGCGCGAGCGCCTTGAACACATCCGATCCGGTGCGGATTCCGCTGTCGAGCAGTACCGGCACCCGGCTGTCGACGGCGGGGACGATGCCGACCAGGGCATCGAGGGCGGCGATCGCGCCGTCGACCTGGCGGCCGCCGTGGTTGGAGACGATGATGCCGTCGGCCCCGGCGTCGAGGGCACGGCGGGCGTCGTCCGGATGGAGGATGCCCTTGAGCAGCACGGGGAGATCGGTGCGTTCGCGCAGCGACTCGATCTCCGTCCACGTCAGGGAGGGTCGCGAGTAGATGTCGAGGAACGTCTCGACCGCGGCCCGGGGTTCGGGGGAGCGGAGGTTGTCGAGGAGGCGGCCGGGGTAGCGCCGGCTCATCGAGAGCAGTGACCTGATCGCGCCGAGGGTCACCTCCACCTCGGGACGGGCACCGGCGGCCGCCGCGATGCGGTCGCGGACGATGCGCACGAACGTCGGGTCCGAGGTGTACTGGGCGATCCCCTCGCCGCGGGCGAACGGCAGGGAACCGAGGTTGAGATCCTGCGGCCGCCAGCCCAGCAGGGTGGTGTCCAACGTGACGACCACGGCGTCCGCGCCGATCGCCTTCGCGCGGGCGAGCAGGCTGTCGACGAGGTCGTCGTCGCTGCTCCAGTACAACTGGAACCAGCGTGGGGCATCTCCCATCGCCGCCGCGGTGGCCTCCATCGGCGCGCAGCCCTGGTTGGAGAGGATGTAGGGCACACCGAGTTCGGCCGCCGCGCCACCGATCGCGACGTCGGCGTCGGGATGCGCGAGTTCGGCGGCGCCGACCGGCGCCAGCAGGACCGGGGCGGGCAGGGTGCGGCCGAACAGTTCGACGCTCAGGTCGCGGTGGGAGACGTCGCGCAGGACGCGGGGGACGATCTTCCAGCGGTCGAACGCCTCCCGGTTGGCGCGCATCGTCGCGCCTTCACCGGCGCCCCCGGCGATGTAGGCCCAGCCGCGGCGGCTCGTCTTCCGTCGCGCCAGACGTTCCAGCCCGGCGAAGTCGGTCGGCACCGGGGGAGTACGCCCGAGCACTCCGGCCCGGTAGATGACGTTCTGACGGGCACGGCCCGCGCCGGGCTGCGGCGCCACGGGTCCCTCGCTCATCGGCGATTCCTCCCAGGTGCATCGGGTCGGGGATCGTCTCGGACGCTACCGGAACGGTCGCGGCGCCGGACCCGGGCGGCCGTCGCCCGGGCGGGGGACGGTGGACAGATCTGCATATACCCCCTAGGGTATGTAGTACCCCTCGGGGTATGAACCTCGAACGACGGCACGATGCCCACCGGTGTGGGCCGAGGAGTGGACATGAGGGAAATCGACATCACCGCATTCGCCGACGCGTGGAAGTCCGGCGCGACCGTGGTGGACGTGCGCGAGGACTACGAGTACGAGCAGGCGCACGTGCCCGGCGCCCAGTGGATTCCGCTCGGCGAACTCGGGTCCCGACTCGCCGAGATCCCGGGAGCCGACCTCGTCTACGTCGTCTGCGCCTCCGGTAATCGCAGCCTGCGCGGGGCGGACATCGTGTCCGCGTCCGGGCGGCCTGCGGTCTCGGTCGCCGGCGGCACCAAGGGCTGGCTGCGGGCCGGTCACCCGGTCGAGCAGGGTGGCACCCGATGAGCCTGCTCGAGAAGGTCAAGGCGCGCTTCGCCAAACCCTACGAGACGGTCGACGTCCGTCGCGCACGCGAGCTGCTCGAGGCCGGGGCGGTCCTCGTCGACGTGCGGTCCGCCGCCGAGTACCGGTCCGGGCACGCGCCCGTCGCACAGCACTGCGAGCTGTCCCAGGTCCCCACGCGCGCGGCGCGGATCGTCCGCAACCGGCCGGTGGTGTTCGTCTGTCACTCCGGCATGCGGTCGGCCAGCGCCGCGCGGATGTTCGCCCCGGAGGCGCAGGCGCCCGTGGCCTCGCTGCGTGGCGGCATGATCGCCTGGGAACGGGCCGGGGAGCGGGTGGTCAGGGGCGGTCGCCGCTGAAGGCGACGCCGGATCGAGCGGCCCGTGATCCGGGAGGCGGCATCGAGTCGGAAGGTGGGCGCGGGAATACCCCACGGGGTATGATGTGTTCATCTTCAGTATGAAGGGGCCGACCATGACAGTTAACACCGTGAATGCCGCAGAATCCACCACCCAGGTTCTCAACCGGCTGCGTCGCGCGCAGGGCCAGCTCGCCGGGGTCATCTCCATGATCGAGAGCGGGCGCGAGTGCCGCGAGGTGGTCACCCAGCTCGCCGCGGTCTCGCGTGCCCTGGACCGGGCCGGCTTCAAGATCGTCGCCACCCGGTTGCGGCAGTGCGTCCTCGACGAGCAGGACGACACCTGCGTCGACAAGCTGACCGAGGAGGAACTCGAGAAGCTCTTCCTCGCGCTCGCCTGACATCAGCGAATCACGAAGGAGCGCTATGACACTCGCCCTCGCCACCACGCTGCGCGCCCCGCTCGACGACGTCGTCGAGCGCACTCGTGCGGCACTGAAGGAGCAAGGCTTCGGGGTGCTCACCGAGATCGACATGCAGGCCACCCTGAAGACCAAGATCGACGTCGACATGGAGCCGTACGTCATTCTCGGGGCGTGCAACCCGCCGCTCGCGCACCGGGCCGTGTCGGCCAACCGGCAGATCGGGCTGCTGCTGCCGTGCAACGTCGTCGTCCGGCGCGATCCGGAGGACTCCGGCACGGTCCACGTCGAAGCCATGAATCCGCAGTTGATGGTGCAGGTGGCCGAAGACCCCGAGCTGCAGCCGGTCGCCGACGAGGCCGCGCGGCGGTTGCAGGCGGCGATCGACGCGCTGGGTAGCTGAGCCGTCACGACGGGCGCCGGGATGTCTCTCGGCGCCCGTTTCGCGTTCGTCGCTGCCTCCCGTGTGCCACGGTCTCCCGTGTGTCACGGTCTCCCGTACGCCGCCCGGGCCTTCTCGCGCAGCAGGCGCACGGCGCGGGCCGGGTCGTCCGTGCCGTAGACGGCCGTGCCGGCCACGAAGCAGTCGGCACCGGCCGTCGCCGCAGCCCCGATGGTGTCGAGGTTCACCCCTCCGTCGACCTCGATGAGCAGGTCGAGTTCACCTGCGTCGACCAGGCGTCGCGCCGTGCGCACCTTGTGGAGCATCTCGGGAATGAACCGTTGACCGTTGAAACCCGGCGGCACGCTCATCACCAGGAGCGTGCCGAAGTGCGCGAGCGTGCCGAGGTGCGGTTCGAGCGGGGTCTGCGGTGCGAACGCGAGACCGGCACGGGCGCCGGCGGCTCGCAGGCGACCGGCGAGGGCGATCGGGTCGCGGGTCGCCTCGATGTGCACGGAGACGTTGTACGCGCCGGCCTCGGCGTAGTCGACTGCCCACCGGTCGGGGTCCTCGATCATCAGGTGACAGTCGAGCGGCAGCGGCGTGTGCCGGGCGAGGGACCGCACGACCGGCAGCCCGAAGGTGAGGTTGGGGACGAAGTGCCCGTCCATCACGTCGATGTGCAGCCAGTCGGCTCCGCGGTCGGATCCACCGGCCACGATCCGCGCCTCGTCCGCGAGACGCGCCAGGTCGCCCGAGGCCAGGCTGGGTGCGATGAGGGGCTCGCGGCGGCGGCCGGGGCCGGTGCGGACATCGGGGTCCATGCGACGACGGTACCCGGAGTCGGCGCACGTGGGAGGCACGCCGGAATCGTCGTCAACCGAGCGTTGACGAGCGTCATGCGTCAACCTATGGTTGACGAATGACGAATCCGATCCCCATGAGCAATCCCGTGCGGCTGGACGACCTCATCGACGCCATCGAGAAGGTCCACTCCGATGCCCTCGAACAACTGACGGACGCCGTTCTCGCCGCCGAGCATCTCGGAAAGGTCGCCGACCACCTGATCGGCCACTTCGTCGACCGGGCCCGTCGCTCCGGCGCGTCCTGGACCGACATCGGCCGCAGTATGGGCGTCACCAAGCAGGCGGCCCAGAAACGTTTCGTGCCCAAGGGGTCCGCCGATCTCGATTCCGAACAAGGCTTCAGCCGATTCACCGAACGTGCCCGGAACGTCGTCGTGGCGGCACAGAACGAGGCCCGGGCGGCCGGCAATGCCGAGATCGCCCCGGAGCATCTCGTGCTCGGTCTGCTGAGCGAACCCGAAGCCCTCGCGATGCGCGCGCTCGTCGCGCAGGATGTGTCGCCGGACGCGGTCCGTCGCGCCGTGGCGGCGACGCTCCCGCCGGCGACGGGGGATGTGCCCGACCTGATCCCCTACGACGCGCGCGCCCGGAAAGTGCTGGAACTGACCTTCCGGCAGGCGCTGCGGCTCGGGCACAACTACATCGGCACCGAGCACATCCTCCTCGCCCTGCTCGACCACGAGAACGGCAGCGGCGTTCTCGGCGGTCTCGGGGTGGACGCCGCCGCCGCCGAAGCGCATGTCGCCGAGGCCGTGGCGGCGGAACAGGCCGCGTACGAGTCGCACGGACGATCGGACTGAGCAGGTAGCTGTCCGCTCCGCAGCAGGAAACCGGCTCCGCCGCCTGCTCTTCGGTCTACCGTGGAGTCGAGTAAGCCGAGAGGGGGAGCAATGACCTACCCGCTCGTCGAGAAGACCCGGGAACGCTCGGAAACCGGGCGGCATCTCGTGACCGAGGACTACACGAAGACGCCGTCGCTCTGCCGACGCGGGGTGTGGGTCGGCCGGCAGATCGACTTCTCCGAAACCGTGCTGATCTCCTTCGAGCACGGCCACGAGGATCTGTCCGTCGGCTGGATCGTCGACGGCGCGGCGATCGTGCCGGCAAGCTACTACGCGCCGTGCCAGGGTGCGCCGGCGATCCGGTACCGGTGTCCCGGGGACGGTCGGAACCTGCACACCCTGTCGCTGATGAGTACACCCGGCAGCGACCGGGGCTGTGTGGACCTGCAGGTGGTGTTCACGCGTCCGCCACAGTGGAATCCGCTCGAGTACGGCCCCTCGACGAGGGTGTGCCTCCGGGGGCGGGTCGTCGAGTGGCCGTGGTACCTCCTGCAGCAGGAACAGGAATGCTGGGAGCGGTTTCGGAAGGTCTTCGAGAAGTACGTGGTGGTGCCCCGTCCGGTTCCCGCTCCGCCCGGCCCGGTGGAGCGGTGGATCGCCAGCCTTCGCGGCGACGAATCCGTGACGGTACGGGCGCACTTGGACACCGTCGAGCACCTGGACCCCGCGCGGGACGGCGACCTCTTCGCTGAACTACGTGCCGACCTCGCAGCGAGGTTCCTCCGGTGGGCGAACTCCGCGGACGGACCGGATGCCGACGGCCGCTCGGCCGACACGGCGAGCAAGGCCGATATCCCCCGTGAGTGACGAGGGTGGAGCTGCGACCGGCCGGTCCGTGCTCCGGCGACTGGCCGAGCGGGTGTACGACGGCGCCGTGCTCGTCGTCGACACAGCCTTCACGGTGGTGCGTGTCGCCGTGTGGCGCTCGCGTTGGAAGCCCGCCCTGACTGCCGTGCGCCGGTACAACAAGTCCGTCCTCAACCCGGTGATCCTGAAGAGGAGAGGGGCGACGGTCACCGCGGTGCACCACGTCGGCCGCCGATCCGGGAAGCCGTACGTCACCCCGGTCTGGGCGGAACGAGCCGGACAGTCGTTCTTCGTCCATCTGCCCTACGGCACCGACGTCGACTGGTGCCGCAACGTCCTGGCCGGTGGGGGCTGCACCCTCGAGCAGGCCGGCGTGCGCTACGACGTCGTCGCTCCCGTGATCGTGCCCGCAGCGGAAGCGGAACCGCATCTGACACCGGCATCGAGAAGGATGCACCGCCTGTTCGGCGTCCGGTCGTACCTGCGGCTCGACGTCGCCCCTGAAGCGAAGGTCGACTGATCCAGGGCCGGCAGCGGAACTCGGCCGGCGTTCCCGTGTGCCCCCGGCAGGATTCGAACCTGCGACACCGGCTTTAGGAGAGCCGTGCTCTATCCCCTGAGCTACGAGGGCGGCGCGCGGTGAACCGGTTCGATTCGATGCGCGGTGTGAGTGTAGCCGGGATCGGGGTACCGGTGTGAAACGGTCGCGGACCTGGGGCGCAGCGGTTGTACCCGCCCACTCCGCCCGGCCACTCCGCCCGACCGAATGTCACACGCCGTCGATCCAGCCGAACGCATGTGACATTCGGTCGGGCGCACCCCGGCGACGGCAGTCGGGCGCACCCCGGCGGCGGCAGTCGGGCGCACCCCGGCGACGGCGGTCGGGCGCATCCCGGCGGCGGTGCGGCCAGTGATCCCGGGGGTGGGAAACGTCCCCCTCGGGGTGACGGGGCGCAGCCCGAAGAGCCCTGGATCGAGACCCCCGCACGCCGGAGGGTGGATCCGCAAGCCGAATCCTCGTCCCCCGGGAGTGCTCATGCCTCGTTCCGTTTCGTGCACGATCCGCCTCGCCGCCGTGGCCGTCGTCGCCGTGGTGCCCGCCCTCGGTGCCGTCGCTCCGGCCGCCGCGGAGGACGAGGCTGCACTGCAACAGCTTTCGCCCACGGCGGAGTGTCCGTTCGCCGCCGGGCCCACCGGGCAGTACACGACGGAGATGATGGGACCGTATGTGCAGTGCTTCCTTCCGTCGATCGAGTCGTGGATCGACGCCACCTATACGGACATGCCGCATCCGAACGCCTACTACGCGGTATCGGCCGGGAAGCCGGGGGAGGCGGCGCCCGGCTGCGCCTACGACGAGAACTCGCTGATGTACTGCGCGGCCGACCGCAGCCTCTACATCGGCGAGAAGGCGGCGAGGGAACTGGTGAGTGACTACGGGGAGATCGCCGTTGCCGCGGTGCTGAGCCATGAGGTGACGCATCACTTCCAGACGATGCTGGGGCTGCCGCAGCCCGACCCGGCAGAACCCAACAGCGCAATCCCGTACGAGAACCAGGCCGACTGCGGATCGGGCGCCTTCGTCGCGTACTCCGAACGGGATCTCGGCGTCACGATCGAGCAGGCCGACCTGGCATCACTGGGGCGGGCGTTCGCCGCGGTGGGGGAGGACAAGGGGCCGGAGCGCACCCACGGCACCGTCGAGCAGCGCATCCAGGCATTCGATACCGGCTACCTCAGCCCGTCGCCGACGCCGTTGCTCTCGTGCGTCGACTATGTCCCCGACGCGCCCCTCGCGTATGTCGGCTGAGGCGGCAGGCGAACCGCTGTGATCACAATCACATAACCGGAGGCGGCTCCGGCCGGTTGTGCGGGAGTGGGACGCGGCGTCGGGGTCCGGTGGACGCTTCCGTCGTGTCGTGCCCACCGCAGGACGGGTTTCCGCTGTTCACGAGGGCACGGGAAGCGCGACAGCCGACGACGGCGCCGCGGCGTCGGCCGCCCTACCCACCGCGACGGTGTCCGAAACGTAACGCTGGCGCTGGCCTATATCGTTTTGTTACTTTGAGTCGCCAGAAACGGCCGGGGGTCACCCGGCGCGCAACGGACGACGGATGAGGTAGCAACTGTGGGACGGCACCAGCGGGCAGGCGACGAGGCGACCACCTTCGAGATGGACCTGTCCGGTGCGTCCTCCGGCCGCGGCCGGCACCGCGTCGAGCCCGCCGGCCCGTCGGCGCCCGTGAAGGCCGCCACCGTCGCCGCCGCCACCGGCGCCTTCTTCGCCGTCGGCGCGCAGCTCACCGCCGGCACGGCCAGTGCCGCCCCCGCCCCCGCTCAGACCGGCACGCTGCCCTTCGAGGTGCCCCAGGGTCTGCTGCCCGAGGGCTTCGAGCTCCCGCAGCTGCCCGGAGCGCCCGCCCCCGCCGACGAACACGGCCACGGGCATGCCGCCGCTCCCGCCCTGCCGCCGGAGCTCGACGCCCTGGTCGACCAGTTCGCCACGGGTCAGGGCTGGCTGAACAACCTCAACCCGGCCAAGCCCGCCACCGTGCAGCCCGTCTCGGGCACGCTCACCTCGGACTTCGGCCCCCGCTGGGGCAGCCACCACGGCGGCATCGACATCGCCGCCCCCATCGGCACCCCCATCAAGTCCGCCGCCGACGGCACCGTGCTCGACGCGGGCGCCGCTTCCGGCTACGGCCAGTGGGTGCGCGTCCTCAACGACGACGGCACCACCGCGGTCTACGGCCACGTGGACACCTACCAGGTCAGCGCCGGCCAGCGGGTCACCGCCGGTCAGCAGATCGCCACCGTCGGCAACCGGGGCTGGTCCACCGGACCGCACCTGCACTTCGAGGTGTGGGATCAGGCCGGCGGCAAGACCGACCCCAACGCCTGGCTCAGCACACGCGGCGTCGTCGCCGACTGGAGCAGCTACCGCGCCGTCTGACGCTCGCCCCCACCTGCGGTCGCTCGGCCGCTAGGCTGACGAATCATCACCTAGCGGGGGAGAGGGACACGGCTCCATGGGCACGCAGATCAAGGCTCGGTCCTTCACTCGCGCCGACCGGCGCGAGTTCCGCACCAAGGTGCAGGCCTGCCTGGCCGCCCTGGAGCGGATGCTGCGCGAAGGCGCCTTCACCGATGCGCGCGAACGCCCGGAGCCGCTCCTGGGCATGGAGATCGAGTTCAACCTCGTCCAGGACGACATGGAACCGGCCATGTGCAACCTCGAGGTGTTGCAGGCGATCGACGATCACGCCGTGTTCCAGACCGAGCTCGGCCAGTTCAACGTCGAGATGAACGTCGACCCCGGGCCGTTCGCCGGCGACGCCGTCCTCGACATCGAGAACTCCCTGCGCGAGTCGCTGCGCCGCGCCGACACGCGGATGCACCGGCAGGACGCCCAGCTCGTCATGATCGGCATGCTGCCGACGCTCGAGCTCGCCCACCTCGACCGGGAACGCATCACCGCCAATCCGCGCTACGAGGCCCTCAACGAGCAGATCTTCGCCGCGCGCGGCGAAGACATCGAACTCGATCTCGACGGCGTGCCCCTGCCCGGCCGCGACGGTGCCGAACAACTGCGGGCCGATGCCAACTCGGTCGTGCCGGAGGCGGCGTGCACGTCGCTGCAACTGCATCTGCGGGTGGCTCCGGAAGACTTCGCCGAACACTGGAACGCCGCCCAGTGCCTGGCCGGGGTGCAGGTGGCGCTCGCCGCCAACTCCCCGTTCCTCGCCGGCAAGGCGCTGTGGCACGAGAGCCGGATTCCGCTGTTCGCGCAGGCCACCGACACCCGCACTCAGGAGCTGAAGAACCAGGGGGTGCGCCCGCGGGTGTGGTTCGGCGAGCGCTGGATCGACTCGGTGACCGACCTGTTCGAGGAGAACTCGCGGTACTTTCCGGCACTGCTTCCCGAGGTCTCCGAGGTCGACCCGCTCGCCGAACTCGACGCCGGACGGACTCCGGGCCTGCGCGAGCTGCAGATGCACAACGGCACCATCTACCGCTGGAACCGGCCCGTCTACGACGTCGCCGACGACCACCCGCACCTGCGGCTCGAGAACCGGGTGCTGCCGGCGGGGCCGACGGTGCTCGACGTCATGGCCAACGCCGCGTTCTACTACGGGGCGCTGCGGGCTCTCGTCGACGCCGACGTGCCGCTGTGCCGGTTCATGAGCTTCGACGCCGCCCGCGAGAACCTCGGGATCGGGGCCAAGTACGGTCTCGACGCGCGGCTGTACTGGCCCGGACTGGGGTGGGTCGGAGCCGACGAACTCGTGCTGCGCCGGCTGCTGCCGATGGCGGACGCGGGGCTGACCGCCTTCGGCCTGTCGCAGCAGGCGCGGGACAGGTACCTGGGCATCATCGAGGGCCGGTGCCTGAACCGGCAGACCGGTGCGGCGTGGCAGCGCGCGCAGGTCGTCGAACGGGAGGACGCCGGCGCCGACCGGCGCACCGCCCTCCACGGAATGATGCGCGACTACATCCGGAACATGCTCGGTGGCAAGCCCGTTCACGAGTGGCCGCTCAGCGAGGTGTGATCACAACCGGACGGTCCGGGTCACCGCGACCGCCGGGGTGACCACGACCCGGTCGTCCGGAGCGCGGTATCCCGGGACCACGGTCAGCTCGTCGGTGACATCGGCGACGTGCAGCACGGTCGCACCGGAGCGCGGAACGACGGTCAGCCGCACCTCGATGCCCTCGGCCGGCGTCCCCGAGAACAGGAACCCGAACGGCGCGGCCGGTGCGGCGTTCCGGCCGGCCACCGCGGCCTCGCGCACCTCCGCGGTCGTCTCGTCCACCCACAGCCCGACCGTGGGCGCCCCGCGCGGCGACGTCAGCCGCAACGTCAGCGTCCGCTCGTCGCCGTCGGTGACGTCCGCGACGACGTCGAGCCCGGGCGCGGGCAGCGGCGCGGCCGGTGCCCGGCCGTGGGCGAACCTGGTCTCGCTGCGCCACGGGAACGCGTCCGGCAGGGTGGCCGGCGCCTCGGTCAACAGGGCGCGGCTCCAGTCCGACGCGGGGGCGCGCGGCGAGGCCCACACGGCGGCGCCGGTGTCGGCGTTCAGTGCGTAGAGGAGCTGTTCCTGCCGCGGCGGGGTGGCGCCGTCGCGGTTGACCCAGCCCCCGGCCGGCGCGGCCACCACCACGACCGCCGCGGCGGCGATCGCGGCGAGCCGCAGCTGCGACGGGTCGCCGGCGGCGTCGACGAGCGGCAGCGCCAGCGCGAACAGCACCGCGACGAACACGCCCGCGAGCGGCGCTCCGGTGAGCAGACCGGCGTCGAACGACGCGACCGCGCCGGGCACGAGCACCACGACCGCCGGCACGGTCCCGGCCACCGTCACGGGCGTCCGCCACCCGCGCCGGTCGGCCGGCAGCCGGTCCACGACGAGCGCGGCGACCGCGGCCGGCAGCGCCGGCAGGACCAGGACGGTCGCGACGCCCAGGAAGGGCAGCGCGGCCACGGCGGTGACCGCGACGGCGAGCAGCGCGCCCGTCGCGAACGCCGCCGGGCCGACGCGGCGGCGCACCGCCGGGTACGCCGCGAGCAGGACGGCGACGGCCGCGGCCACCGCGGCAACCTGATAGGGCACCGGCCGGTACGGTTCCCGCAGGACCGCCGAGGCCTGCCCGGGGGCGATCCGCAGCGCGAGCCACCAGGGGACGAACGCCGCACCCGCCGCCGCGGCCGCCACGGCGATCGAGATCCCGCCCGATGCCGCGAGCCGGCCCGCCGAGGCGGTGCCGTCCCGGGTCCGCCGGGCCACGAGGGCACCGGTGACGGCGGCGAGCAGCGCGGTCAGGGCGATCTCGAGCCAGCGGGGGAAGTGCACCGGTCCCCAGGGCAGGGTGACGACGACGTCGTCGCCGCCGGAACCGAGTTCGGCCAGGTCGATGGACGAGAATCGCTGTGCCGCAGCGAGGGTCGTTTCGCCCATGCGCTGCAGCGACGAGGTGTCGAGCCGGTCCGCGGTGTCGACGGGGCTGTGATAGTAGGCGCCGCCGCCGGCGACCGCGGTGTCCGCGGCGTGCAGGCCGGCCTCGGTGAGGCGGCGGAAGTCGGTGTCGTTGGGCAGCAACTCGAACGCCGTCTGGGTGAACGAGTCCGCGGTCGTGCCCGGCACGTCGGACAGCACACCCACGAGACCGGCGTTGGGTGAGGAGATCCGGAAGGTGACGGGGACGCCGCCGTTGCCGCGGGCCTCGTGGTTGAGCACCACGGTCGGCCGCGCGTCGGCCGGCTGCCGCCTCGTGTACTCCTCGGCGCCGAGCAGGCCGCGTTCCTCGCCGTCGGTGACGAGCACCGTCACGTCGTTCCGGGGACGGGGGCCGGCGGACAGGGCCCGGGCGGCCTCGAGGACCGTGGCGATTCCGATCCCGTCGTCGCCCGCGCCGGGGGAAGCGGGGACCGTGTCGTAGTGCGCGGCGAGCACGACGGAACCGGTGGGGTCGGTGCCCGGGAGGGTGGCGACCACGTTGGCGACCCGGCCGCCGCGCTGGGTGCCCTGCACGGCGGTGGTCGACCAGCCGACGCCGTCGTCGACGCGGGCGGCCCAGCCGAGTCCGTCGAGGACGCGGACCAGGTAGTCCCGCGCCGCGGCATGGCCGGCCGAGCCGGGCGGGCGCGGCTGCGCGGCCACCGCCTCGACGTGCGCCGTCGCGCGGGCGGCGCTGAACTCGGTCGGTGGGGTGTCGGCCGGCGCGGGCGCCACCGGGGTCCGCAGCGTGGCCGTGAGCGCGACGAGGAGCAGCACGAGCAGTCCGATCCGGGCGGGACCGCGGGGCGTGTCCGCACGGGCGGGGACCGCGACGTCGTCCATGCGAGCGAGCCTAGCGCCGGATCGTGGAGACGACCGTGCCCCGGCCGGGGCCGGGGCACGGTCGCAGGGAACTCAGGCGCTGGGACTCAGGCGCTGGGACTCAGGCGCTGGGGGCCCAGCTGTCCGGGCCGAACACCTCGTAGTGGATGTTCTCGGCGGGCACGTTGCGCTCGATCAGGGCCTCGCGCAGCGAGAGCATGAACGGCAGCGGACCGCACAGGTACGCCTTGGTGTTCGGGTCGAGCGGCAGGTCCGACACGTCGGCCCGGCCCACGCGCACGGTCTCGAGCGGTTCGCGGGCACCGAGATCCTCGTACCAGCGGTGCACCTCGGCGGACGGGATGCGCTCGACGAGGGTGGCGAGTTCGTGCCGGTGGGCGTGGTTGGCGACGGAGCGGTCGGCGTGCAGCACCGAAACCTTGCGCTCGTCACCGGTTTCCGCCAGATGCGCGAGCATGCCGATCATCGGGGTGCAGCCGATGCCGGCGGAGGCCAGCAGCAGCGGGGCGCCGTCGTCGGGCAGCACCAGGTCGCCGAACGGCGTGGTCACCTGCAGATCGTCGCCTTCGAAGACGTTGTCGTACAGGAAGTTCGACACTTCACCGGCCGGCGCGACGGCGCCGTCGGGGGTGGTGGTCGCCAGGATCCGCTTGACGGTGATGCGCCAGTCTCCCTGCGACGGCGCGTTGGTCAGGCTGTACTGGCGGATCTGGCGGGCGCCGTCGGGGAGCACGACGCCCACCGAGAGGTACTGGCCCGGGCGGAAAGCAGGCAGCGGGGCGCCGTCGAGCGAGGTCAGGACGAACGAGACCGTGTCGGCGGACTGGTGCCGGCGCTCGGCGACGCGGACGGTGCGCCACACGTCGCCCGGTGCGACGCCCGCGGCCTTGTACAGGTCGTCCTCGAGCTTGATGAGGGTGTTGGCCATCAGCCAGTACAGCTCGTCCCAGGCCGCGGCGACCTCGGGGGTGACGGCTTCGCCGAGGACCTCCACGATGGCCTCGAACAGGTGCTTGTGGACGATCCAGTACTCGTCGGGCTTGATGCCGAGGGAGGCATGCTTGTGCGCGATGCGGGACAGGATGGCCTCGACCCGGGCGGGATCGGGGTCGAGTTGCAGGGTCGCGAACGCGGCGATGGAGCCGGCGAGGGCCTTCTGCTGTTCGCCCTGCTTCTGGTTGCCGCGGTTGAACAGGTTCCGCTCGAGCTCGGGGTGCGCGGCGAACATCTTCTTGTAGAACAGGGGGGTGATGTCGCCGATGGCGGCACCCACGGCGGGGAGGGTGGCGCGGATGACTTCCTTGGACTCGGCTGAGAGCGGCATCGTGGACTCCGTTTCGATCGGGCTGGGCGGGTTCGCGGGCTGTGGAACCCTGCGGTCAGACGGCGGGGCGGGTGAGTTCGAGCAGGACGGTGCGGGTGGGCGGGCGGGCGAGGTCGGCGACGGTGACGGCGTCGAGGGCGGTGTAGAACGCCTCCTGGGCGCGTCGCAGTGCGCCCCGGAGGCTGCACCCGGCGCGCAGCGGACACGGCTTGTCGCCCTCGCAGGCGACGACCTCGTTGTCGCCTTCGAGTTGCCGGGCGAGCCATCCGACGGTGGCGGACCGGCCGAGTTCGGTGATGGCCAGTCCGCCGCCGCGGCCGCGGCGGGTCGTGACGACGCCGAGTTCGCTCAGTCGTGCGACCACCTTGGTGGTGTGGGCGTACGACAACTCCAGTTGCTCGGCAACGCTTCTGGTACTGGGGGAGCTGTCGGGCGCGGCGGCCGCCAGGTACATGACAACTCTCAGTCCGAGATCGGTGAACTGGGTGAGTTGCATGAACCGAGACTAGATAATTGTCATCCCAAATGACAATTTAATGTGACGCAGATCGCTTTCCGGTCTTCAGTGCTCGAGCAGGGGAAGGATATTGCGCCAGCTGACGATTCCGATCGGCCGGCCGTCGCGCACCACCGGCACGGACCGCAGCCGCATCTGCAGCATCGCTCGCGCGATGTCGAACAGCTCCGCGTCCGCGTCGAGGGCGACGGGCGGCAGCGCCACCGCCCGCACCGTCAGCGGCCGGCGGATCGCGCTCACGATCGGCTCGGGCAGATCGGCATACACCGACAGCCGCGCCAGGTGCGCCCCCGCCAGGGCCTCCTCGGTGATCAGGCCGCACAACCGGCCGTACTCGTCCACCACCGGAAGTGTGGTGAAACCGTTGCGCGCCAGCACCTCCCCGGCCCGCTCCAAGGTGGCGTCCACCGTCACCGCCAGCACCGGCGTGCTCATCACGTCCGCCGCGCGGACCTTGCGGGCCGCGGCATCCGTCACGCGGATCGGACCACCGGACATGACGCGCCTCCTCTCCCCACGATTGTGGCCGCATCCTCCCCGCCGGACCAGTGGCTCCGGACTTCCCGGAGAAGGACCAAAGACCATTCCTGGCCCAGGGGGAGCGGGTTAACCTCGAGGCCGAGGACGATCCCTGCGACGAGAGCGGTGACCGACGTGAAGTTCCCCGGCAGCAAGACGCACCACGAACCCGCGCACGACGAGGCGGTGCGGTCGAACACCGTGGTGGTCGGGATCGACGGCTCTCCGGCCTCCGACGACGCCGTCCGGTGGGCCGCCGCGACCGCCGCCGACCGCGGGTTGCCGCTGCACATCGTGCACGCTCTGGACTTCGCCCCCAGCGGGTACAGCGGGGCGCCGTTCATCCAGACCGCGCAGGTCTTCGAATGGGTCGAGGACGAGGGCAAGACGCTGCTGCAACGGGCCGAGGAGGTCGCCCGCACCGTCGCGCCGGCGCTCGAGATCACCACCCGACTCGCCGCCACCGGCAGCGCCCGCTGGCTCATCGACCTGTCTGCCCACGCGCGCATGCTCGTGCTCGGTTCCTCCGGCACCGGCCGGGTGGGCGAGGCCCTGCTCGGCTCCACCCCCGTTTCCGTGGCCAGCCACGGCCGGTGCCCCGTCGTCGTCGTTCGCGGCGAGGCACCGGAGTCCCTGCCCGACACCCGGCCCGTCGTCGTCGGGGTCGACGGCAGCACCCTCAGCGAGAAGGCCGTGCACGCGGCGTTCGAGGAGGCCGGTCTGCGGGGTGTCGACCTGGTCGCGGTCCACGTGTGGAGCGACATGCGGCGCGGGACGTTCGACGAGGCCGTCGAGGTCTCGATCGATCCCGACGCGTTCGCGGAATCCGAGCAGGCCCTGCTCGCCGAGCGTCTCGCCGGATTCCACGACCGCTACCCCGACGTGAACGTGCGCCGCGAGGTGTACGTCGACGGGCCGCGCGCTCACCTGCTCGCCTGGTCCGAGAAGGCGCAGCTGCTGGTGGTCGGCAGTCGCGGACGCGGCGGATTCACCGGCATGCTGCTCGGTTCCACCAGCAACTCGCTGATCCGGGACGCCCACTGCCCCGTGATGGTCGTGCGCCCCGACGAGTCCTGAGGATCGGTGCCGCGCCCCGGCGGTAGGGTACCGGGAAAACGGTACGAGCGTGCCCGTCCGGGCACGCACCAACGGATCACGGGGTATGCCGATGCGCATCGGGATGGGACTGAACTACAGCGGCGGCTTCGCCGAGACGGCGGCGGAGGTGGCCGATCTGGAACGGGCCGGCCTCGACATCATCTTCGTGCCGGAGGCGTACTCGTTCGACGCGGTCAGTCAGCTCGGCTACCTCGCGGCCAAGACCGAACGACTCGAGCTGGCCTCGGGCATCTTCCAGATCTACACCCGCACGCCGAGCCTGACCGCGATGACCGCCGCAGGACTGGACTACGTCTCCGACGGCCGTTTCGTCCTGGGGATCGGTGCGTCCGGCCCGCAGGTCATCGAGGGATTCCACGGCGTCAAGTACGACGCGCCGCTCGGCCGCACCCGGGAGCTCGTCGACATCTGCCGTCAGGTGTGGCGCCGGGAAAAGGTCGAATACCAGGGCAAGTACTACCAGATCCCGCTGCCGCCGGAGAAGGGCACCGGGCTCGGCAAACCGCTCAAGCTCATCAACCACCCGGTGCGGGAACGCATCCCCGTCCTGATCGCCGCGATCGGCCCCAAGAACGTCGAGATGACCGCCGAGATCGCCGAGGGCTGGGAGCCGATCTTCTTCCATCCGGAGAAGGCCGCCGACGTCTGGGGCGATTCCCTCGCGCGCGGCAAGGCCAAGCGCGACCCCTCGCTGGGCGACCTGCAGGTCTACGTCGGGGCCGCCCTCGCGATCGGTGACGACGTCGACTTCCTCCTCGACTTCGTGCGCCCGCACCTGGCGTTGTACATCGGCGGCATGGGTGCGAAGGGGAAGAACTTCTACAACGATCTCGCCGTCCGCTACGGCTACGCGAAGGAAGCAGAGACCATTCAGGACCTGTACCTCGCCGGCCGCAAGGAGGAGGCGGCCGCCGCAGTGCCCGACGACCTCGTGCGGGCCGTCTCGCTGATCGGCCCCGAGAGTTACGTCCGGGAGCGGGTCGCCGCGTTCGCCGAAGCCGGCGTCACCACCCTCACCGTCACCCCGATCGCGGAGAACACCGCCGGCCGGGTCCGACTGATCGAACAGCTGCGGGAGATCTGCAACTGACGCTCGCGAGAACCGGGCCGCCGGCCCGCCGACAGAGGGGACACCTATGACCGATACCCAACCGATCGTCGTCGCGGTCGACGGATCCGACGCGGCGGCCACCGCGGTGATCTGGGCGGCCCGCGCCGCCGCGGCCCGTGCGTTGCCGCTGCACATCGTCACCGTCGTGCACATCCCCGCCTTCTACTACTCCGAGCCCTACCTCGCGGAGAGCTTCCACGAGGAGATGAAGGAGACGGCGCGGGCCCGGCTCGACAGCGCCGTGGTGCTCGCCAAGCGCATCGCCGACGAGCAGGGCCCGGTCGAGATCACCACCGAGCAGATCGAGGGCAAGGTCGTCCCCACCCTCGTCGAGGTTTCGCGCCGTGCCGACACCGTCGTGCTCGGCTCCCGCGGCCTCGGCGAGGTCAAGGGGCTGCTCGTCGGCTCCGTCACCCTCGGTCTCGCCTCGCACGCCCACTGCCCGGTCGCGATCGTGCGCGGCCGCACCCTCGACGGGGCACCCCCCTCCGACGGCCCGGTCGTGGTGGGCGTCGACGGCTCCGAGGCGTCGGTGCGCGCCGTCGAGGTGGCGTTCGCCGAGGCGGCCGCCCGCAAGGCCACGCTCGTCGCGGTGAACGTGTGGAGCGACGTGAGCGTGCAGCCGTCGCTGGGCGCGGTGCCCGAGGATCCGCAGTGGAGCCGGATCCAGACGGGCGAGGAGGTCGTGCTCGCCGAGAACCTCGCCGGGTTCCAGGAGCGCTACCCGGACGTCGTCGTCGAACGCGTCGTCGCGCGGGACCGGCCGGTGCGGGTGCTGAGCGAGTACGCCGAACGCGCCCAGCTGATCGTCGTCGGCTCCCGAGGCCGCGGCGGCTTCAAGGGCCTGCTGCTCGGATCGACCAGCAATGCGCTGATGCAGACCGCTGACTGCCCCGTGCTGATCGTCCGGCCCGACGGCGAGAAGTAGCCCTCCCGTCCCGGCCTGCGCCGCATGTGGTTGCGCGGCTGGGTGCTTCTCGCGCGCGTTCTCACGCGCGCGAGAAGCACCGCACCGCGCGACCGTACCCGGACGCTCGATGCCCGGCACCCGGAAGCGGGTGCCGGGCATCGTCGCACGGTGGTCTCCTCGGTGCGCGAGTCAGCCGAAGTCGTCGAGGCCACGCTCGCGCAGTTCGCGCCAGACGTCGGCGGGATGGATGCCGCGACGGACCGCGTCGTTCTCGATGAGGACGCCCAGCAGCACCGAGCTCAGGTAGGCGACGTCCTCCGGGCGGTGGGTACTGCTCTTGGCGGTCAGCCAGCCGGACACGTCGCCGCGCTTCGCGGCGCGCGCCATGTCCAGAACCGAGCCGAACAGCTTGCTGTCGGTGGTTCCGGTCCGGGGGGTTCCGGTCCGGGGGGTTCCGGTCCGGGGGGTTCCGGTCCCGGGCTCACGCACGCTGGTCATGCGCTCGCCCCCGCGTGCTCGTCGCGGTGGGCCTGACGTGCGAGCGCGCGGTCCCGGGCTTCCTCGAACCGCTCGGCCTTCGTCTGCAGATCGGTGAGGAAGGCGTCGAGGTCCTCGCGCAGCTGTTCGCCGCGGCCGCCGAAGTCGGTGCGCTCGAACACGCGCCACTTGCGGAGCACCGGCAGCACCACGTCGTCGAGGTGCTGGCGCAGGTCGTAGATGCCGCCCTTGGCGATCAGGACGGCGTTGCGCCGGAAGTTCGCCATCGACGCACCGGGCATCCGGAACCGGGTCAGCACGCTCATGATCGCGGCCAACGTCTGGTCGGGGGCGATGTCGAGGGCGCCGTCGACGATGTTGCGATAGAACATCATGTGCAGGTTCTCGTCCGCGGCGACGCGGGCGAGCATGCGGTCCGCGATCGGGTCGCCGCACGCCCTGCCGGTGTTGCGGTGCGAGACCCGGGTCGCCAGTTCCTGGAAGGTCACGTACGACACGGACTCGAGCATCGATGTCGACCCCGGGTCGAAGCCGGTGGTCATGTGCGCCATGCGCGCGTTCTCGAGTGCGACGGGGTCCACCCCGCGGGTGACCACGAGGTAGTCCCGCATGACGACGGAGTGCTTGTTCTCCTCGGCCGTCCAACGTCCCACCCACGTGCCCCACGCGCCGTCGAGGCTGAAGTGCTCGGCGATCTCACGGTGGTAGGAGGGCAGGTTGTCCTCGGTGAGCAGATTGGTGATCATCGCTGCCTGGGCGGTGTCGGACAACGCGGACTGGGCGGGATCCCAGTCGGTGCCGCCGAGGGCGGCGAAGTTGCGGCCCTCGTCCCACGGAACATAGTCGTGCGGATGCCAGTCCTTCGCCATCGCCAGGTGGCGGTGGACGTTGTCCTCGGCGATCGGCTCGAGCTCCCGGAGCAACTGCAGGTCCGTGAGTTCCCTTGTCACAGTGATGTGTTCCCTCTCTGATTGGTCGGGGCGCCCCCCTGCGACGCCCCGTTCGGTCCGGTCAGAACCCGATACGCATGATCAGTTGCGGAAGACCGTCGAGGTCCATCCGTTCGGCGAGCCGGGCCGCGGAGTCCTCCACGCGCAGTGGATAGGTGAGCACGGAGGCGGACAGCCGGGCATCGACCGCCGCCAGCCACGCCCGCTCGGATGCGATGCCCACCCGCACCAGGTCGATCGGATCGGCGGACTGTACCGAGAAGACCAGCACGGTCTCCCGGTCGATGGCCGCCGCGAGTTCGGCGGTGTCCGGCACGCCGGTGGTGATCAGTGCGCGCCCGGCCGCTCCGCCGGCGTCCAGGTCGGCGCCCCAGTCGGTCACCACCTCGGCGTTGCCCTCCGGATGCCAGTGCGACGTCCACCGGAACATCTCGCGCTGGTAGTGCGGGTTGCGGCGCATCGCCTCGGCCGAGTACGTGAGCATGTCGGCGAGGGCCGGTGCCTCGTCCGAGGCCAGCAGGCGAACCCGGACACCGGGAATGTCGGCGGCCGCCATCACGTCGGCGATGGTGGTGGCCGGCACCGGGATCCGGGCGAACGACTCGCGGTGGCTGCGCCGGTGCGAGATCGCGGCGAAGTACCCCAGATCGGTGCTCGACGGGGTGGCCGGAGCCGCCGCCTCGATCCGCGCGATCAACTCGGGCCGCTCCGGCTCCGGTAGCAGCAGGGTCCGGGTGCTCCAGCCGAGCGCCCGGATGCCGAGTTCGAGATTGGCGACGGCGGCCCCGCACGAGATGAGGCGATCCGGGCGCAACGGGTCCGGACCGGGCGCGGCGAACTCGACCCGCTCCTCCAGTTCGGCGGTGCGCGCCGGGAGACGCAGATTCCACGGCTGGGTGTCGTGGATGGAGGGGGCCTCGATCACGGCACGCGCGATGACCTCGGTGTCGCTCGTGGACCAGGTGTCGGGCACCGTGGACATCGCAGCCTCCTCGTCCTGGTCGGTCACCCCCGCACGGCTCATCGGGGCGACGTTCCGAGCATCGCCCGTGGACTGTGCCGGGCGCATGTGCCGAAGGTCCCGAAACTGCCGTCGAACGGCCCGCGGCAGGTGGTGTGCGAGCATGGTCACCGCAACACCGGTGCCAGGAAAGGTGAGGGACGATGCCTCGGGTATTTCTCGTCGACGACCACGAGATCGTGCGGCGCGGGTTGGTCGACCTGCTCGACAGCGTGCCCGACTTCACGGTCGTCGGGGAGGCCGCGTCGGTCGGCGAGGCGCTGGCCCGCATCCCGGGGAGCGGAGCCGAAGTCGCGGTCCTCGACGTGCGTCTGCCCGACGGCAACGGCGTGGAACTGTGCCGTGAGCTGCGGGCCCGCATGCCGGAGCTGCGCGCTCTCATGCTCACCTCCTACGCCGACGACGAGGCCCTGTTCGACGCGATCATGGCGGGTGCGTCCGGATTCGTGCTCAAGCAGATCCTCGGCACCGACCTGGTGTCGGCGATCCGGACCGTCGCGGCCGGCGGCTCGCTGCTCGACAGCCGGGCCACGGCCGCGCTCATGGAACGCATCCGCGCGTCCCGCACGGCGGATCCGCTCGCCGAACTGTCCGACCAGGAACGGGCCGTGTTCGAGCTGATCGGGGAGGGCCTGACCAATCGCGAGATCGCCGAGCGGCTGTTCCTGGCGGAGAAGACGATCAAGAACTACGTCTCGCGGCTGCTGGCCAAGCTCGGGATGCAGCGTCGCACGCAGGCCGCGGTGCTCGCCACCGAGTTGCGCAAGCAGCGCGAGGTCTGACGCCGACCCGTCAGAGCGGCGCCTGCCACACCACGCGCGTGCCGCCCGTCGCGCCGGGGCCGATGCTGCAGCGGCCGCCGCACTGCTGGGCGCGCCGCTCGAGGTTGGTGAGGCCGCTGCGGCGCGGGGCGTCCGGCAGCCCGATGCCGTCGTCGACGATCTCGATCGTGAATTCGTCTCCCGCTGAGACGGATACGGAGATCTTCTCCGACTGCGAGTGACGCAACGCGTTGCTGAGTCCTTCCCGCAGCACCGCTTCGGCGTGCGGATGGATGCGGGCGGGGACCAGAGTGTCTATCGGCCCGGAGAACTGGACGTTCGGCGCCACCGGCGACTGGGCGGTCAGGTCGCCGACCACGTCCAGCAGCCGCCGCCGCAGGCTGGTCGATGCCGCGGCGCCGGTGGTGTGCAGATCGAAGATGGTGGTGCGGATCTCGCGGACGGTGCGGTCGAGTTGCTCGACGGCGTGCTGGACCACGTTCGCGACCCGGTCGGGGTCGGTGCCGGGAACCAGCGTGCTCTGCAGGCTCATCCCGGTGGCGAACAACCGCTGGATCACGTTGTCGTGCAGATCCTGCGCGATGCGGTCGCGGTCCGCGAGCACGTCCAGCAACCGCTTCTTGCGTTGCTGTGTGGCGAACTCCAGCGCGACGGTGACGAGATCGGCCATGGATTCGAGCCGCGTGACGTCCTCGTCGTCCCACGCGTCGGATCGGGCCGCCCGGGTGACGATCAGGGCGCCGCTCGCGCCGGAGGTGGCGGACAACGGCAGGACGACGGCGCGGCCGTCGGTGCCCGCCGCGTCCGGGATGCCCTCGAGACTGTCGGTGAGCAGGGTGCGCCGCGTCCGGATCGCCTCGAGCACAGGAGAACCGGTGAGGTCGAGGCGAGTGCCGGCCGACGGCGGGCCGGGTGCGGCGGCGGCCCGGACCGTGCTCTGGGTGCCGTCGACGAGCACGACGTAGCTGCCGTCGGTGTGGGCGAGGTCGCGCACGCGGTCGACGAGCAGTTCCAGCGTTTCGTCGACCGAGCCGCCGACCAGCAGCCGGGAGTTGATCGTCGCCACCGCCTCGAGCCAGCGTTCGCGGGTGACGGAGCCCTCGAACAGGCGCGCGTTGTCGATCGCGACGCCCGCGGAGGTCGCGAGCACCTTCAGGATCACCTCGTCCTCTTCGGTGAACGCCGGGGAACCGACCTTCTCCGTGAGGTAGATGCTGCCGAACACCTTGCCGCGCACCATGATCGGGGTCCCGAGGAAGCTCTTCATCGGCGGATGTCCCGGAGGGAAGCCGATCGACGCGGGATGCCGGGACAGGTCCGCGATGCGCACCGGCCTCGGGTCGTTGATGAGCAGACCGAGGAGGCCGCGGCCCTCCGGCAGATGCCCCATGCGGCCGCGCGCCTCGGGGGCGATACCCACGTAGACGAACTCCGAGAGTCCACCGTCGGGAGCCCGCACGCCCAGCGCGCCGTAGCGGGCGTCGAGCAGCGTGACGGCCGCGGAGACGATGCGCTGGAGCATCGAGTCGAGTTCGAGACCCGACCCGACGACGAGCACCGCCTCGAGCAGGCTCTGCAGGCTCGCGCGGGTGGTGACGGTGTCGGTCAGCCGATCCCGGATCTCGGCGAGCAGTCCGTCGATGTCGGCGGTGCGGTCGCCGGGGCGACCGACGGCGGTGCCGTCACCGGGGCGACCGACGGCGGTGCCGGCGGTCGTAGCGTCACCGGTAGTGCTCACACCGTCAGCATAGGTGCCGTCGAAGACGGCCCCTCTCGTGCACCGGACGCAACCGGCCGCCGGCGCCTCGCCGGCGTGTGAGAATTCGGGTATGGAGAACACACCGGCCCGGACCGGGCTCGGGTGACGGTCGCCGTGCGATTCCCGGGCGCCGCGCTGTTCACCGACCTGTACGAGGTCACGATGGCGCAGGCCTACGCGGTCCGGGGCATGTCGGAGACGGCCGTGTTCGAGACGTTCTTCCGGAAGCTGCCGCCCGGAAGGTCGTACGTGGTGGCCGCCGGCCTGCCCGATGTGCTCGACTTCCTCGAGGCGTTCCGGTTCGAGGACGACGACCTGCGATACCTGCGCGGGCTCGGATTGTTCTCCGACGAGTTCCTCGGACAGCTCGCTGCGGTGCGCTTCACCGGCGACGTGCGGGCGGTGCCGGAGGGCACGGTGGTCTTCCCGAACGAACCGATCGTGCAGGTCGTCGCGCCGATCCTGGAGGCACAGCTCGTCGAGACGTTCGTGCTGAACCGGATCCACCTGCAGAGCGTCCTCGCCAGCAAGGCCGCGCGCATCGTCGAGGCCGCGCAGGGGCGCCCGGTGGTGGATTTCGGCGCACGCCGGGCGCACGGCACGGACGCCGCGCTCGAAGTCGCCCGCGCCGGATACCTCGCGGGAGCCGCCGGAACGTCGAATCTGCTCGCCGCCAGGGAGTACGGGATTCCGGCGTTCGGCACGATGGCGCACAGCTTCGTCCAGGCCTTCGACGACGAGGCCGAGGCCTTCGAGGCGTTCGCCCGGCTGTATCCGGGTACGACGCTGCTGGTCGACACCTACGACACCCTGCGCGGCGTGGACCTCGTCGTCGACCTGGCCGGGAGGCTGGGCGATCGGTTCGACGTGCGCGCGATCCGGCTGGATTCCGGTGATCTCGGTGCCCTGTCGAAGGCCGCGCGCGCCCGGCTCGACGCAGCGGGGCTGCACGACGTCCGGATCTTCGCCTCGTCGGGCCTCGACGAGTACAGCATCGCGGCACTGCTCGACGCCGGTTGCCCCGTCGACGGCTTCGGTGTGGGCACCCACCTGTCGATCGCCCAGGACGCGCCGACCCTCGACATGGCGTACAAGCTGGTCGAGTACGCCGGCGTCGGACGTACGAAGCTGTCGAGCGGCAAGGTGCTCCATCCCGGGCGCAAGCAGGTGTTCCGGCGGACCGACGGCGGCGTATTCGCCGGCGACACCATCGGCCGGCCGGACGAGGACCTCCCGGGTGAGCCGCTGCTGGTGCCCGTCATGAGAGCCGGCCGGCGGCTGCCGCAGTACGACACAGGACTCGACGACGCGCGACGGCGTGCACGGCAGCAGATCGACGCCCTTCCGACGGCGCTTCGTTCCCTCGACGAGGCGGGGGCGCCGTATCCCGTGGCGGTGAGTGCACGGGTGCAGGACGATCTGGATCGGTTGCGCGGTGCTCGGCAGGCTCCCTGACCGGTTGACTGCCGCGGCGGGCGGAGGCCGCTTCCTGGGCAGCTCGCCGTGCCGACGGTGGCGTTCGCGCTCGTCGACCCCATGGGTTTCCTTCGGCGGCTCTTCGGTGGGCAGCGGCGTTGTGGGCAGCGGCGTGGTCTGCACCGGCGACGGTTGCGCTGGGGGCCGTCCTCGCCGATTCTGAGTCGATGACGGTTGCGGGGGGTGCGGAGTCCGGCACGGATCCGGTCGACGCCGCACGGCGTGCGCTCGCCTCCGTGGGTACGTTCCTGATGCCGGCGGCAGACCTGTGGCGATCCCTCGGTGCCGACGCCGATGCGTGGGTCCGGTTCTCCGCGCATTGGGAGGAGCTCGAGCCCGACCCGTACGCGGCAGAACAGGGTGTGCACCGGCTGCGGAGCTACGGCCGATTCCGGTACCGGACGGCCGACGGCGCGCTGGAGCCCGCGGCGCACCGGGACTTCGTCCAGCCGGACGGCTCCAACGTCCTCTACCTCGCCCGGGACCGCCGTTTCGAACCGCTGAGGGCCGCGTTCCTCGAAGATCCGCTGTTCGAGCGCACGGTGAAGCTCGTGGGCCGGATCGCGCCGGTCCTCGACGAAGCTCCCGAATGGACGGTGTGGGTGCATCCGTTCCGTGTGGTCGCCTCGGCAGACAACGAGGGCCGGCCCACACCCGAGGGCGTGCACCGCGACGGTGTCACGCTGGTCGGTTCCCTGTTGATCGGCGTCGACAACGCCGCCGGGGGCGAAAGCTCGGTGTTCGGCCCGGACGGCGAGCGACTCGTGACGACGACCCTGCGCGAACCCGGCACCTTCCTCCTGGGCGACGACCGTTGCACCTGGCACGGTGTTTCGCCGATCCGGCCCGTCGACCCCGGAAAGCCGGCGCGGAGGGACGTGCTGGTGGTCACCTTCGCTCCGTCGGCCCCGTGCGGCGGGACATGAGCACGAAGGCCGCCACCGCCACGGCGACGGGCAGGACGCTGACCGTCAGCATGGTGAGGCGCACCGCGTCGGCCAGGTCCGCGCCGAGATCGAGACCGCCCGCCTGCCGGAGCAGGTTCGGGTCGTACCCGGCGCCACCGAGGCTCTGCGCCACCGCGCTACGCGCGGCATCCACGGCCTGCTCGCCCTGGGTCGCCGTCAGCCCGCGTGCCTCGGTGTCGGCCAGCCATTCTCGCTGGAAGAACACGTTGAGAAGCAGCAGGTACACGGTGGGCCCGAACGCATAGCCGGTCATCCCGAAGGCCAGCTGCACGGAAGCCACCGTTCCGGACTGCCCGCTCGGCGCCTGCGAGAGCACCGTCTCGGACACGGAGGTGGAGGTCACCATCGAGCCCAGGTTGTACAGCCACACGGCCGAGACGAGCAACCACAGCGCCATTGCCGGATCGATCGTGCCCGCCATCAGCAGTCCGCCGGCTGCCATGAACAGGAGGCCGACGACCATCACCGGTCTCGGCGAGAACCTCCCCACCAGGCTCCCGGACCAGACCACGAAACCGGCGATCAGCAGCGTGCCGGGGAGGAACAGCAGGCCGACGGTCTCCGGCGACAGCGCGAGCACCACACTGCCGAACTGCCCCAGGACGATGCCGAGCCCGGCCATGAGGAAATTCAGCGTGAAGGTCGCCGCCAGGGCCACGCTGAAGGCCCGGCTTCCGAACAGCGCCAGGTCCAGTGCCGGTACGGGGGTGCGACGTTCGTGGCGAACGAACAGCACGGCGGCGACCACGCTGACAGCCAACGGGAGCCATGTCTGGGGCCGGAGGATGCCGTTCTGCGCGGCTGCCAGCCCGATGACGAGTGCCAGGAGCGCCGTACCGACCAGGACGACGCCGGCCACGTCCAGCCGAGCGCGATGCTGAACGGGCGTCTCCGGGACGAACCTCACCGTCAGCAGAAGCGAGATCACGGCCAGCAGCGGTGCGACCAGGAACACCACTTGCCAGCCGGCGGCCGCCACCGCCCAGCCCGTCAACGCAGGGAGTACCCCACAGAGAATCATCTCGACGGCCACGAAGACGCCGATGGCCGTCGGCCGCTGCTTGTCCGTCACGGACGTCTTGAGCAGTGCCAGCGGCACTCCGAGCAGCGCCGTCATTCCCAATCCGGCCACGACCCGCATCGCAAGCAGGAAGGCGTAGTGGGGCGAGAGCATGGAGAGCAGATCGGCGACGGTGACGACGACCAGTCCCGACATCAGCAGGCGTCGAAGCCCGAACGCGTCGCCGAGGTTGCCCGCGGCGAGGACGGCTGCGGCCATCACCAGTGTCGCCGTGCCGCCGAGCAATCCGACGAGCTGCGGTGGCACATCGAGGGCACGGCTCACCTGGGGCATGTTCAGGCTCAGCACCAGCGGGTCGACGACCGTGATCGTGAAGGCGAGGGACAGGGCCAGGATGATCGGCAGGGTCCTCGCGGGGGTCTGCAACCGAGACGTAGGCACCGCCCACCTCCCTGCTCCCAGGTCCGACGTGATCGACTCTAACCCCCGGATTCCGCGTCCCGTCGGAGGTTGGAGGGCCGAATCGACTGCCGGACACCGGCTGCAACGGCGGTTCGGCTGGATGCGAGAGACCGCCCCGGCCGTCGTCGGGGAGGATCCACCCGAGACCCGGCCACCGACGCCCCGCCCGCGGTCGGGGGTGCTACGCCCGGGACACCGTGTCCGAGAGCAGCCCGGACACGGCGTGCACGATCGACGGTGCCGGATCGGTCCTCGACTTGCCGAGGTCGTGGGCCGCGCCCGTCACCGGGAGCAGCACGACGGGCGCTGGGATCAGCGGCACCGCGTCGCGCATCTCGTCCAGGGTGCCGAACGGGTCGCGGTCACCGTGGGCGAACACCGCCGGCACGGCGAGCGCGGGCAGGTGCTCGGTGCGCGCTTTCTCGGGCTTGCCCGGCGGATGCAGCGGATAGGACAGCAGGACGAGCGCGTCCGCGACGCCGGGCCGTTCGGCCGCGAGCATCGACGTCTGCCGGCCGCCGTACGAGACGCCGCCGAGCACGAGTCGGCCGACTGTGCGGGCCCGCATCGCCTCGGCCGCCGCCGCGATCCCGGCCCGGTCCTCCGCGGCCCGCGACGGCTGCGGCGGCCCCTTCGGGCGTCGGCGCCGGAACGGCAGGTCGAAGCGCAACGCGAGGAACCCCGCGTCGGCGAACGCGCCGCACAGCTGCCGCAGGATCGCCGCGTCGCAGTTGCCGCCCGCCCCGTGGGTCAGGGCCACCGCACCGCGCGGAGCGCCGTCGGGGTGATGCAGCACGCCGTGCACCGAATCGTCGTCGAGGGCCTCGGTCGTCACCGGCCCACGGTAGCCGGACGCGGACGCAGCACCGTGCGCCACAGGTGCACGAGCATCGCGGCGAACACCGCCGCCCACACCGTCACGGCCACCCACAGTTCCGTCCGGCCGACGACACCGACCCACGGCAGCTCGTCGGCCTCGGCGAGGTAGATCCCGGCGACGCCGTACATCCCGAGCGGGAACACGATCGACCACAGGCCCGGTTCGTAGCGCAGCCGGATGCGGTGGGTGCGGTGCCGCCACCATCCGGCGGCGACGAGGGCGGGCAGCAGCCACGTCGCGAACGCCCAGAACACCACGACCAGCCCGGCGACGAGTCCGCGGGTGGCGTCGACCATCGGGGCCGACTCCATGGCCACGATGCGGGAACCGGCCACCACGGTGATCGCCGCGGCCCCCATCGACACCCAGTACGACGGCGTGAGGTCCACCGGCCGCAGCGGATACTGCATCATCCGTGCCGCGACGAACACGCCCGCCGCGGCGTAGAGGAACAGGCCCACCGACCACGCGAACACCGCCACCAGCGACAGCGGCCGGCGCAGGTCGTCGTAGACCGGCTCGAGGGTCGCCGCGGCGAGTGCGACCGACTGGGCTGCGACCACCCACACGAACCAGCTGCCGTTGGCCTTGGCGATCACCGGGCGCCGGCGGGTGCCGAGCACCGCCGTCCACGGGATGACGTAGCCGAGCACGAGCCACGTCGCGGCCGCGGCGGCGAGCAGGACCGCGGCCGTCGAGTGCCACCCGTCCATGGTCAGGCGGATCCCCAGCACGTTGCTGCCCGCGACGAACGTGAAGAATCCGAATGCGCGGCTCGCGTCGGTGAGGTCGGTGCGGACCTCGTCGCGGAACCGCACGAGCCGCCACCCGGTCAGCGCGAGCAGGACGACGTAGGCGACGGCAGAGACCAGCAGCAACGCGGCCGACACCGTCGTCAGGCCGTGCAGATGCATGCCGATCGACACGATGCCGGTCGCCATCACGAGCGCGAAGTAGCCGGGGTCGAGCGTGCGGGCGCACCCGCGGAGACCGTCGAGAACCGTCACAGCCGCACGCTACCGCCGGGGTGCCCGTCCGGATCGGCGCGGGTCCGCACGGCACCGCTCACTTGACCAGCCGCGACAGCCGCCGGTCCGCGAGGATCCTGCCGCCGGTCTGACACGTGGGGCAGTACTGGAAGGAGCGCTCGGCGTAGGCGACCTGGCGGACGGTGTCGCCGCACTCCGGGCAGGGCAGCCCGGCGCGGGCGTGGGCCCGCATCCCCGACCGCTTCTCGCCTTTGAGCCGTGCGGCGTCCTGCCCCACGGAACGGGTGACGGCGTCGAGCAGCACCGTGCGCATCGCGTCGTACAGCGCCTGTCGTTGCTCTTCGCCGAGCCGGCCCGCCGGCGCGAACGGCGACAGCCGGGCGACGTGCAGGATCTCGTCGGAGTAGGCGTTGCCGATCCCGGCGAGCACCTGCTGGTCGGTGAGGGCGGTCTTCAGGCGTGCGGTGCTGCCGGCCAGTCGCGCGGCCAGCTCGTCGGCGGTGACGGCCAGGGCGTCGGGACCGAGCCGGGCGATGCCGGGCACCTGCTGCGGGCGGTCGACGATCCACACGGCCAGACGTTTGCGGGTGCCGGCCTCGGTGAGGTCGAAGGCGGGGGTGGCGGCCTCGGGGGTGAACAGATGTACCCGCAGCGCGAGTGGGCCGCGGCCCAGCTTCGGCGGGGCCGGCGACGGGTTGTCCTGCCAGCGCAGCCACCCGGCGCGTGAGAGGTGCACGACGAGCCACAGCCCGGCGCAGTCGACCGCGAGGAACTTCCCGAAGCGGGACACGCCGGTGACGTCGCGGCCCTGCAGCGCGGTGACCGGCGGGTCGGCGGTCTGCAGGACGCTGAGCGCCGCCACGTCGATCCGGCCGACGACGGCACCGACGGCGTGCTCGCGCAGGAACACCGCCAGGGCTTCCACCTCGGGCAGCTCGGGCATGGTGCCAGGCTATCGCGCTCGTGCGTGCTTCGGGCTGCCCCGACGACCACAACCACGCACGGGCGATAGCCTGTCGGGGTGACTGCCGTGCCCACCCCGTACGAAGACCTCCTCCGCTTGGTGCTCGAGACCGGCACGCCGAAGGCGGACCGGACGGGCACCGGTACGCGCAGCCTGTTCGGGCACCAGATGCGTTTCGACCTCGCGCAGGGCTTTCCGCTGATCACCACCAAGAAGGTGCACCTGAAGTCGATCGTGTACGAGCTGCTGTGGTTCCTGCGCGGCGACTCGAACGTCAAGTGGCTGCAGGAGCACGGCGTGACCATCTGGGACGAGTGGGCCGACGCCGACGGCGAGCTCGGTCCCGTCTACGGGGTGCAGTGGCGGTCCTGGCCGGCCCCCGACGGCGGGCACATCGACCAGATCACCAAGGCGATCGACACCATCCGCACCGACCCCGACTCGCGGCGCATCGTGGTCTCCGCGTGGAACGTCGGCGAGATCGACAAGATGGCGCTCGCGCCGTGCCACGCGTTCTTCCAGTTCCACGTCGCCGGCGGCAGGCTCAGCTGCCAGCTGTACCAGCGCAGCGCCGACCTGTTCCTCGGCGTGCCGTTCAACATCGCCAGCTATGCGCTGCTCACCCACATGGTCGCTCAGCAGACCGATCTCGAGCCGGGCGAGTTCGTGTGGACGGGCGGGGACTGCCACATCTACGACAACCACGTCGAGCAGGTCACCGAGCAGCTCGCCCGGGAGCCCTATCCGTACCCCACCCTGGAGCTGAACCGGCGCGGGTCGATCTTCGAGTACGAGTACGAGGACGTGCAGGTCACCGGCTACCGGCACCACCCGCCCATCAAGGCCCCGGTCGCGGTATGACGGCGGCGGGGGACGTCGTCCTGATCTGGGCGCAGGACCGCGCCGGGGGCATCGGCCGCGACGGTGCGATCCCGTGGCACATCCCCGAGGACATGGCGCACTTCCGGGCCGCGACGCGGGGAAAGCCGGTGATCATGGGCCGGTTGACGTGGGAGTCGCTGCCGCCGCGCTTCCGGCCGCTGCCGGGCCGGCGCAACATCGTCGTCACCCGCGACCCGGCCTGGTCGGACGCGGGCGCCGAGGTGGCCCACGGGGTGCCGCAGGCCCTGGCGCTCGCCGGGGACGGCGACGTCTGCGTCATAGGTGGCGGACAGATCTACGCGCAGGCCGTACCGCACGCGACGCAGCTGGTCGTCACGGAGGTGGACCTGGACACCGGAGCGGATGCCTTCGCCCCGCCGATCGGTTCCGAGTGGACCGCCGTGGACGTCGGTGAGCGGCAGGAATCCGGCGACGGAATCGGGTTCCGTTTCGTCCGGTACACGCGAACCTGACCGGTGGCGCGTCCGGTGGGCCATACTGCGAGGGCGTACCCCGACCAGGAAGGGCAGCCATGGACAAGCTATCCCTCACGGCTCTGGCGCGACAGCAACTGAAGCTGGCGGCGGCATCGAGCAGCGGCCGCAGCTCGCAGACCATCTTCGGCGGGCACGCCAGGCATCTGCGGCAGACGATGGTCGCGCTGCTCGCCGGACACGAACTCGCCGAGCACGACGGCCCCGGCGAGGGGTCCCTGCAGGTGCTCAGCGGGCGCCTGTCCCTGATCGCCGGGGACGATTCCTGGAAGGGTTCGACCGGCGACTATCTGGTGCTGCCCACCGTCCGGCACAGCGTCACCGCGCTCGAGGACGTCGTGTTCCTGCTGACCGTGGTCAAGTGAGCGCTCACCGCTGCGGCAGCGCCACTCCGCGGTAGCCGCGGTACCCGGCCCAGGCGAGTCGCCGCTCCCGCCACGGGTCGTACTCCACGTGCGTCGGGTCGTCGAAGACGACGGTGGCGCGGTCGTGTTCGTCGTAGCGCGGCCACGACGGCAGCGGCTCTCCCACGTGCGCGAAGTGCAGCCATTGGCGCTGCACCGCGTCGCTCACCGTGCGCAGCGCACGCCGGCCGCCGGCGGCGGTGACCACCCGTCCCAGGGCGGTGTCGGCCTGGCCGAACACGGCGAGCAGTTCGAAGGCGTGGGTGGCGTGGAAGCCGGTCCACCGCAGCAGCGGCGGCGCGTAGTCGAACCGGTAGCTGTAGGTGGGGGCGTGGCGGGAGTGGGCCTGGGCGATCTCGATCGAGGGATGCCAGAACGTGAGGTCGCCGCCGAGGTCGACGGCCGCCCGGGCGTCCGGATACCCGGGATAGGCCGCGACGACGCGTTCCTGCGCCGTGGGATCGGTGAGCCCGAACATCTGCTCGATGCGGAGTTGATTTGTCGGCAGCGCGTCGAGGACCCGCGGGAACAGCGTCCCCTCCCGGGCGTTGGTGCCGATGACGAGCGGAACCCGATGTGCGGCACCGGTTTCGTAGGCCTCGACGGGGGTGGTGGGGAGGTAATCGCCGTCGACGACGGGACCGAACGCGTGCAGGCCGGGAGTCTCGTGCAGGATGCGCCCGCTGAGCCGCCGGGCGGCACGGCCGAAGTCGACCGGAGTGGCGGACCCGAGTGCCTCGACCGCGGAATCCCGGTCTGCGCCGAGCAGTTCGACGAAACGTCGCGCCCACTCGGCCGCATGCTCGGCGTCGACGACGAGGTTGGGTGCCGAACTCTGGGCGACGGCGCGGGCGAACAGTCCTTCGGCCGCCGGGGTGGCGAGCAGCGTGGTCACGGCATTGCCGCCGGCGGACTCGCCGAAGATCGTGATGTTGTCGGGGTCGCCGCCGAAGGCGGCGATGTTGCGGCGCACCCACGCCAGCGCGGCAACCTGGTCGCGTAGTCCGAGATTGGAGTCGAACGGTCTTTCGGCCGTGGAGAATTCGGTGAAGTCGAGATAGCCGAGGCTGCCGAGCCGGTAGTTGATCGACACGTAGATCAGGTCACCGCAGCGTACCAGCGATTCCCCGCCGTAGAGCGGCAGCGCCGTAGTGCCCAGCGTGTAGGCGCCGCCGTGGATGAACACCATCACCGGTCGGGGTGCCGCGGCGGGGGCCGCGGGTGCCAGCACGTTGAGCGTCAGGCAGTCCTCGCTCGCGGGCTGCTGTTTCCGGAAGCCGATGGTCAGGCCCCGTGGGTGCTGGCTCGCCGCGGCACCGAAGTGCGTGGCGTCGCGCTCGCCGGTCCACGGCTGCACCGGTTGCGGGGCGCGCAGTCGCAGCGGGCCGACCGGAGGAGCTGCGTAGGGGACTCCGCGCCAGGCGAGCAGGTCGCCGATGCGGGTGCCCCGCAGGGCACCGTCGGAAACTGTGACAAGGGTCTCGTCCGCCATGTTCGAACTGTACGTGACGGCCGGTCATAGGTGCCGCGTTACCAGTGCCGGCCGTGCAGGCCGTGGGCGGCGAGCTCGGCGTCGGTGTGGGCGCGCAGGGCGGCCCGGGTGGGGAAGCACTCGTCGTCGAGTGCGACGAGAGCCAAGGTGTAGCGGTCCCCCTGACGGCACAGGTATGCGGCGAGCCGGGTGGACGTCGCGGCCCGGGCGGTCGCGAGTCCCGGGTGGACGGCGCGGGTCGCGACGCCCGTGGTGCGGTGCGGCCCGAAGCCGTCGAGCACCGCGGGCAACGGTCCGATGTTGGAGCACAGCAGGTCCCGCTCACCGGCCCCGGCGGCGAGGCGCGCGGCGAGCCGGTCGGGCAGCAGTTGCAGCGCCTCGTCCGGCAGGCCGTGCGGTGCCCCCTCCCGGCCGCGGGTGTACGCCGCCCGGGCGTGGTGGCGGATCGACGCCGGGGTGTCGGAGGCGTCGACCACCACCTCGGTCATCGTCACCCCGTTGCCGGCGCCGGGGAGCCCGGGCGCGGCGGTGCGGCCGTCGACGGGCACCGCGATCCGCACCGGCCAGTCGAGCCCGGCGCGGTGCGCGACGCCCGTGGCGAGGGCGAGGAAGAGCGAGTTGGGGGTGCCGCCGGCCGTGTCGGCGGCGGTGTCCCAGGCGAGCGCGTCCACGTCGAGCAGTGCCGTCCGCGCCGGTGAGCGGATCGGACGGGGACGCGGGGGCTTGCCGGTCGTGGGGGACCAGCGGGCCCGGCGCAGGCCGCGGGCGACGCGACGGACCAGGCGTGCGGCGTCGCGGAGGTCGGAGACGCGCTCCGGGTCGGACGGACGGATCCGCTCGGCCAGCGCGTCGGCGACGGCGTCGATCAGACCGCGCGCGTCGGCGAGCACGTGCGAGCACACCAGCGAGACGACCGTTCCGCCGCCCTCGACGCGGGTGGCGGTCAGCGCCCAGCCCGGTCCGAGTTCGGGGTCGACGTCCACTTCCGCCTGCTGGTCCGCCCAGGTGAGGACGTCGGTGGTGGGGATCGGCTCGGGTGGGTAGCGCAGCGGGTAGCTGCGCAGGCCCGGCTCGAGCCGGGGGCGGGCGCCCGGGACGTGCGGGCGAACCACGCGCCGGCCGAGGGGGCCGCGGCCGAGCGCGTCGTGCAGCGAGATCAGCAGGGGTGCGCCCACGGTGTCGCCGGTGCGCCACAGCCCCTGCAGTGCGATGGGCAGGCCGAGGCCGCGATGTCTGTACAGGAAGATCTCGTCCACCACGCTGAGCCGGTTCACCGTCCCGACGGTAGCCGCCGTCCTTGACCCAAGCTGTGAATCGAGGTTCAATTCTTTCGTGGCCTACCGCCGGACCCCCGCCGTGCAGCAACGGCTCGACGCGCAACGCGAGGCGATCGCCGACGCCGCCGTGAGCCTGCTGTCCGAGCGCGGCTACCAGGGACTGTCCATCGCGGCGGTCGCCGAGCGCGCCGGCGTCGCCACCGGCAGCGTCTACCGGCACTACGCCGACAAGTCCGAACTGATGGTGCGCATCTTCCGCAGCCTGTGCGGACGGGAGGTCGACGCCGTCGTCGCGGCCGCCGACGCGGCCCGGCCGGACGGTGCGGCCGCACAGGTGGCCGCCGTCGTCGAGACCTTCGCCCGCCGCGCCCTGCGCAACCCCACCCTCGCCTACGCCCTGCTCGCCGAACCCGTCGACGCGGCCGTCGACGCCGAACGCCTGGTGCTGCGCCGCGCCTTCGCGGCGGCGTTCGAGGACGCCCTGCGCCGCGGTGTCGACTCGGGCGATCTCACCTCTCGCAACCCGGCGCTGTCCGCCGCCGCCCTCGTCGGGGCGGTCGGCGAGGTTCTCACCGGCCCGCTGCAGTCCGGCGTGGCCGCCACCGACACCGTCCCCGAACTCGTCGCATTCGCCCTACGCGCACTAGGAGCCCGGCCATGACCGAATCACCCACGTTTCCCGCCACCCACGAGGTGTTCAACCAGGTGCCCGACCTCGTGCCGTACCAGGCGGCCGACGACGCGGCACTGCTCGAGGGCCTGCGCCGCGAAGGAGCCGCCTGGGCCGAGGACGAAGTCCGGGAGATCGGCGCGCTCGCCGGAGGGACGCGTGCGCAGGAATGGGGCAGGCTCGTCGACGAGTACCCGCCCGTGCTGCACACCCACGATCGCTACGGGCACCGCGTCGACGAGGTGGAGTTCCATCCGCACTGGCACGACCTCATGACGGTGGCCGTCGAGCACGGCATGCACGCGGCACCGTGGCGCGACCCCCGGGCCGGGGCGCACGTCGCCCGGGCCGCCAAGTTCTACGTGTGGGGCCAGGCCGAAGCGGGACACATGTGCCCGATCTCCATGACGTACGCGGTGATACCGGCGCTGCGGCACAATCCCGAACTCGCCGCGACGTACGAGCCGCTGCTCACCGCCCCGCACTACGACTTCGGGCTCCGGGAACCGTCCACCAAGCGCGGCCTGATCGCCGGCATGTCCATGACCGAGAAGCAGGGCGGATCGGACGTGCGGGCCAACACGACGACCGCGACCCCTCAGGCGGACGGCAGTTACCGCATCGTCGGACACAAGTGGTTCACCTCCGCACCGATGTCGGACATGTTCCTCACGCTGGCGCAGACCACCAGCGGCCTCTCGTGCTTCCTGCTGCCGCGGGTGCTTCCCGACGGCAGCCGCAACCGCATCCGCATCCAGCGGCTCAAGGACAAGCTCGGGAACAAGTCGAACGCGTCCTCCGAGATCGAGTACGAGGGCGCAACCGGCTGGCTCGTCGGCGCGGAGGGCCGCGGCGTCAACACCATCATCGAGATGGTGAACATGACGCGCCTGGACTGCGTGATCGGCTCGGCGACCGGAATGCGCGCGGCGACGCTGCGCGCCGTCCACCACGCCCGCCACCGGAAGGCGTTCGGCGCCCTGCTCGTCGACCAGCCGCTCATGCGGAACGTGCTCGCCGACCTGATCGTCGAGTCGGAAGCCGCGACGACCATGATGATGCGGCTGGCCGGTGCGACGGACCGCGCATCGACGGATCCGCAGGAGGCGGCGCTGCGCCGCATCGCCCTCGCGGTCACCAAGTACTGGGTGTGCAAGCGCGCCCCCGCCCACGCCGCGGAGGCCCTCGAATGCCTCGGCGGCAACGGCTACGCCGAGGAATCCGGGATGCCGCGGCTGTACCGCGAGGCACCGCTCATGTCGATCTGGGAGGGCTCGGGCAATGTCGCCGCCCTCGACGCGCTACGGGCGATGGTCAAGCAGCCCGAGACCGTGGACGCGTTCTTCGCCGAGGTACGCCTGGCCGAGGGCGCCGACTCCCGGCTCGACGACGCCGTGGCGCGCGTCGGCAAGGAACTCGCCGATCTCGAAAACGTCGAGTACCGGGCCCGCCGGATCGTGGAACTGATGGCGCTGGTCCTGCAGGGTGCACAGCTCGTGCGGCACGGGCATCCGGCCGTCGCGGACGCCTTCTGCGCCACCCGGCTGGGCGACGACTGGGGCATCGCCCTGGGGACCATGCCCACCGGCGTGGACACCGCGGCGATCCTCGCGCGCGTCTGATCTGCGGCGATCCCTGCGCGACCCGGACCTGCGACGATCCACAGGGCATACTGGAGGTAACGACAACGATCGTCGAGCGAGCCCGGAGCCCCTCATGATCAGAAGCAGCGAATGGCGGGAATGGGGGGTCCCGGTGACGGTGGCCGTCACCGAGTACGCCGTCCTGGCGGAGGCCGAAACGCGGGTGCGCGCCGCGATCGCGGAATCCGAGGCGGCGTGCAACCCGCAGCGCGGCGACGCGGAGATCCACGAGGTCAACCTCGCCCAGGGCATTCCCGTCCAGGTCAGCCCGCGGCTGTCGGCGTTGCTGCGCTCGGCGCTCTGGGTCGCCCGGATGACCGACGGGACGGTGAGTCCCTTGGCGGCCGACGACGCAGGGATCGACGAGGACGCCACCCCGCCCATCCATCCGCTCCCCGACTACAGCGACATCCACCTCGACGGCGAGACCGTGCTGGCCCCGTTCGGCGTCAACCTCGACATCACCGAGACGGCCAGGGCCGACACCGCGGATCGGGCCGCCGCGACCGTGGCCCGCAGCCTCGAATGCGGTGTCCTGGTGCGGATGGGCGACGTGACGGCCACCGCCGGTCACAGTCCCGCCGGCGGGTGGCAGGTGTCCGTCCCCGGCGCCGGGACCGTCGAGCTCCCGGCCGGAAGCGCCATAGCGACGCGCGTGCGCGAGGAATCCGACGCAGAGCAGGACGGCGGGAACGACGTCTCCGGACGGTGGGCACAGGTCACCGTCATCGCCGAGGACGCGTTGTGGGCCGACGCCGCCGCCGCGGCAGCTCTGCGCCGCGGAGCGCCCGCGGTGCGGTGGCTCGAGCAGTACGACCTGGCCGCCCGCCTCGTCGACGGCGACCGGGTCCACACGACCCGCCGCTGGTCCCGCCCGCACGCCGCCTGAGCGGCAGAGCTTGCGCCCGAATCGGCGGGCTTGCCCCCGTTTCCGCAGTCGGAAACCGGTGCAAGCCCGCCACAACGGGTGTCTGCTCTAGTTCTTACGCCACCGCCGGATGGTGCGGACGAGGGTGTCGGTGGAGGTGTCGCCGGTGTCGGGGTCCGCCGCGCCGGTCAGGGCGGGTGTCAGTTGCAGGGCCTGGGTCTTGCCGAGTTCGACGCCCCACTGGTCGAACGAATCGATACCCCAGATCACCCCCTGGACGAACACCTGATGCTCGTACAGGGCGATCAACTGGCCCAGCGTCGCCGGCGTCAGCGCCGGGGCGAGCAGGGTGGTCGAGGGCCGGTTGCCGGGCATCACCTTGTGCGCCACCAGCGCCGGGTCGGTGCCGTCGGCGGCGACCTCGGCCGCGGTCTTGCCGAACGCGAGCACCTTGGCCTGGGCGAGCATGTTCGCCAGCAGCACCTGGTGCATGCTGCCGGTGCCGTCGATGGTGGGCAGATCCTCGAGCGCGGTGGCGAACCCGACGAAGTCGGCCGGGATCAGCCGGGTGCCCTGGTGCAGCAGCTGGAAGAACGCGTGCTGACCGTTCGTGCCCGGCTCACCCCAGAAGATCTCCCCGGTGTCGTGGTCGACGGGGCTGCCGTCGAGTCGCACCGACTTGCCGTTCGACTCCATGGTCAGCTGCTGCAGATACGCCGGCAGCCGCGCCAGGTCCTGGCTGTAGGGCAGCACTGCCCGCGTCTGCGCTCCCAGCACCGACGCGTACCACACCCCCAGCAGCCCGAGCAGCACCGGCGCGTTCGCCTCGAGCGGCGCGGTGGCGAAATGCTCGTCGACGGTGTGCATCCCGGCCAGGAATTCGGCGAACCGCACCGGGCCGATCGCGCACATCACCGACAGGCCGATCGCCGAACCCACCGAGTACCGCCCACCCACCCAGTCCCAGAACCCGAACATGTTCGCCGGGTCGATACCGAACTCGGCGACCTTGGTCGCGTTGGTGGACACCGCCACGAAGTGCGCCGCGACGGCGTCCTCGCCGAGGGCGGCGACCAGCCAGCGCCGCGCGGCGGTGGCGTTGGTGAGCGTTTCGATGGTGGTGAACGTCTTCGACGCCACCACGAACAGCGTCCGGGCCGGATCCAGGCCGGACAGCTGCGCGGTCAGATCCGCCGGATCGATGTTGGCGACGAACCGGGCGTCCGGGCCGTCGGCGTAGTGCCGCAACGCCCGCGCCACCATCGCCGGGCCCAGGTCCGAGCCGCCGATGCCGATGTTGATCACCGTGGTGATCGTCTCCCCGGTGGCGCCGCGCCAGGTGCCGGAGCGGACCTGCTCGGCGAAGCCGGCCATCGCGTCGAGCACGGTGTGGACGTCGGGGACCACGTCGGCGCCGTCCACGGGCAGCGTCGCCGACCGCGGCAGCCGCAGGGCGGTGTGCAGCACCGCCCGGTCCTCGGTGCTGTTGATGCGTTCCCCGGCGAGCATCGCGTCGCGGCGGGATTCGACCCCGGCGGCCCGGGCCAGATCCAGCAGCAACGCGACGGTGGTGTCGGTGATGCGGTGCTTGCTGTAGTCGATGTACCAGTCGCCCGCGGTCACCGACAACCGCTGCGCCCGACCCGGATCCGCCGCGAACAACCCTCGCAGATCCACCGCCTCGAGCTCCGAACGGTGCTGGGACAGCTGCTGCCACGGTGCGGTTCGAGTCACGTCGCTCATGAATTCAGAGCCTAGTGCGGGCCCGTAGTTACCGGCGGGTTCGGAACCCGTCCGGGTCCCGGAGCGCATGATGTGGGACATGGACACCGACGAACTGATCCGGACCGTACCGACAGAACTGTTCCTCGGCGGGGAATGGGTGGCCGCCGAGAACGGCGCCACCTTCCCCGTCCACGATCCCGCCACCGGCGACATCCTCACCGACGTCGCCGACGCGAGCCCCGCCGACGCCGTCCGCGCCCTCGACGCCGCGGTGGCCGCCCAGCACGAGTGGGCGGCGACCGCGCCGCGCGAGCGGGGTGAACTGCTGCGTTCGGTGTTCGGGAGGATCACCGAACGGGCCGAGGACTTCGCGCTTCTGATGACTCTCGAAATGGGCAAGGCCCTGCCGGAGAGCCGGGCCGAGACCAAGTACGGGGCCGAGTTCTTCCGCTGGTTCGCCGAGGAGGCGGTGCGGATCTCGGGGCGCTACACGCACGCACCCGCCGGCAACGGACGGATCCTGGTGACCAAGCAGCCGGTGGGACCGTGCCTGGCGATCACGCCGTGGAACTTCCCGCTCGCGATGGGCACCCGCAAGATCGGTCCCGCCCTCGCCGCGGGCTGCACGATCCTGATGAAGCCCGCGTCGGAGACCCCCTTGACGATGCTGCTGCTCGCCCAGCTGTTCGCCGAGGCCGGGCTTCCGAAGGGGGTGCTGTCGGTGCTGCCGACCTCGCGTGCCGGCGCGGTCACCGGCCCGCTGATCGACGATCCCCGCCTGCGCAAGCTGACCTTCACCGGTTCCACCGAGGTGGGCCGGACCCTGTCCGAGCGGGCCGGGAAGGCGATGCTGCGCACGTCGATGGAACTGGGTGGCAACGCGCCGTTCCTGGTGTTCGACGACGCCGACCTCGACGCCGCGGTGGAGGGAGCACTGGCCGCCAAGCTGCGCAACGGGGGCGAGGCGTGCACGGCCGCGAACCGCTTCCACGTCGCCAACCCGGTGCGGGAGGAGTTCGTGAAGAAGCTCACCGAGCGCATGGCGCAGTACCGGCTCGGGCCGGGTACCGACCCCGGCACCACGCTCGGTCCGCTGATCAACGCGGGCCAGCGGGAGACCGTCGGCACGCTGGTGCAGGACGCGGTCGCGGCCGGTGCGAGCGTGCGGCTCGGCGGGGACGTCCCCGACGGTCGGGGGTGGTTCTACCCCGCGACCGTGCTCGACGGAGTGACGGCCGACGCCCGGATCCTGCGCGAGGAGGTGTTCGGTCCCGTCGCCGCCGTGACCGGATTCGACACCGAGCAGGAGGCGATCGACGCGGCCAACGCCACCGAATACGGACTGGCCGCGTACATCTACACGCAGAACCTGGACCGGGCGCTGCGGGTGTCCGAGGCCCTCGAATCCGGCATGGTGGGCGTCAACCGGGGCGTGATCTCCGACGTCGCGGCGCCCTTCGGCGGCGTCAAGGCCTCCGGGCTGGGCCGCGAGGGCGGCAGCGAAGGCATCGAGGAGTACCTCGAGACGAAGTACATCGCGCTGCAGTGACCTGCGCGACGGCTACGCCCCCGACCGTCGCGTGCTCGGGGGCGTACCGGGGCCGGGGTGCCTCGGTGACCCCGGCCGCAGCCTCGGTGGGTCCAGGCGGCCGCGGCCTCAGTGACCCAGGCGGCCGCGGCCGAGTCGCAGCAGCAGCATGGCCAGCGTGTGACCCTCCTGGCCCAGCTCGCTGAAGCGCTCGAGGACCTTCATCTCCCGGCTGTGGACCAGGCGGGTGCCGCCGGATGCCATCCGGGTCTGGCCGATGATGCGCGAGACCTCGGTGCGGCGCTTGACCGCCGCCAGGATCTCGGCGTCGAGCCGATCGATCTCCTTGCGGAGCTCGTCGATCTCCGCCTCGGTGGTGGGCAGGGCAGCATCGGATGCGCTGGCTCCGGAACCGGTGGCCTCGGTGTTGGTGCTCATGTCGTCTCCTCGCGTCAGCTCTGGGATCGCTTCGGATTCTGCGGGCGTTACCGGTCCGGCCGTCGGCTCGGGCTTCGGTGGCGCGGCAGCCGAAGCCTCGGGGTGCGGTCAGGCCTCGGTCATCGGCTCTCACACCGATGGCAGTGTCGCCGGTAGCGGCGACGTGGAGCACATGACATGACGTTCAGTTTGCCACCCGTCCCCGAACCGGCCAAGTAAGGCATACCTGTCGAATCGCCCCCGCCCGGCCGGCACGGCTGTCGGCGATCGCCGGTAGTTTGGTACCACGATGAACACTCCCGTTGCCTCCGGCCGTCCCGTCCCCGCCCCGAACCCGGGGGTGCGAGCGACGACCTCCGACGCTCTGCTCGAGGGCCTCAACCCACAGCAGCGGGAGGCGGTGACCCACACGGGTTCTCCGCTGCTCATCGTCGCGGGCGCCGGCTCGGGGAAGACGGCGGTGCTGACGCGGCGCATCGCGTACCTGCTGGGGGAGCGGAGGGTGACGCCGGGCCAGATCCTGGCCATCACGTTCACCAACAAGGCGGCCGCCGAGATGCGCGAGCGCGTCGCCCACCTGGTCGGCCCGCGGGCGAACAGCATGTGGGTGTCGACGTTCCACTCGAGCTGCGTGCGGATCCTGCGCGCGCAGTCGGCGCTGCTGTCGGGGATGAACTCGAACTTCACCATCTACGACGCCGACGACTCCCGGCGGCTGCTCACCATGATCGCCAAGGATCTCGACCTCGACGTCAAGCGGTACTCCGCGCGGCTGCTGGCTACGCACATCTCCAATCTCAAGAACGAGCTGATCGGTCCCGAGGAGGCCGCGGCCGCCGCGGATCGCGAGGCGGCGGACCTGCCGCGGATCGTCGCGACGGTCTACGCCCACTACCAGCAGCGGCTGCGCGCGGCCAACGCCTTCGACTTCGACGACCTGATCGGGGAGACGGTGGCGCTGTTGCAGGCGCATCCGCCGGTGGCGGAGTACTACCGCCGACGGTTCCGCCACGTTCTCGTCGACGAGTACCAGGACACCAACCACGCGCAGTACGTGCTCGTGCGCACGCTCGTCGGCGGGGCGGACGACACCGTGTCGGACGACGCGGTCGCGCCGGCGGAACTGTGTGTCGTCGGCGACGCCGACCAGTCCATCTACGCGTTCCGCGGCGCGACGATCCGCAACATCGAGGAGTTCGAACGCGACTATCCCGAGGCTCGCACGATCCTGCTCGAGCAGAACTACCGTTCCACCCAGACCATCCTCTCCGCGGCGAACGCGGTGATCGCCCGCAACACCGGGCGTCGGGAGAAACGGCTGTGGACTGACTCCGGTGCGGGGGAGCCGATCACCGGGTACGTCGCCGACAACGAGCACGACGAGGCGCAGTTCGTCGCCGCGGAGATCGACCGGCTCGTCGACGCCGGGGACGCGAAATTCGCCGACATCGCCGTCTTCTACCGCACCAACAACTCCTCGCGCGCCCTCGAGGACGTGTTCATCCGGCACGGCGTGCCCTACCGGGTGGTCGGCGGCGTGCGCTTCTACGAGCGCAAGGAGGTGCGGGACCTCGTCGCGTACCTGCGGGTGCTCGCGAACCCGGACGACACGGTCAGCCTGCGCCGGATCCTCAACACCCCCCGTCGCGGCATCGGCGACCGCGCCGAGGCCTGCGTGGCGGTGCACGCCGAACGCACGGGCGTCGGGTTCGGCCGGGCCCTGCGCGACGCCGCCGAGGGGACCGTGCCGCTGCTGAATTCCCGCTCGCAGAAGGCCGTCGCCGCGTTCGTCGACCTCATGGACGAACTACGGGCGATGCTCACCGAGACCGACGCCGACGGCAACGACCTCGTCGACATCGGCGACATCGTCGAAGCGGTGCTCGATCGCACCGGATATCGCGCCGAGCTCGAGGCCAGCGACGACCCGCAGGACGGCACGAGGCTCGACAACCTCAACGAGTTGGTCAGCGTCGCAAGAGAATTCTGTTCGGACGCGCGCAACGCCGCGGGTCTCGAGGACGAACGCGAGGTGCCGGAGGGGGAGCCCGAGCCCGGTTCCCTGGCGGCGTTCCTCGAGCGGGTGTCGCTGGTGGCCGACGCCGATCAGATCCCCGAGGAGGGCGACGGGGTCGTCACCCTGATGACGCTGCACACCGCCAAGGGGCTCGAATTCCCGGTGGTGTTCGTCACCGGGTGGGAGGACGGGCAGTTCCCGCACATGCGCGCTCTCGGCGACCCTGCCGAACTCTCGGAGGAACGGCGCCTGGCCTATGTCGGCCTCACCCGTGCGCGGCACCGCCTGTATCTGAGCCGCGCGGTGCTGCGCTCGGCCTGGGGGCAGCCCGTGACCAATCCGGAATCGCGTTTCCTCCAGGAGATCCCGCAGGAACTCGTGGAATGGCGCCGGGAGGATCCGGGGGTCGCCGGTGGGCACGCCATCGGTGCCGGGCGGGGCCGGAGCGGTTACGGCGGAATCGGTTCCGGCTTCGGGGGCGGGACTTCCCGGTTCGGCGGCGACCGGCCGTCGACGCCGAGTTCCGGGCGTTCGCGCAACAACCATCTCGTGCTCGCCGTCGGCGATCGGGTCAGCCACGACAAGTACGGCCTCGGCACGGTCCTCGAAACCCGCGGCTCCGGGCCGACCGCGACGGTGGTCGTCGACTTCGGCAGCGCCGGGAAGGTGCGGTTGATGCTCGTCGGCGGCGTGCCGATGGTCAAACTCTGAGCCGGACGCGATACGGGCCCCGCACCAGCCGGTGCGGGGCCCGTATCGCGAATGCGGTCGGCGGTCAGTCGTTCCGGATGCCGAGGGAGATGCCGCGAGTCGCGAGCCAGGGCAGCGGATCGATCTTGTCGATGCCGTTGAGGTGGACCTCGAAGTGCAGGTGCGGGCCGGTGGACTGGCCACGGTTGCCCATGGTGGCGATCTGGTCACCCGCCATGACCTGCTGACCGACGGTCACGAGGGACTGGTCGATGTGACCGTAGACGGTGACGGTGCCGTCGGCGTGGCGCAGACGCACCCACATGCCGAACCCGGACGCCGGACCGGAGTCGATGACGGTGCCGTCGGCGACCGCGAGGATCGGGGTTCCGATGGGACCGGCGATGTCCACACCGGCGTGCAGGGTTCCCCAGCGGGCGCCGTAGCTGGAGGTGAAGACGCCCGCGGCCGGCAGGACGAACAGGGGGCGACGGGCGGCGGCCTCGCGGGCGGCGCGCTCCTCGCTGAAGCGCTGGCCCTTGGCGAGCAGATTGGAGAACTGGGACAGGTCGTTCGGGTCCGCGATGTTGAGGACCTGAGGGGCCTGGGAGGGAGTCGCGCTCTCGGACTCGGTCTCCGCGGCGAACTGGGCGGCCTGCGGCACCGCGGTGGCGGTGATGACGTTCGAGCCGGTGGTGTCGGCGGCGAGGGCGACCTCGGAATGCTCGGAGTTCTGAGCGGGGCCGCTGGTGGCGGCCTGACCCGCGGCGACGACGGCGCCGGCGGCGACCGCGAGGACCGCGGCACGGCCCTTGAGGGCGGCGGGCGGAGTGGGAACGCGGTGGGCGCCGCCGCGACGAGGCGGGGCGGCCGGATCACCGTCGGACACTCCGGGGGCGGTGAGCGGGCGGGCCGGCTCGTCGCCGTAGAATTCGTACTGCTCGGTGGTGCTGGTGTTACGGAAATTCACAATGCTCGAGACGTCCGGATCGTCCGCAGGGCCCTCGTCGAAGTAGTGCTCGTGCGGCTGCCAGTGGCCCGGGTAGAGGCGGTCGGTCGCCCCTACGAAGTCGATATCGTCGAACTCGCTGTCGGGACGGCTGTCGGCGCGGGGAGTGCAAGTGTGCATCGACTGCCATCCTCCGTTCGTGACCTGACCGTTACTCGGACCGAAGCGACGGTAACGAAACGATCGCAAGCGTGGCAACCTAAACGGGCAGGAAATCGGACCTTGTGACCGGCATCACAGTTTGAGCTGGGCAAATCTGGAAACATTTCCCTGGTTACGGGGCGATACCGAAGACTTACGGTGTGTCACGCCGGGATGTACCGGAAGGCCGTCGTAGCGTCGGATCGTGCCGAGCCGCCCGCCCGTACTTCTCGCTGCGCTCGTCCTGGCCGCGCTCGGAGCCACCGCGGTGGCGGTCGCGCCGCTCCTGCCCGTGGTCCGTGCCGACACGGGACCGGTCGGCGCCGCCTCGGGCGCCGCGTCCCTCGTCGCTGCCGTCGTCGCGCTCGCGGTTCCCGCCGGTGCGGTGAGTCTTGCCCGCCGGCGCGGCCCCCTCCCCGCCGTCCGGGCCGCCGCGCTTCTCGCTGGAGCGGGGTTCGTCGCACTCGGCGCGGCCCTGCTCGACGTCGCGCTGTTCACCGACGCCCTCGACGCGGACCGCCTCGAGCTGTTCCGGCCCGTCACCGCCGCGGGACTCGCGGCAGGTCCCGGCGCGGGCGTCGTCCTCGCCGGTCATCTCGCCTCGGTCCTCGCCGGGGCCCTCGGAGCCGTCGCGGTCCGGCAACTGGAAGCCGAGCCCGACGCCCACCTCCCCGGCGAGGACCGGCCCGCGGTTGCCCGCACCGGGGCTCCGGCGGCGGCCGGTGTGGCGGGAGCTGCACTTGCCGCGGCCGGTGCGCTGCTCGCCCCGCCCTTCGTGTCGAACGACCCGGTCCTGCTCGGTTCCGGCGTCCTCGACGCCACGCCGGCTGCGGCGATCGGCGCCCTGGTGGCGGCGGTCGCGGTGCTGCTGGCGGCGACGTGGGCGCTGGTGACGTCGTCGTCGGCCGCCGCAGCCGGGGCGTTGGCCGGTGCGGGGCTCGGTGCGCTGGGCATCCTGGGGCCCCGGCTGGCGGCGGGACTGAGCGGTGCGCGGCTGACGCCGTCGTCCGCGGCCGCCGTCGGCGTGCTCGCTGCCGTCCTGCTCGTCGCGGCCGCGGCCGCGCTGCCCCGGCTCGTCGCACGGTCCGATCACGCCGCCGGGCCGGTGCCCAGGGTGCTGCCGTCCGCTCCCGCGGCGCGGCATCGGCAGGCGGGTGTCGCGGGGCTCGTCACCGGCGCCGTCGCGACAGTGGGTTCGCTGCTGCCGGCGCTGTCGGTGCCCGCCGGTGCGGCGCCCGAACTGCCTGCCGCCCGCATGCTGTTCGCCGCGGGTCTGCTCGTGCTGGCACTGAGCGTGTGGCTGCTGCTCTCCGAGTTCGCTGCTCCGCTGCGACCCGCCGTCGTGGTGCCGGCCGCCGGGGTGGTCACCGCCGCCGGGGCGGTGCTGCAGTCCTGGGTGCTCGCCGCGGGCCTGCCCGGTGTCGGCGCCGGGCCGGGCACCTGGCTGGCCGGGGCCGCCATCCTGGGGGCGGCGGTGACGGGCGTGTTCGTCGTCCTCGCGGGAGGTGCGGAACGCGACGGCATCGACACCTCCGTCGAACGGATCGCCGGGCCCGTCGCGCGCACGGTGGGCGCGGCGGCGGCGCTCACTGCCGGTGCCGGGGTGCTGCTGCCGTTGCAGCCCGGCGCCGGCTCGGTGCTGAGCTACCCCTGGGGGTACGACGTGTGGGGGCGGGCGGTGCTCGCCGTCGCGGTGGTCGCCGCGGTGCTGGTCGCAGCGCGTGCGCGGCCGGCCCGCGGCAGTGTGCTGTTGCTCGGTGCGGCGGCCTCGGTGGCCCTGTACGCGGCCTCGTGGGTGCTCGTACGGACCCCGGAGCAGGAGCCGGTGAACGGAGTCCTCACGCTGCCTGCAATCCTGGGGGTGGTGCTCCTCCTGGCTGCGGCGTGGCTCACAATCCGGGAGGAAAATCCGTGAGGTACCCCTCGGGGCCCCACTCCGGTGACATGCGACACATACCAGGAGTGCGGGCGTTTGGTGGGACTTCCGACTAGTTACAGTCCGAACGGACCCGCTCATACCCCTCGAGCGGGCGTCAACGCAGACGAGACGGTGAGCAGATGGATCTCTTCGAATACCAGGCGAAGGAACTCTTCGCCAAGCATGGTGTGCCGACGTCGCTGGGTCGTGTGACCGACACGGCCGACGATGCCAAGGCTATCGCCGAGGAAATCGGTAAGCCTGTGATGGTCAAGGCCCAGGTCAAGACCGGTGGTCGTGGCAAGGCCGGCGGCGTGAAGTACGCCGCCACCCCCGAGGATGCGAAGACCCACGCCGAGAACATCCTCGGCCTCGACATCAAGGGTCACATCGTCAAGAAGCTGCTGGTCGCCGAGGCCAGCGACATCGCGGAGGAGTACTACATCTCCTTCCTGCTCGACCGTGCCAACCGCACCTACCTGGCCATGTGCTCGGTCGAGGGCGGCATGGAGATCGAAGAGGTCGCGGCAACCAAGCCCGAGCGTCTCGCCAAGGTGTCCGTGGACGCCGTCAAGGGTGTCGACCTCGCGTTCGCGCGCAGCATCGCCGAGCAGGGCCACCTGCCCGCCGAGGTGCTCGACGCCGCGGCCGTGACCATCCAGAAGCTGTGGGAGGTCTTCGTCGCCGAGGACGCCACCCTGGTCGAGGTCAACCCCCTCGTGCGTACCCCCGACGATCAGATCCTCGCCCTGGACGGCAAGGTCACTATCGACGAGAACGCGGGCTTCCGTCACCCCGAGCACGCCGAGCTCGAGGACAAGGACTCCACCGATCCGCTCGAGGCCAAGGCCAAGGAGCACGACCTGAACTACGTCAAGCTCGACGGTCAGGTCGGCATCATCGGCAACGGCGCGGGTCTGGTCATGTCGACCCTCGACGTCGTCGCGTACGCCGGTGAGAAGCACGGCGGCGTCAAGCCCGCCAACTTCCTCGACATCGGCGGTGGCGCCTCGGCCGAGGTCATGGCCGCCGGCCTGGACGTGATCCTGAACGACTCCCAGGTCCAGAGCGTGTTCGTCAACGTGTTCGGTGGCATCACCGCGTGCGACGCCGTCGCCAACGGCATCGTCAAGGCGCTCGAGATCCTCGGCGACGAGGCCAACAAGCCGCTGGTCGTCCGTCTGGACGGCAACAATGTCGAGGCCGGCCGCAAGATCCTGGCCGACGCCAACCACCCGCTGGTCACGCTGGTCGGAACCATGGACGAGGCCGCTGACAAGGCCGCCGAGCTGGCGTACGCCGCGAAGTAAGGACACACGGAGAACATGTCTATCTTCCTCAACAAGGACTCGAAGGTCATCGTCCAGGGCATCACCGGCGGCGAGGGCACCAAGCACACCGCCCTGATGCTCAAGGCCGGGACCCAGGTCGTCGGCGGCGTCAACGCCCGTAAGGCCGGCACCACGGTGTCCCACACCGCGGCCGACGGTTCCGCCGTCGAGCTGCCCGTCTTCGGCACCGTCGCCGAGGCGATGAAGGAGACCGGCGCGGACGTCTCGATCGCGTTCGTTCCCCCCAAGTTCGCCAAGGACGCCATCATCGAGGCCATCGACGCGGAGATCCCGCTGCTCGTGGTCATCACCGAGGGCATCCCGGTGCAGGACACCGCGTACGCGTGGGCCTACAACGTCGAGAAGGGCAGCAAGACCCGGATCATCGGCCCCAACTGCCCCGGCATCATCACCCCCGGCGAGTCGCTGGTCGGCATCACCCCGGCCAACATCTCCGGCAAGGGCCCGGTCGGCCTGGTGTCGAAGTCCGGCACGCTGACCTACCAGATGATGTTCGAGCTGCGTGACTTCGGCTTCTCGACCGCCATCGGCATCGGCGGCGACCCGGTCATCGGCACCACCCACATCGACGCCATCGAGGCGTTCGAGAAGGATCCCGAGACCAAGCTCATCGTCATGATCGGCGAGATCGGCGGCGACGCCGAGGAGCGCGCGGCCGACTACATCAAGGCGAACGTGACCAAGCCGGTCGTCGGCTACGTCGCCGGGTTCACCGCTCCCGAGGGCAAGACCATGGGCCACGCCGGCGCCATCGTCTCCGGCTCCTCGGGCACCGCGCAGGCCAAGAAGGACGCCCTCGAGGCGGCCGGCGTGAAGGTCGGCAAGACGCCGTCCGAGACCGCCGCTCTCGCGCGCGAGATCCTGCAGTCGCTCTAGAACAGAGCGGAGCGGCTTCGCCGCCGGTGTGTCCTTTGGGCGGTCCAGGCAGCCCAAAGGACACACCGGCGGCTCCGCTGCCTACCCGTCGACCCATTCGGTGCCGACGGGCACGAGTTCCCCCGCACCGGCCGTCACCGACGCCACCACGCTCTGCAGGTCGGTCGCATCCCGCGCCGCGACGGTGAAGACGACACGCTCCGTGTAGGACACGTCGAGCACGCTCACTCCGCGGCCCCGTAGTTCCGACTCCACGCGTCCGGCATCACCGTGCCCCACCGCCAGCGTGAACACCTCCCGCCGCTCCCGCGGCACCAGCGTCGCCGCGTCGACCGCAACCGCCACCGCACCCGAATACGCTCGGACCAGTCCGCCCGCGCCGAGCTTGATGCCCCCGAACCATCGGGTGACCACCACCGCGACGTTCACCAGGTCGCGGTGGTGCAGCACCTGCAGCATCGGCACCCCGGCCGTGCCACCCGGCTCCCCGTCGTCGCTCGACCGCTCCGCCCGGTGCGCCGGCTCGTCGCCCACCACGAAGGCCCAGCAATGATGCCGCGCATCGGGATACAGCCGCCGCTGTTCCTCGACGAAGGCGAGCGCGGCGGTGTCCGAGTCGACGCGGCGCAGCACGGCGAGGAAGCGGGAGTGCTTGATCTCCGTCTCGGCGACGACGTCCGGTCCGGGCTCGAGGGTGCTGGGCATGGGCACATTCTCGCCGGTGGGGATTCGCCGGATTCGCGGGACTCCTGCCGCCCACGGTGATCGTGCCTAGGCTGGTCGCAGAGCAGCCGACGACATCAGGAGGAGCGATGACCTACCCAGCAGGCTCGGGAACGGGCCGGTCCGACAACCCGGCAGGCCCCTCGGGGTCGTCGACCGGGGCAGGACCCGGGTCCGCCGCCCGCGGCGTCTCCGACAAGGTGGTGCCGCTGCTCCTGCCGATCGCCGTCGCGGTGCTGGCGGTGCTGAACTTCCTGCTCGGCCTGGCGCCGTACGTGCGCATCTCCTTCGGCACCCAGGTCGCGCTGTCGTCGTTCGACTTCGGGTTCGCGGTCGTCCCGCTGGCCTTCCTGCTCTTCGGCGGCGCGGCCGCTGCGCTGTCGCTGCTGCCGGGTCAGGACCTGCGCTCCGTCGCGGTGGCGGCCTCCGCGGTCGGCTTCGTGGTGTCGCTGTTCCAGCTCTTCCACCTCCCGGACGACACCGGCATCTCCTGGGGTGGGGTGTCGATCCTCGTCCTCGGTTTCCTGCAGACCGCGCTCGCGCTCATGGCGCTGCTCTTCGGGATCGGGATTTTGGTGCCCGGCCAGCGTCGTTCGCCCGCGCAGTCGTTCGGCGGCCAGGGCGGCGGCCAGGGTTACGGCGGGCAGGGTTACGGAGCGCAGGGTGCCGGAGCGCAGGGCTACGGTGCGCAGGGCTACGGTGCGCAGGGCTACGGTGCGCAGGGTGCCGGTGGGGGGCAGGGTTACGCTCCCGGCGCGACGGCGAGCGGATACGGAACGCCGGGCTCCGGGTACCCTTCCGGATCCTCGGCCTACCCCTCCGGGACCTCGGCCTACCCGTCCGGGACCTCGGCGCAGTACCCCGGCTACCAGCAGGCGCAGTACCCCTCGGGTCAGTACCCGTCCGGTCAGTACCCGTCGGGCCAGTACCCGTCGGGCCAGTACCCGTCCGGCCAGTACCCCTCCGGCCAGTACGCCGGGGGCCAGTACCCCGGCACCCAGTACTCGGGGGCGCAGCCGCGCGAGCACTACCCCAGCCCGGACGCCGGCGCCCAGACCGAACACCTGAGCCAGCCGCTGCGCGTCGACCGGCAGCACTCCGAGGGCCAGCACCCCGGACAGCAGGCCTACACCCCGACGGGCGCGCAGGCGCCGTACGGTGCGGGGACTCCGGGTCCCGCCGGTCGGACGGGCGAGTCTGCCGGCGGCGACGTCGACGAGCCGACGGTGCTCGCCCCCCGGGACGCAGACTCCGAGCGGGAGGCCACCGGCCGTTCCTCGGAGGGGGACACCGAGCGGACGTCGGATCCGGCGCCGACGCAGGCATTCCGTCCCGGCGACGAACCGCGGTGAGGGCTCCCGCACATGCTGCGGCGCGCCTGACCGTCCCGATCGTCGCCGGGTGACACTCTCGACACGATGACCTCGACGCTAGGCCGGTCCGACCGGCACACGACCCCGGAAGGCACCCCGGTCGAACCGGAGCAGTTGCGGATCCTGCTCGGCACGGCGGCCAAGGTGCCGGCGGTGACCCTCGCGTTGATCGCCACGCTGGTGGTGACCACGATGGTGGCCGCGAGCAGCGACCTGACCGGCATCTACGCGGCCATCGCGGGCAGCTGGCTGGCCCTGCACCAGGTGACATTGACGATCGACGGGGTACCGCTGGGGGTGCTGCCGTTGCTGCCGACAGCGGTGCTGGTGTGGCTGACCGCTCGGGCCGCACGGTCGGCCACCGACGGGGTCGTCGCCCTCGGTGGCCGTCCGCTCGATCGCCGCAACGCCTCCCGCATCGCGGCGGCCACCCTCGCCGGTCCGACGGTGATCACGGTGGCGGCACTGATCGTGATCCAGGATGCGGCAAGTGTCCTGCCTGTCGTCACCCCCAATCCCGCGTCCGCGCTGGCGTGGGTGACCGCGCTGTACCTGATCGGGGCCGGGCTCGGCATCGGTTCCCGGACGTGGCGGCCGCTGGCGTCCCGCTACGGCGTGCCGAACTGGCTGGTCGCCGCCGTGCGTCCCGCGGCCCGGACGGTGCTGGGGATGTTCGCCGCGGGCGGGGCGGTGACCGTGCTCGCGCTGCTGTGGTCGTGGACCGTGGTCGGTGACCTTATCGGCCGCGGCGGGGGAGCGGTCGGCGCCCTCGGACTGACGGTGTTGTCGGTGCTGTACCTGCCCAACGTGCTGATCGGGGCCGCCGCCGTGGTGACCGGCAGCACGGTGCAGTTCGGCGACGTGCGCGTGAGCCTGTTCGAGGCGACCGGCGGGGACCTGCCTGCCCTGCCGGTGCTTGCCGTGATCCCACCGGGACCGGCCGCGCCGTTCTGGCCCGTGCTGCTCGCCGTCCCCGCGACGGTGGGCGCGCTGCTCGGGCGGTACGTCGCCCGGTGCCACCTCGAGGCACGCGCCCGAGGGGAACGCGTGTCGTCCACCGACGCCGCCCTCACGGTGGTTGCTGCGGCGGCGCTCGCCGGTGCGACGACCGCGCTGGCCACGTGGGCTGCCGGTGGCCCGCTGGGGGTCTTCGGTGTGGTCGGCGGAAACTGGTGGCTGGCCGGGGTGCTGGTGTTCGCGTGGACGGGACTGCTCGGCCTCGTCACCTCGCAGCTGCTGCTGTGGCGCGAGCACCGCCTGGCTGCGGTGGAAGCCGCCCGGCAGTCGGCCGCCGAGGAGAAGCTCACCGATGACGAGGTCGCCGGAGAGCAGCTCGCCGACGAGGAGCCCGGCGACGAGGCGGCCGAGGGCCCCGACGACGAGCCGGCCGAGGAGGACGTCGCCGCCCCGCTCGTCGACGACGTCCGGGCGCTCGAGGCGGCACCGGTCGCCGCCGTGCTCGACGCCGAGATCGTCGAGGACGACCCCTCGGCCGCCGACGATGCGGCCGTCGCCGCGGACCCGGACACCGAGGACCCGGACACCGAGGACCCGGACACCGAGGACCCGGACACCGAGGACCCTGTGGCCGAACGTACGGACGTCGTCGACGCGACGATCGAGGACGCGGCCGACGAGCCGGCCCGGCCCGTCGAGAGGGACCGGGATGCCGGCGCGCCACCGGAGCCCAACGGCGACCTGCCGGAGGGTGCCACACCCCCCAAGGGCTAGGCTCTACCCGGCCGAGCCTCCGGCCGCCCCCTCTCGAGTTCCAGGAGTAGAGCGCTGACTGCCTCGCGTGACCAGCTGCCGCCCACTGCGCCGGCACGGGTCGTCGTCCTCGCTTCGGGCACCGGCAGCCTGCTGCGGTCGCTGATCGACGCGACGCACACGGACGGATATCCCGCCCGGATCGTCGCCGTCGGAGTGGACCGCGAGTGTGCCGCCGAGGGGCATGCGGAGGCCGCCGGTATTCCCCATGTCCGTGTCGCTCTGCGCGAGCACCCGGACCGGGCCGCGTGGGACCGCGCCCTGACCGACGCCGTCGCTGCGCACGAGCCGGACCTGGTGGTCTCGGCCGGTTTCATGAAGATCCTGGGGCCGGTCTTCCTGGACCGGTTCGGGGGCCGCATCGTCAACACCCATCCGGCGCTGCTGCCCGCGTTCCCCGGCGCACACGCCGTGCCGGACGCCCTCGCCTACGGGGTGAAGGTCACCGGCTCGACCGTGCACCTGGTCGACGCGGGTGTCGACACCGGTCCCATCCTGGCGCAGGAACCCGTGCCGGTCCTCGACGACGACGACGAGGCCACCCTGCACGAACGCATCAAGGTTGTGGAGCGACGACTGCTGGCCGACGTGGTCGCCGCCGTCGCCACCCGTGGAGTTGTATCCGATGGACGAAAGGCCGTGATCCCCAGTGACCGAACGTAAGGCTGTGCGACGCGCACTCGTCAGCGTCTACGACAAGACCGGTTTGGTCGAACTGGCGACGGGCCTGCACGAGGCGGGTGTCGCGCTGGTCTCCACCGGGTCCACGGCGGCCACCATCGCCGGCGCCGGAATCCCCGTCACCAAGGTGGAGGACCTCACCGGATTCCCCGAATGTCTCGAGGGCCGGGTCAAGACGCTGCACCCGCGGGTGCACGCCGGCATCCTCGCCGACACGCGCAAGCAGGATCATCTCGATCAGCTCGCCGAACTCGGTGTCGAGGCGTTCGAACTGGTCGTGGTGAACCTGTACCCGTTCACGCAGACCGTCGCCTCCGGCGCCACCGCCGACGAGTGCGTCGAGCAGATCGACATCGGCGGCCCGTCCATGGTGCGTGCCGCCGCGAAGAACCACCCGTCGGTCGCGGTGGTCGTCGACCCGGCCCGCTACGACGACGTGCTCGACGCCGTCAAGGGCGGCGGGTTCACCCTGTCGCAGCGCAAAGCCCTTGCCGCCCAGGCATTCCAGCACACCGCCGCCTACGACGTGGCGGTGGCGAGCTGGATGAACGCCGGCTACGCCGCCGGGGAGTCCGACACCGCCGAGCAGTTCCCGGCGTGGGCCGGTGCGACGTGGGAGCGCGCGGCCGTGCTGCGCTACGGCGAGAACCCGCACCAGGCGGCGGCGCTGTACGTGAACGAGGCGGGCGAGCCGGGTCTGGCGCGGGCCGAGCAGTTCCACGGCAAGGAGATGTCGTACAACAACTATCAGGACGCCGACGCGGCCTGGCGCGCCGCACACGACCACGACCGGCCGTGCGTCGCGATCATCAAGCACGCCAACCCGTGTGGGATCGCGGTCGCGGAGTCCGTCGCCGAGGCGCACCGCAAGGCACACGAGTGCGATCCGGTGAGTGCGTTCGGCGGCGTGATCGCCGTCAACCGTGAAGTGAGCGTGGCGATGGCCGAGCAGGTCGCCGAGATCTTCACCGAGGTGATCATCGCCCCCGGCTACGCGGACGGCGCGGTCGAGGTGCTCAGCCGCAAGAAGAACATCCGCATTCTGCGGGCCGACTCGCCGCAGGCGGCGCAGATCGAACTGCGGCAGATCTCCGGCGGAATGCTGCTGCAGGAGCGCGACACCCTCACCGCGCCGGGCGATTCGGCCGCGAACTGGGAGCTGGCCTGCGGCGAGGCCGCCGACGCCGAGACCCTCGCGGATCTCGAGTTCGCGTGGCGTGCCTGCCGGGCCGTGAAGTCCAACGCGATCCTGCTCGCCGCGGGCGGCGCCACCGTCGGTGTCGGCATGGGGCAGGTCAATCGCGTGGACTCCGCCCGGCTCGCGGTCTCCCGCGCCGGGGACCGGGTCGTCGGATCCGTCGCCGCATCCGACGCGTTCTTCCCGTTCGCGGACGGCCTGCAGGTGCTCACCGAGGCCGGTGTCCGGGCCGTCGTGCAGCCGGGCGGTTCGGTGCGCGACAACGAGGTCATCGAGGCCGCTCGCGAGGCCGGCGTGACCCTGTACCTCACCGGCGCACGCCACTTCGCGCACTGAGCGACGCCGGCCGCCCGCACGCGCCGGTCAGGCTGCGTGCGGGTGCCCGGTCGCCGGGCGGGTCACCGTCCGCGGCGCGGCGTCGCGGGCGTCGGAGATGACCAGCCGGGCGGCGCCGCGGTCGAGCAGTTCGCGGATGAGGTCCGCAGCGGCCGCAGCCTGTTCGGTGCCGACGTGGCTCAGGTCGATCGTGATCGCGTGACCGGTGAGATCGTCGGGCAGGTCCTTGGGGACGGCGCCGGTGGCGCCGAGTCGCAGTTTCATCGTGTTCTCCTCTTACTGGACAAGATCGGTATGCGGGGAAAAGAAAGGGCACCCGAGGCGATGTGCCCGGGTGCCCGAGAAGGAATCGGTCGAGTCGTCGACTCATTCCCGGGGTCGCCACTTGGCGAAGTGGAAGTACGCGTAGGTGTGTCGGCACCAGCTGGGTACGGCAACGCGCATCGACTTCGCCGCGATGACCTTGTCGTCTCGCATCGGACCGTACCTTTCTCGTGTGTTCCTACGGGTTAACCGGACACCATACCCGAGTAAAGCGAATCTGACATCTCTTGTGTTCCGCCCGTCTCGGGCGAGGGGTCAGAGCTTGGCGAGCCACGCCTCGAAACCGCGGGTGAACTCGTCGGAGAAGGGCAGATCGGCGATGTAGTCGGCACCGGTGGACTGCTGGTCGCCGATGTCCTTGAGCACGTGGTTGGACCGGTGCAGGCGCAGGGACGTCAGGTTCGTGTGCACGAGCGCCGAGTCGAGGGCGTCGACGTCCTCGACCCGCACCTGGATGTCCTTCGCCGAGACGCTGGTCAGCACCGGCAGCCCGCCCTCGAGCTGAGCCGCGAGCATCCGCGGATCGAGCGCGTCCTCCTCGGCAAGGGCCTTGGCGTTGGCCGAGACCAGACCGGCGTTGCGCAGCGGCTCGGGCAGGGTGTCGCTGAGGGTGCCGTCGGCGCGCAGCGATTCCACGGCGCCGGCGAGGGCCAGGCGCAGTTCGTCGGCGACCTGGATCGGGAGCTGACCGGCGTCGACGACCGCGTCGAGCTGGGCGTCGATCTGGGCGGTGAGCAAGTCCAGCAGCCGCACGGCCAAGGGCTCGAGCAGCGCGATGCCTGCGACCGGGGCACCGGCGTCGGCGAGGGTGAGGGCGATGAGGGCGCCCTCGCTGTGCCCGACCACGTAGAGCCGCTCGGCGTCGATGCCCGGCTGCGCGGCGAGGAACCGGAGGCCGTCCGTGGCGGCGTCGATGAACGTGGAGAACCCGAGGTCGGCGACGTCGGCGACGTCGTACGGGCCGAGGCCGGTCACACCGCTGCCGAGCTTGTCGTAGCGCAGGCTCGCGAAGCCGTTGCGCTCGAGCACGTCGGCGAGGTGGCGCAGCGTGCCGATCGGGCCGGGCAGCAGCGCACTGTCGCCGTTGCGATCGGTGGGACCGCTGCCGGCGAGCAGCAGCACGGCGGGGACGTTTCCGTCGCTCGCGGCGGGCACGCGCAGGCTGCCGTGCAGGGTCACGTCGCCGCTGGAGAAGGAGATGTCGGTGTCCGCCATGCGTCGTGTCTATCAGAACCGGTCAGACCGTCCGCAGGCGGCTCAGCCGTCGATACCCGCGGTGGACGGCCCACGCGAAGCCCGCGAGCAGGGGCACGACGAGCAGCGGGACGACGAGCGCGATCAGCGACGTGACGAACGACAGCAGGTCGTCGAGCAGCGACAGCGCCGGGTTGCCGAGTCCCGCGGTGGTGACCGTGCTCGCCGCGCGGGTGCCGGTCTGCACAGTGCTCACCGCCATCGCGGTCGGGGCGCCGACGACGATGCCGGCGAGAGCGGCCATCGCCGGGTCGAGATCGGCGAACGCCGCCCAGGCGGCCAGCGCGCCCGCGACGGGCCGCACGACGGTCGCGACGGCCGCGAGGACGTTGTCGACGAGGGGGACGAGGTCGGCGCCGACCTCGACGACGGTGGCGATCGCCAGGGCGACGAGCGCGCCCGTCGACCCGACCCACTGCATCGACTCGTTGAGCGCGATTCCGAACAGGCCGAAGTGCACTGCGGTGCCGAGCATCAGCAGCGGGAGAAAGGTGCGCAGGCCGGTGGCGGCGGCCAGCCCGATGCCCAGCAGTGCCGCGAGGAGCCAGGTGTCCATGGCGGGAGTCTAGGGATCGGTGCCGACAGCGCGCTCCGGCACGACCCGATCCGGGAAGAGCTGCCGGTACGGCGCCCGGTTCCGGGTGGGGCATCGCCGCGGCTGCAGGTGCCGAAATCACCGAACGCTCGTACCTTGGGAGGGGTGACGTCACCCACACTCAGGCCGTCCACCGTCGGAGAGCTGCGTGCCTCGGGACACGAGCACCGCTCCGTCAAGGACGAGATCCGGCAGAACCTGCTCGCCGCTCTGCGCGACGGCCTCGACCCGTGGCCGGGCATCGTCGGATTCGACGACACCGTCGTTCCGCAACTCGAACGTGCGCTGCTCGCGGGCCACGACGTGGTGCTGCTCGGTGAACGCGGGCAGGGCAAGACCCGGTTGCTGCGCACCCTGCCGCTGCTGCTCGACGAGTGGACACCGGTGATCGCCGGTTCCGAACTCGGCGAGCACCCCTACGACCCGATCACCCCCGCCTCGATCCGCCGCGCCGCCGAACTCGGCGACGACCTGCCCGTCGCCTGGCGGCACCGCAGCGAACGCTACGCCGAGAAACTCGCCACCCCCGACACCTCCGTCGCCGACCTGGTCGGCGACGTCGACCCCGTCAAGGTCGCCGAGGGCCGCAGCCTCGGCGACCCCGAGACCATCCACTTCGGTCTCGTGCCGCGCGCCCACCGCGGCATCGTCGCCGTCAACGAGCTGCCAGACCTCGCCGAGCGCATCCAGGTCTCGCTGCTCAACGTCATGGAGGAACGCGACATCCAGGTGCGCGGGTACACGCTGCGGCTCCCGCTCGACGTCCTGCTCGTCGCCAGCGCCAATCCGGAGGACTACACCAACCGCGGCCGGATCATCACCCCGCTCAAGGACCGGTTCGGCGCCGAGATCCGCACCCACTACCCGACGCAGCTCGACGACGAGATCGCCGTCATCGAGCAGGAGGCGCAGCTGCAGGCCCGGGTCCCGGACTTCCTGCTCGAGATCCTCGCCCGCTTCACCCGCCTGCTGCGTGAATCCACCTCGGTGGACCAGCGTTCCGGTGTGTCGGCGCGCTTCGCCGTCGCCGGCGCCGAGACCGTCGCCGCCGCGGCGATGCGTCGCGGCGCCGTGCTCGGCGAGGCCGACCCCGTCGCACGTCCCGTCGACCTCGGCACCGTCGTGGAGGTGCTGCGGGGCAAGGTCGAGTTCGAATCCGGCGAGGAGGGAAGGGAATTCGAGGTCCTCGATCACCTCCTGAGGCGGGCCACCGCGGACGCCGCCCGCACCCGGCTCGCCGGGGTGAACCTCGGCCCGCTCGTCACCGCCGTCGAGCAGGGACAGCCGGTGGTGACCGGGGAACGGATCACCGCCAAGGCGCTGCTGGACGAACTGCCCGACCTGCCCGTCCTCGACGTCGTCGCCGAGCGGCTCGGCGCGGAGGACATCGGAACGCGGGCTGCCGCCGCCGAACTCGCGCTCGAGGGCCTCTACCTCGCGCGGCGGATCGCCAAGCACGCCGACGACGACGGCGCCGCGGTGTACTCCTGATGAGCCGGGGCGCGCGGTACGGGCCCTACGACGGCGGCGACCCCCTCGCCCCGCCGGTGGATCTGCGTGAGGCCCTCGCCGCGATCGGCGAGGACGTGCTGGCCGGCAGTTCGCCGCGACGTGCGCTGCGGGAACTGCTGCGCCGCGGTCACGGCTCGATGCGCGGGCTGGACCGCCTTGCGGCGCAGGCGAATCGGCGTCGGCGGGAGCTGCTGGACCGGACGAACCTCGACGGCACGCTGCGCGAGGTGCGTGAGCTGCTCGACCGGGCCGTCCTCGAGGAACGCAAGGCCCTCGCACGCGCACTCGACGACGACGCCCGGTTCGCGGAGATGCGGATCGAGGAACTGCCCGCCTCCACCGCGCAGGCCGTGCAGGAGCTCGCCGACTACGACTGGCGCAGCCCGCAGGCCCGGGAGGACTACGAGAAGATCCGTGACCTGCTGGGCCGCGAGGTGCTCGACCAGCGGTTCGCCGGGATGAAGCAGGCCCTCGAAGGTGCCACCGACGAGGACCGTGAGCGCGTGAACCGCATGCTCGAGGATCTGAACGATCTGCTGGACAAGCATTCCCGCGGGGAGGACACCCAGGAGGACTTCGAGCGGTTCATGGCCGAACACGGCGACTTCTTCCCGGAGAATCCCGGCAACGTGGAGGAACTGCTCGACTCGCTGGCCCAGCGCGCGGCGGCGGCGCAGCGCCTGCGCAACTCGCTCAGCCAGGAACAGCGCGACGAGCTCGACGCCCTCGCTCAGCAGGCGTTCGGTTCGCCGAGCCTGATGTCGCAGCTCGACCGTCTCGACTCGCACCTGCGTGCCGCCCGCCCGGGGGAGGACTGGACCGGGTCGGAGCGGTTCCGAGGGGACCGGGGAATGGGCCTGGGCGAAGCGACGGGGGCGCTGCAGGACGTCGCCGAACTCGACGCACTCGCCGAGCAGCTCTCCCAGCAGTACGCCGGCGCCTCCCTCGACGACATCGACCTCGACGCGCTGGCCCGCCAGCTCGGCGACGACGCCGCGGCCGATGCGCGCACGCTCGCCCAGCTCGAGAAGGAACTGCAGCGGCAGGGGTTCTTCGACCGGGGCGCCGACGGGCACTGGCGCCTGTCGCCCAAGGCGATGCGCGAACTCGGCCGGACCGCGCTGCGCGACGTCATGGACCAGCTGTCCACCCGGGGCGGGCAGCGCGAGACCCGCCGGGCGGGGGCCACCGGTGAGCCCACCGGGGCGTCGCGCCCGTGGGAGTTCGGCGACACCGAGCCGTGGGACGTGGTGCGCACCCTCACCAACGCGACCCTGCGCGCCCCCGCGCGGATCCCGGTGCGGATGGATGTCACCGACGTCGAGGTCGTCGAGACCGAGCAGCGCACCCAGGCGGCGGTGGCGCTGCTGGTGGACACGTCGTTCTCGATGGTGATGGACGGCCGGTGGGTGCCGATGAAGCGCACGGCCCTGGCCCTCAACCACCTGGTCTCGACCCGGTTCCGCGGCGACGCGCTGCAGCTGATCGCGTTCGGCCGGCACGCCCGCGTCGTCACCGCCTCCGAACTCGCCGGGCTGGACGGGGTGTACGAGCAGGGCACGAACCTGCACCACGCCCTGATGCTGGCCGGCCGGCACCTGCGCCGGCATTCCAATGCCCAGCCGGTGGTGCTGGTGGTCACCGACGGTGAGCCCACCGCGCATCTCGAGGCGGACGGCTACGCGGCGTTCGACTATCCGCCCAGCGCCCGCACGCTCGGCATGACGGTCCGTGAGCTCGACCATCTCGCCCGCGTCGGGGCGCACGTGACGATCTTCCGGCTCGGCGACGATCCCGGGCTGGCGCGGATCGTCGACCGGATGGCCCGCCGGGTCGGTGGCCGGGTCGTCGCGCCGGACGTCGACGGCCTCGGGGCCGCCGTCGTAGGCGACTACGTGCGGCTGCGCCGCCGCTGACCCACCCCGTGCGCGATTCTGGTAGCGGGAACTACCGGAAACGCGCACGGGCTACCGGCGCAGCGCCCGCCAGGTGCTCACCGCGGCGGTCGAGAGCAGTCCCGCGGTCACCAGGAACACCGACGCCGTGCCGGCGATGCCGGCGATCGCGCCGGCTGCCAACGGCACCGACACCTGGCCGAGACGGTTGCCGGTGAGGCGCACGGCCAGCGCCGACGCCCGGTCCGCCGGTGCCACCAGCTCGACGACCCACGTCATGGTCAGTGGCTGCCCGAACCCCCAGAAGGCACCGCAGATCGCCAGGAGTATCCCCAGCGCCCACGGGTTCGGCAGGAACGGCAGCGCCGCGACGGGCAGGGCCGTGCACGCCGTCGCCGACAGCAGCAGACGTCGCCGCGGAATCGTCCGCAGTGCCCACGGCAGCACCGCACGCGAGACGATCGACGCGACGGTGCGGGCGGTGAGCAGGGCCGACACCAACAGCACCCCGAAGCCGAACTCCTCCCCGAGCAGCGGCAGGTACGCGACCACGATGTCGACGGACGCCAGCACGACGAGGCTCGAGAACATCGCGGGCTTCATCCCGCGTGTGCCCAGCATCGACCGCACCGACTGCGGTGGCGCGTCGCCCGGGGCGCGACCGGAGCCGGGCGGTTCGCGCAGGCCGACGACGAACGGCAGGGCTGCCGCGGCGAGGACCGTCATCACCAGCAACGCCGGGGTGGTCTCGACGGTGTCCCCGTTGCTCGCCGCGGCGATCACGCCGGCGAGCGGCACCCCGATCGCCTGACCCACCGACACTCCCAGGGTGATGCCCGCGAAGCCGCGGTCGAGTTCACCCGGTGGCGACAGGATCGACACGAACGCCTGTCCGGACACCGTCACCAGAAGCTGACCGAGACCCAGGACGGTGTTGCCGAGGCCGAGGACCCACAGGTCCGGGCTGACCGCGATGATCAGCGCACCGGCCACCGACACCACGACACCGCCCCGGAGAATCCCCGCCGCGTGCCGGCGGTCGACGGCCCGGCCCAGCTGCACCGCCAGGACCAGCGGGACGAGGGCGAACAGGGCCGTCACCACGCCGATCACGGCCGCGTCGCCGCCGAGGGCGAGCACGCGGTAGGAGACGAGGACGCGCACCGACTGGAACGTCGCATGCAGCAGCGCCGTCGCCGTGCACAGGAGCAGCAGCCAGTGCCGGGGGATGCGGGACATCGGTCAGCCGGCCGTCACGATCCGGTCGGCCAGCGGTGCCTGCAGCGTCAGCTCGAGCACACCGGTGACGGCGATCATGATGCACGCCCGGTCCACCGCCTCCGGCAGGGTGCCGCCACGCAACGCCACCGTCACGGCGGAGTCGGACTCGCCGACGGTGGCGTCGACTCCGAAACACGCGGGTGTGCCGGTCTCGAAGTGGACGGCGATGCGGTCGTCGTCCACTCGGGTCCACGAGCGCAGCGGGATCGGGTGCGGCTCGACGAGGTCGTCGCGGGCGGTGAAGACCGTCGCCCCCACCGGTGTCGGTTCCTCCGGTAGGGCGGGGACGTCGGCGCCGCCCGGACCGCACGCGCCGGCCAGGACGCAGCACACGGCGAGCACCGGCAATCGCATGGCTCTCAACCTAGCCGCGCCCGTCATGCGAGGAGCGCGGCGACGACGCCGATCGCGGGGATCGAGGCGAGGGTGGTGACCAGCGCGGCGTCGCGGGCGAGCACCATGCCGCGGCCGTAGCGGCTCGCGTAGACGAACACGTTCTGTGCGGTCGGCAGCGTCGCCACCACGACGATCGCGAAGAGTTCGTGCCCGTCCAGGCCCATCAGGTGCCGGGCCATGACGTAGGCGAGGACGGGCTGCACCACGATCTTGAGCACCGATGCGAGCGCGACGTCGCGGCGCGGGCTGGTGCCCTTCTCGAGCACCCGCACCCCCTGGAGCGACAGGCCGAATGCGAGCAGGGCACCCGGTACGGAGGCGCCACCGAGGAGGTGGAACGGCTGCATCAGCGCGGCAGGCGGCGTCCAGCCGGCGACGGCGACGGCGAGTCCGGCCGCGCCCGCCAGCACGATCGGGTTCTTGAACGGGGCGGTGATCGTCTCCCGTCGTGACGCGCCGGGGCGCATCGTCGACAGGTCCAGCATCGTCAAGGCGATGGGGGAGAACAGCACGATCTGGAACAGCAGCAGCGGCGCGACGAACGAGGCGTCGCCGAGGACGAACACAGCGATCGGAATGCCGAGATTGGCGGAGTTGACGTACGAGGCGGCAAGCGCGCCGATCGTCAGCTCCGGCAGGGGCCGGCGCAGCCACAGCTTCGCGACGACGAGGTAGAGCGCGGCGACGGCGAACGCGGTAGCTGCGGCGACGTACAGGGTGGGGGAGAAGATCACCGACAGGTCGGAGGTGGCCAGCGAGTCGAACAGCAGCGCGGGGGTGGCGACGAAGAACACCATCCGGCTGAGCACGAACTGGGCCTCGGGTCCGAGCGTGCCCGTCCGGCCGAGTACGAATCCGATCGCGATGATCACGAAGATGACGCTGAATCCCGCGATCACGCCCGACACCGACACAACCCTTCGAAAGCACACGATATGCAGGCGCTGCACGCCAGACCGAGAACCTTACCGGCGGTAACGGCACGGGGCACATCCCGCCCTTGTCGCCCCGCCCGGTGAGACGCCCGTGAACGGACGCCGACCGGGCACCGGGGCCGGGAATCTGCGATGCTGAAAAAATGCCGACCGACCCGATTGTTCATCCCCCGACCAATGTCATCGCGCTGGCCCAGCATCCGCGGTATCAGCACGCGGACTGGACGCTCTCGGAGCGGCTCGTACGGCGGCAGGAACTGGTCCTGCAGCATCTCGGCGTCTGGGGCGACGACGGTTCGTGAGGTCTGCCGGGCCCCGGGAACGGCTCAGGGCGTCACCGTGGCGACGAACGTCATCCGGTCCCCACGGTAGAGCGAGCGCCGCTGCTCGATCGGTGCCTCGTGCCGATCGTAGGAAACGCGGTTGAGCAGGAGCATGGGCGTGCGGATGTCGGCGTCGAGGAGCGCCGCCTCGCGTGCGTCGGGCAGGGTGGTCTCGATGTACTCGACCGCGCGCGCGAAGGTGATGCCGCGTGCGCGGATCGCCGCGTACAGCGACGACGTGGCGTCGAAGCTGTCGGCGAGTCCCGGGAAGCGGGCGGCGGGCAGGCGGGTCCGTTCCAGTCCGACGCGGACGCCGTCGGTGAGCAGGACGCGTTCGAGTTCGAGGACGGGATCGCCGACGGCGATCGCGAGGACCGCGGCGAGGTCGGGGTCGGCGGCGAGGTCGGTCCAGCCGACGAGGATGCGTCCCGCGCTCCGGCCCTCCGCGAGGGCCGCCTCGGTGTAGGAACCGATGATCAGCGGTTGCAGGATCTTGGGCTTCGCGACGACGGTGCCCCGGCCGCGGCGTTCGATGCGGCCGTCGACGAGGAGCTCGCGCAGCGCCTGGCGGACGGTTTCCCGGGCCACGTCGAACCGGCTGGCGAGTTCGCGCTCGGAGGGCACCGGGTCGCCGACGGAGAGCTCGTCGAGCAGGGCGGTGACCTGATGCCGCACGATCTGGTGCTTGGGGACCCGGGTCTCGCGAGCGGTTTCTGGCACGGTCGAATCGTACCGGATTCTGGTCTATACCAATTGTTCACCGGGCGTTCGCCTGCCGTCCCATTATTGGTCTAGACCATCACTCAGGCTCGGGTCATGCGAATCCTGATCATCGGCGGCGGCATCCTGGGCACCGCCCACGCCGACGCCGCCGTCCGCCGCGGACACGACGTCGTCCACCTCGAACGCGAGCCGGAAGCCCGGGGCGCCACCGTCCGCAACTTCGGCCTCGTGTGGGTCTCCGGGCGCACCGAGGACGAACTGGCCGCCACCCTGCGCTCCCGCGAGCTGTGGGCCGACCTCGGCGCCCGCGTCCCCGGCATCGGTTTCCGGGAGAACGGTTCGATCACCCTTCTCCGCAGCGACGCCGAGGTGGCCGTCGCCCGGGCGGCCGCCGACCGCGCCGACGCCCGCGACCGGGGTTTCACCCTCCTCGAGGCCGAAGCGATCCGCCGGCTCAACCCCGCCCTCCGGGGCAAGTTCGCCGCCGGCCTGCACTGCAGCACCGACGCCGCCGTCGAATCCCGCGTCGCTCTGCCCGCGATCCGGTGGCACCTCGCCACCTCCGGGCGGTACCGCTTCCGGCCGGAGACCGAGGCCCGCAGCGTGACCCGCACCGCCCACGGCACGGTGCAGGTGCGCGACGACCACGGCACCGTCCACGAGACCGACCTCGTGCTCGTGTGCCCCGGGGCGACCCTGTCCGGTCTCGCCCGCGAACTCGGCGGCGACCTGCCCCTGCGCCGCGTGCGCCTGCAGATGATGCAGACCGCACCGCTGGGCGAGAAGCTCACCACGTCCGTCGCCGACGGCGACAGCCTGCGCTACTACCCGGGATTCGCCGGGGCCGCGCTGGACGAGCTGAAGGCGCGCGAACCGCAGGCGCTCACCGCCGAGCAGCACCGCATGCAGTTGCTGTGCGTGCAGCGCCTCGACGGCGGGCTCACCCTCGGCGACACGCACGAGTACGACGAACCGTTCGCGTTCGACGTCGACGAGGCCCCGTACGAGCACCTCGTCACCGTCACCGAGGAGCTGCTCGGACGCCGGCTCCCGCCCGTGGTGCGCCGGTGGGCCGGGGTCTACAGCCAGTGCCTCGATCCCACCGAACTCGTCCACCGTGCCCGCGTCGACGACGACGTCTGGATCATCGCCGGACCGGGCGGCCGCGGCATGACCCTCGGCCCCTACCTCGGTGAGTGCACCGCCGACCTCCTGAGTCTCTGAACATCCTCTCTCGCAACCATTCCGGAGTACCGATGACTGTCATCCGACTGGCCGTGCTCGACATGGCCGGCACCACCGTCGCCGACGGTGGCCTCGTCCTGCGCGCCTTCGACGCGGCCGCCACCAGCGTCGGACTGCCCACCGACGGACCCGAACGCGACGCCGCCCGGCGCTACGTACTCGACACGATGGGCCGGTCCAAGATCGTCGTCTTCCGGTCCCTGTTCGGCTCCGAGGAGCGCGCCCGCGCCGCCAACGCCGCCTTCGAACGTGCCTACGACGACTTCGTCGACGCCGGCGAGGTCGAGCCGATCCCCGGAGCCGCGGACGCGATCACCCGGCTGCGCGACGCCGGGCTCGTCGTGGCGCTCACCACCGGCTTCAGCCGCGCCACCCAGGACCGGCTGCTTTCGGCGCTCGGCTGGCAGGACCTCGCCGACCTCACCCTCGCACCGTCCGACGCCGGTCGCGGCCGGCCGTACCCCGACCTGGTGCTCACCGCGCTGCTGCGCGCCGAGATCGACGACGTGCGCGAGGTCGCCGTGGTCGGCGACACCGTGGGCGACATTCTCTCCGGGCGCCGCGCCGGCGCCTCCGTCGTCGTCGGCACCCGCACCGGCGCCCACGACGAACAGACGCTGCGCGACGCCGGGGCCACCCACATCGTCGGTTCCGTCGCCGACCTGCCCGATCTGCTCCTGCAGTCCTGACCGACACCTCCGACCCCGAGGACTCCCGACATGCACCCGTACTTCTCCCGCCGCACGGTCGCCGCGACCGCGCTCGCGACCGGCCTCGCTCTCACCCTCACCGCCTGCGGCGGCTCCGATCCCGACGCCGTCAATGCTCAGGGCTTCCCCGAGAAGCTCACCCTGGCCGCGATTCCCGCGGAGAACTCGGCGGATCTGCAGGCCAGTTACGATCCGCTCCTCGCGCTCCTCGAGCGCGAGACCGGCGCCGAGGTCAAGTTCGTGCAGGCCCCCGACTACGCCGGCGTGGTCGAGGGCATCATCGCCGACAACGTCGACCTCGCCTTCTTCGGTCCGTTCGCCTACGTCGTGGCCGGCGTCAACGGCGCCGCCGTCAGCCCGCTCGGCGCCGTCGTCCAGGAACCCGGCGGAGAGCCGGGTTACCGGTCCTACGGCCTCACCCGCTCCGACAACACCGAGATCGACGGCATCGACGACTTCGCCGGCAAGGACGTGTGCTTCGTGGATCCGGGCTCCACGTCCGGATTCCTGTACCCCTCCGCGGGACTCATCGAGGCCGGCGTCGTCGAATCCGGCACCGAGCAGGCCGTCGCCGCCGGTGTGAACCCGGTCTACGCGGGCGGCCACGACGCGTCGGCCCTCGCGATCGCCGCCGGCGACTGCGATGCGGGCTTCGCCTTCGACACCATGGTCGACGAGACCATGATCGCCAGCGGTGACCTGGAGGAAGGCGAACTGAAGAAGGTCTGGGAGTCCGAGACGATCGCCGGCTCGCTGTTCGTGGCGAGCAACTCGCTCGGTGCCGACGTCGTCGACCGGCTCCGCGCGATCTTCGTCGACAAGGCCAACGCCGATCACATGCGCGGCGCGGGACTGTGCGAGGGCGAGTGCCGTATCACCGACGAACGGGCATGGGGCGTCGTCCCCGCGACCGACGCCGACTACGAGGGCGTGCGCGAGGTGTGCGCCCTGACCGAATCCGACAAGTGCAAGGGCTGAATTGAACAGCGATCACACCGTCGTGGGCGACGACGCCCCGACCGTCGCGGGCGACGACGTCGTCGTCTCCGCCCGTCGCGTCACGAAGAAGTTCGGCGGCACCGTGGCTCTCGACGGTGTCGACCTCGCCGTGCACCGCAGCGAACTCGTCGTGCTGCTGGGCCTGTCCGGCTCCGGCAAGTCGACGCTGCTGCGCTGCCTCAACGGCCTGCACAGCGTCACCGACGGGGCCGTGGAGGTGGCCGGCACCCGCGTCGATCTGGCGTCGCGCGCCGAGCTACGCAACCTGCGCCGGGACGTGGGGTTCGTCTTCCAGCACTTCAACCTCGTCGGCCGGCTCAGCTGCCTCGAGAACGTCCTCGTCGGCGGACTCGGACGGCTGCGCGTTCCCCGCTACGGCGCCGCGACGTACCCGAGGCGGATGCGCACCGAGGCCCTCGCCCATCTCGACCGCGTCGGGTTGGCCGACCTCGCGGACCGTCGCGCCGACACCCTCTCCGGTGGGCAGCAGCAGCGAGTCGCGATCGCGCGGACGCTGATGCAGCGCCCCACCGTCCTGCTCGCCGACGAACCGGTCGCGTCCCTCGACCCCGAGAACGCCGGGGTGGTGATGGACCTGCTCTTCCGGGTGTGCATGGAGGACACGCTCACCGTCGTGTGCACCCTGCACCAGGTGGACCTTGCGCTGGGCTGGGCCCATCGGATCGTCGGCCTGCGCGGCGGGCGGAAGGTGCTCGACCGGCCCGCCGTGGAACTGAGCCGGGCCGACGCCATGGACATCTATCGACGGGTCGACCCGGCCGCCCAGCCGGCCTCGGCGCCGACGGGACCGTCGTGAGCACCGCCCTCGCGCCCGCGCCGCCCGACCGCGTCGGGCGGCACCTGCCGGGGTCGGCCGTCCGCCGCCGGCGTCTGCTGGGGACGTGCGGGGCTGTCGCGTTCCTCGCCGTCCTGGCCTCCGCCCGCTACATCGACTTCGCCCCCGCGGCGCTGCTCGACGGGCTCGACGACGTCGCCGGCCTGCTCGGCCGCATGCTGCCCCCCACCCTTGACGATCCGGGCCGGATCTGGAAGCTCGCCCTCGACACCCTGCTGATGGCGGTGCTCGGCACGGTGCTCGCGACCGTCGCGTCGGTGCCGCTGGCCTTCCTGGCCGCCCGCAACACCACCCCGCACCCCGCCGTGTACACGGTGGCGCGCGCGATGATCACCTTCTGCCGGGCGGTGCCGGACCTGCTGTTCGCGGTGCTGTTCGTCCGCGCCCTCGGGATCGGCGTCCTACCCGGCGTGCTCGCGCTCGCCCTGCACTCCATCGGCATGCTCGGCAAGCTGTTCGCCGACGCCGTCGAGCAGACCGAGCCCGGGCCCCGGGAGGCGGTCCGCAGCACGGGGGCCGGGTACGTCCGCGAGATGATCAATGCCGTGTTGCCCCAGGTGGTTCCCGCCTGGCTGGGGACGTTCGTCTACCGCATCGACATCAACCTGCGTACCTCCGTCGTGCTCGGATTCGTCGGCGCCGGCGGCATCGGGTTCGCGCTCCAGGACGCCCTGCGCGGTCTGGTGTATCCGCGGGCGCTGGGCATCGTGTGCGTGATCCTCGCGATCATCGCCGCGATGGAGGTGCTCGCGGTCCTCGTCCGGCGGACCCTGCTGGCACCCACCGATCCGGATCCGCGCCGCGAGAAGGCCGCGCGACTCATCTTCTCCGGCGCGGTCGCCGCCGCCACCGTCGGTGCGCTGATCAGCCTGCGTATCGACCCGCGCGCGCTGCTCACGTGGATCGGCCCCTCGCTCGAGGTGTTCACCCGTCTGCTCCCGCCGGACTTCACCGCGGTCGGCGGCAAGCTGGTCGACGCCGTGCTCCAAACCCTCGCGATCGGTGCGGTCGCCACGGCCGCCGGCATCGTGCTCTCGCTGCCGTTCGGGATACTCGCCGCCCGCAACGTGTCCCCGCATCCGGCCGTGTACTGGTCGGCGCGCTCGGTGATCCTGTTCGTCCGCGCGGTGCCCGAACTGATCCTCGCGGTGATCTTCGTCGCCGCGATCGGACTCGGCCCCGTCGCCGGGGCGTGCGCGCTCGCTCTCGGATCCGTGGGATTCCTCGGCAAGCTCGTGGCGGACGCCGTCGAGGAGATCGACCCCGGTCCCGTCGAGGCGGCGCGGGCCGTGGGCTGCGGTTGGTGGAAGACGTTGTTCGCGGCGGTGATTCCGCAGGCGGTGCCGTCCGTGATCGGCTCGAGCCTCTACCTGCTCGACGTCAACATCCGCACCTCGACGGTGCTCGGCATCGTCGGCGCCGGCGGCGTCGGCTTCCTGCTCTTCGAGGCGATCCGGACCCTGAACTTCGAGTTCGCCGGAGCGATCGTGCTCGTCGTGTTCGCCGTCGTCTACCTGATCGAAAGGGTGTCGGGATGGATCCGGTCGCTGGTGGTCTGACGCGCGCGGCCGTGTGGACGGGCACCGGCGTCGACGTGCGCGACGTGCCCGTCCCGCGCCTCGGTGACCGGGAACTGCTGGTACGGATCCGGCTCGCGACGGTGTGCGGCAGCGACCTGCACACCGTCGCCGGACGACGGGCCGGGCCCCAGCCGTCGGTGCTCGGACACGAGGCCGTCGGCGAGGTCGTCGCGGCCGGACCCGGTGCGGGGACCGTCGTCGGCACGCGGGTCGTGTGGACCGTCACGGCCTCGTGCGGTGCGTGCGACAGGTGCGGGTCCGGCCGGACCGCCAAGTGCCGGACCCTGCGCAAGGTGGGTCACGAACCTTTCGACGGCGCCTGGGGGTTGTCCGGCACCTACGCCCGGCACATCGTGCTGCCGGCCGGAGTGGGCGTGGTCCGGGTGCCGGACACGGTGCCGGACGTCGTCGCGGCCCCGGCGGCATGTGCGACGGCGACGGCGGTCGCCGCCGTCGAGGCGGCCGGTGACGTCGCCGGACGGCGGGTCCTGGTGTGCGGCGCGGGCATGCTCGGGGTCACTGCGACCGCGTTGTGCGCGGAGGCCGGCGCCGATGTGCGCGTCGCCGACCCGGACGCGGAGCGGGTCGCGGTCGCCGAGCGGTTCGGAGGCGTCGGCGACGAAGGCGGCTCCGTCGACGTCGCGCTCGACTTCTCGGGATCCGTCGTCGCGGTGGGGGAGTGCCTGCACCGGCTCGACGTCGGCGGCCGCCTCGTCCTGGCGGGATCCGTGACGCCCGGCCCTTCGGTGCCCGTCGACCCCGAGGCCGTCGTGCGCGGGTGGCTCACCGTCACCGGAGTCCACAACTACGAGCCCGCCCACCTGCGTCGTGCCGTGGCCTTCCTGACCCGCACCGCGGGTACGTACCCGTGGGACGAGCTCGTCGCGGCACCGGTCCGGCTCGACGACGTCGCGCACGCCCTGCGTCGGCCCGCCGCGCCCGCCCTGCGGGCGTCCGTCGTCCCGTGAGGTCAAGTCCCGTGAGCGCGCACTTCTCGTGGCGACACGCCGGGCAGTGGCACGAGAAGTGCGCACTCGGCGGTCAGACCGGAGCGCCCGCCGATCGAAGTCGCGCCCGCACGCGTGCCACGATCGACGCGGGGCGCAGGCGAAGCTGCTCGGAGTTGACGCGGACGACGGACCAGCCCAGCGCCGCGAAGGCCTCGTATCGTTCGATGTCCTTGGTGCGCTGGCGCTCGTCCGTCCAGTGATGGATGCCGTCGTACTCGACGACGGTGCGCCATTGCTTCCAGCCCAGGTCGGCCCAGCCCAGAATGCGTCCGTCCACCCCTACGACCGGGACCTGGGTGCTGGGGCGGGGGAGGCCGCCGCGCACGAGAAGCAGCCGCACCCGCGTTTCCGGAAGCGACTCGGCTCCTGGGTCCACCAGCGCCAGGGCCTCCCGCAACCGCTGCACGCCACGGGCGCCGCTGTGCCGATCGGCCAGTTCGGCGACACACGCAGGATCGGAGCGAGTGGCACGACACAGTGCGTCGAGCTGTTCGACCGCGGCATCCAGGGCGAGGCGACGGCCGAGGTCGAACGCGGTGCGAGCCGGTGACGTCACTCGCATGTCTGCCAACTCGCACACCTCGTCGTCGGGGAGCGTCCCGGCGTGCACGACGACCCCTGCGGTGCCCCGGCGGCTACCGCGCCGGATCAGCTCCGCGGGCGCGGTCGCATCGATCCACCGGCTGCCGAACAGGGCCGCAGCCGAGTAGCCGGCCAGCACTCCGTCGCCCCCCGCCCAGTGCCATGCCGCTCGCGCGCGGCTGCACGGTGTGACGGCCGCGTCCCGGTGGATGTACACATTCCGATGGACGCGCCGGAATCGCCGGAGCTGATGCGGCGTCAGAATGCCCGCCTGGACGGCGTGCGTCCCCAGGAACGGTTCGTCGAATTCCCCCATGATCGCCGAGAATGCCCGGTGGCCGTACCGGAGGGAACCGAGGTCACGGGGTCCTGTGGACAACTCGCGCGAGTGTGCACTTCTCGTGGCGACACGCCGGGCAGTGGCACGAGAACTGCGCACTCGACGGTCCACGAATGCGGCGAGGGCCGCGCGGGCACGTGCCCGCGCGGCCCTCGCCGCGAGTGGAGCTCTACTTGCTGGTGGTGGTGAAGGGCAGCAGGGCCATCTCGCGGGCGTTCTTCACCGCGGTGGCCACCTGACGCTGCTGCTGCGGGGTCAGGCCGGTCACGCGACGGCTGCGGATCTTGCCGCGATCGGAGATGAACGTGCGGAGCAGGTTCACGTCCTTGTAGTCGACGTACTCGATCTTCGCCGCGAACAGCGGGTTCTTCTTGGGCTTGCGGCCTTCCACGGCACGCGACTTCTTCGACGGGCCCCTCTTGACTGCCATGACTCGCTCCTCACCAGCTCGACTTGTGGACGCCGGGCAGCTCGCCGCGGTGCGCGAGCTCCCTCACGCGCACGCGTGAGAGCCCGAACTTCCGCAGGTGGCCGCGCGGACGTCCATCCGCAGCGTCTCGATTGCGTAATCGTACCGGACTGGCGTCGCGCGGCAGACGCTGCAGGGCGGTCTGTGCGGCGAGGCGCTGCGCGTCGGTGCTCGACGGTCGCCGCACGATCTCCTTCAGCTCCGCGCGACGTTCGGCGTAGCGGGCGACGACGAGCGCCCGCTGCTCGTTGCGTGCGATCTTCGACTGCTTGGCCATGACCTACTTCTCCTCGCGGAAGTCGATGTGGCGGCGCAGCACGGGATCGTACTTGCGCAGGACGAGCCGGTCGGGATCGTTGCGCCGGTTCTTGCGGGTGACGTACGTGTAGCCGGTGCCGCCGGTGGAGCGGAGCTTGACGAGGGGGCGGATCTCGTTGCGGGCCACTACAGCTTCTCTCCTCGGGCGCGGAGCCGGGCGACGACGGCTTCGATGCCGTCGCGGTCGACGGTCTTGATGCCCTTCGCGGAGAGCGTCAGGGTGACGCGGCGTCCCTCGGAGGGCAGGTAGTAGGTCTTGCGCTGGATGTTCGGGTCCCAGCGCCGGTTGGTGCGGATGTGGGAGTGGGAGACGGATTTCCCGAAGCCGGGCTTGCGTCCGGTCACCTGGCAGTGCGCCGACACGGCGGGCTCCCTTCTGTCGGCGCCCTCAGGGCGTAACGACAATCGTTTTCGACAAATGGCCCATGCGACTGTACGCTCTCTTCGAGCTAATGACAATCGTTACCGAAAGGGGTTCCGGTGGACACCAGAACGCCGCTGATCGTCGTCGCCGGCCGGCGCGGACCCACCGAACGGACCGCGCGGGCCCTGCTGCGTCCGGGGACCGTCGTGGTGCACCACGACCTCGACCACGTTGGTGAGGGCGTCGTGCGCCGCACCCTCACCACCGAGCACGATCACCGCCTCGACGTGCTCGAACTCGCCCACGGCTGCGTCTCCTGTACCCTCCGCGAGGATCTGCTCCCGCTGCTGCGGCGCCTGCATGCCCGCAGCAACGTCGATCGCATCGTCCTGCTGCTCGACCCCCGGCTCGAGCCCGAGGCCCTGTGCTGGGCCGTCGAGCACGTCGTCGTCTCCGGCGTCGTCGGGCAGCTCGACGGACCCGCCGCCCACGACGTGCGGATCGAGGCCACCGTCACCTGCATCGACGCTGCCACCTGGCTCGCCGACGCCACCGGCGACGAGGAACTCGACGACGACCGCACCGTCGCCCAGGTCGTCGTGGGCCAGGTCGAATTCGCCGACGCTCTCGTCGTCCGGCCCGGCGCCGACGGCTGGCACCAGGCGAAGCTGCATGCGGTGCTCGCGCGGCTCGCGCCCGATGCCCCCGTCGCGTGGGGCGAGGACGTCGATGTCGAACACCTACTCCGGCAGATACCCGCCGGGGCGCGGCGCGGGGTGGTCTCCGACGCCCACTCGCCGCTGCTGCGCGGCGAGCCACCGCTCGGCGAGGACTGCGGCGTCCGGCTGCTCGAGTTCGGTGCCCGCCGACCCTTCCATCCGCAGCGCCTGCACGAGGCGATCGACGTCCTCCTCGACGGCGTGGTCCGGGCCCGCGGCCGGGCCTGGGTCGCGACGCAGCCCGACACCGCGCTGCTGATCGAGTCCGCCGGGGAGGGGCTGCGCGTCGCCCACGCCGGACCGTGGCTCGTCGCGATGACTCCCGAGCAGCAGCAACGAGTCTCCGGCGAACGGCGCGCCATGGCGGCGCTGCGCTGGGACGACACCTACGGAGACCGCGACACCTCGATGGTGATTCTCACCCACGACGCCGACCCCGACGAGATTCGTCGCGTCCTGGAGTGGGCGCTGCTCACCGACGAGGAGTTCGCCGACCCGGCGGCCTGGCCGACGTGGGACGACCCGTTCGGCGACTACCACGAAGACCCGTGCGACGACCTCCCGGCGCCGACCGCCGACGCCGCACCGACAGAAGGAGAAGGACGAGCATGAAGCCCGGCATCCACCCCGACTACCACCCCGTGGTGTTCCAGGACGCGAACACCGGATCGGCGTTCCTCACCCGCTCCACCGTCACCGCCGACCGCACGGTCGAATGGTCCGACGGCAACACCTACCCGCTGATCGTCGTCGACGTCACCAGCGAGTCCCATCCCTTCTGGACGGGAACCGCCCGCGTGCTCGACGCGGCCGGCCGCGTCGAGAAGTTCGAACGCAAGTACGGCACGCGCCGTCGCCCCTGACCGACCCCCCGAGGAGAACCACCATGGCAGTACCCAAGCGCCGGATGTCCCGGTCCAACACCCGCAGCCGCCGCTCGCAGTGGAACGCGCAGGTCCCGGCCCTGGTGCCGGTCACCGTCGCCGGTGTCACCCACCACGTTCCGCGACGCCTCGTCAAGTCCGTGCAGCTCGGGGTGATCGACCCGAACGACGTGTGACGCCCGGCGAGGGAACCGCAGCGCCCTGCGGTTCCCTCGCCGGACACGCCGTCGTCCTCTCAGACACCTCTCAGCGGTCGGGTCCACACTGGAAGCCATGCGCATTCTGGTGGTCGACGACGACCGGGCGGTGCGGGAGTCCCTGCGCCGATCACTGAGCTTCAACGGATACAGCGTCGAGCTCGCGACGGACGGGCAGGACGCCCTCGAACAGGTCGCGGCCGAACGGCCCGACGCGATGGTCCTCGACGTGATGATGCCGCGGGTCGACGGCCTCGAGGTGTGCCGACGATTGCGCAGCACCGGCGACGACCTCCCGATCCTCGTACTCACCGCCCGGGATTCCGTCTCCGAGCGCGTCGCGGGCCTGGACGCCGGCGCCGACGACTACCTGCCCAAGCCGTTCGCGCTCGAGGAACTGCTCGCCCGGCTGCGCGCGCTGCTCCGTCGCGCCTCACCCGACCCGGCCGAGTCGGAGGAGACGCTGCGGTTCGCGGACCTGACCCTGAACCCGTCCACCCGTGAGGTCACCCGCGGTGCCCGCTCGATCAGTCTCACCCGCACCGAGTTCGCCCTCATGGAAATGCTCATGGCGAACCCCCGCCGCGTCCTGAGCCGCAGCCGGATCCTCGAGGAGGTGTGGGGCTACGACTTTCCCACCTCGGGCAACGCCCTCGAGGTCTACGTGGGGTACCTGCGCCGCAAGACCGAGGCCGAGGGTGAGCCGCGCCTGATCCACACGGTGCGCGGCGTCGGCTACGTCCTGCGGGAAACCCCGCCGTGACCCGACTCGAAGGCGCCGACCCGGATTCCGGGCGCCCGATGCGGCCCCCGCTGCTGCTGACCCGGTCGGTGCCGCTGCGCCGTCGTGTCACGCTGCTGGCGGCCGGCGCCGTGGCGATCGCCGTCGCGGTCACCTCGATCGCGGCGTATGCGGTGGTCGCGCGCGCTCTCTACGCCGACGTCGACAAGCAGTTGCGGGCGCGCGCCGCCGCGCTCGTCGAGAGCAGCACCCTCATCACCTACGACCCCCGCTACATCGGTGGCGCCCAGCTCTACAGCTCCGACATCAGCGTGGCGCTCGTCTATCCCGACCTGGGGCAGTACGTGCCACCCGGATCCTCCGTCCCGATCGGCAGCGCCGAGTTCGCCGTCGCGAAGGGCGAACGGGAGTCGTCGCTGCGCACCGTCGGTCATCAGCGGGTGCTCGCGCAGCGCATCCCCGACGGCAGCACCATCGTCATCTCGCAGCGACTGCAGCCCACCGCGGACATCCTGAAACGGCTCGCGAGCGTGCTGTTCGTTGTCGGCGGGTGCGGGGTGGTGCTCGCCGCGGCCGCCGGTGCGACGGTCGGACGCACCGGTCTGCGCCCCGTCGCGCGGCTCACCGCGGCGGCCGAGCGGGTCGCCCGCACCGACGACCTGCGGCCGATCCGCGTGACCGGGCACGACGAGCTGGCCCGCCTCACCGAGAGCTTCAACACGATGCTGCGCGCGCTCGCCGAGTCGCGGGAGCGGCAGAGCCGGCTCGTCGCCGATGCCGGCCACGAGCTGCGCACCCCGCTGACGTCGTTGCGCACGAACATGGAACTGCTCATCGCGGCGAGCCGGCCGGACGCCCCGAACCTGCCCGAGGAGGACATGGCGGAACTGCGCGCCGACGTCGTGGCGCAGATAGAGGAGCTGTCCACCCTGGTGGGGGACCTCGTCGACCTCGCCCGCGAGGACGCACCCGAGACGGTGTTCGAGCCGGTCGACATCTCCGACGTCGTCGAGCGCAGCCTCGAACGGGCCCGGCGGCGCCGCTCCGACCTCGACTTCACGGCCCACACGGAACCGTGGTTCGTCTACGGCGACCAGGCCGCGCTGTCGCGGGCGGTGCTCAACGTCCTCGACAACGCCGCCAAATGGAGTCCCGCCGACGCCGAGGTGCTCGTGTCGATGCGCCAGCTCGGGCCCGGCCTGATGGAACTGACCGTCGACGACGCCGGCCCCGGCATCCCGGAGGAGGACCGCGAGCTGGTGTTCGAGCGGTTCTACCGTTCGACCGCGTCGCGGTCGATGCCCGGATCCGGCCTGGGCCTCGCGATCGTGCGGCAGGTCGTGATGAAGCACGGCGGCACCATCGCGGTCGACGCCTCGTCGCGCGGGGGTGCCCTCGTCCGGATCGTGCTGCCCGGCGCGCCGCACCTCGAACACCCGGCGGATTGACAGGAAAATCGGCGTCGGGTCTAAGCGGACTCTCAGCCGCCGCGGGCATGCTGGGAAGCCGACGAGCCACCGACCCGGCGGCCGTGTACACGAAAGCGATGAGATGAGCGAGGACCCCACCCAGGGTGGCGGCCACCGAGAGCCCCACCAGCCGATACCGCCCCAGCCGAATCCCTACCAAGCCCCCTCCGGTCCGGGGTACGGGCACACCGCGCCGTTCGGCGCCCCGCCCCAGCCCGCGCCGGGACCCCAGGGCGCACCGCGGTCCGCGCGGGGCCTGCTCGCCCTCGGCGCCGTCGCGCTGGCACTGGTCAGCGGCGGCATCGGCGGCGCGGTCGGCGCGTGGACCACGCAACAGTCGACCGGCGGTGCGTCCGTCACCAATGCTCTCGACGCGCCGAGGCCGTCCACGACGACGGTCGCCGCCGCGCCCGCGGGGTCGGTGCAGGCCGTCGCGCAGAAGGTCGTGCCGAGCGTCGTGCGCATCGAGGTGGTCGGCCGCACGGCACAGGGCGAGGGCTCGGGGGTGATCCTGTCCTCCGACGGCCTGATCCTCACCAACAACCACGTCGTCGCCGGCGGCGGCGCCGGCGCGCAGCTCACCGCATACTTCTCCGACGGAAGTTCCGCTCCGGCGACCGTCGTGGGGACCGATCCGATCTCCGACATCGCCGTGATCCGGGCCGAGGGCCGCACCGACCTCACGCCGATCGAGCTCGGCGATTCCGCCGCCGTGCAGGTGGGCCAGCAGGTCGTCGCGGTCGGCTCACCGCTCGGGCTCGAGAGCACGGTGACCACGGGGATCGTCTCGGCCCTCGACCGGCCGGTGTCGACCAGCGGGGAGACCGGGAACCAGAACACCGTCATCGACGCGCTGCAGACCGACGCCGCGATCAACCCCGGCAACTCCGGTGGCGCGCTCGTGGACATGGACGGCCGGCTGATCGGCGTCAACACGGCGATCGCCACCGCCGGTGGACAGTCCGGATCCATCGGTCTCGGCTTCGCCATCCCGGTCGATCAGGCCCGTCGCATCGCCGACCAGCTCGTCGACACCGGGAAGGCCACCCACGCCATCATCGGCGTGCAGGTGCCGTCGCAGAGCGACGTGCGTGGCGCCCGGGTCATGGAGGTCACCGCGGGCGGACCGGCGGAACGGGCCGGAATTCCGAGTGGCGTGGTCATCACCAAGGTCGACGACCGGCTCGTCACGGACGGGGACTCCCTGATCGCGGCCGTGCGCTCGTACGCGCCCGGCGATACCGTCCGCATCACCTACACCGACGCTCAGGGTGGCGGCGAGAAGACCGTCGAGGTGCAGCTCGCGGAGGCGGAGGCGGGTGGCCGATGAGAGCAGAATCGACCGCCGGGTTCATTCTCGGACATACAGCTCGTTCGACGGACAGGGGAACTACGGTGGGCATCATGGAATTCGAAACCCCCAGGACCGGACGAGCCCTCGTGGTGATCGTGGACGACCGGGTAGCGCACGGCGACAACCCGGACTCCGCCGGACCGCTGGTGACCGAACTGCTCGCCGAGGCGGGGTTCGCCGTCGACGGTGTCGTCACCGTGTCGGCCGACGAGGTGGAGATCCGCAACGCCCTCAACACCGCCGTCATCGGCGGTGTGGACCTGGTGATCTCCGTCGGTGGGACCGGGGTGTCGCCGCGCGACGTGACGCCGGACGCCACGTCCGACGTGCTCGACCGGGAGCTCCAGGGGATCGGCGAGGCGTTGCGCTCCTCGGGTTTCTCCGCCGGCGCGATGGATGCCGGCCTGTCCCGCGGCCTGGTCGGGCTGTCGGGGTCCACGCTGGTCGCCAACCTGGCGTCGTCGCGCGCCGCGATCCGCGACGGCATGGCCACACTGTTGCCGCTCGCCTCGCACGTGATCGAGGAACTGTCGCGAGTGGAGGGATAGCCATCACAGGCATGGACGAGAGTGCTGCCGGTGCGTCGCCGGACGACGCACCGCAGCGCGGCGACGCCGGCCGGGCCCGGATCGACCGGGCCCGGCTCCGCCGCGTCTTCGGTGACGTGCTCCCCGAGACGACTCGCGACGAGCGCTCGCCGGGCGACGAGTCGTCCGACTCGGACGAGTGGCTGCGACGGCAGGTCCCGCCCCACCACGGCAGTGTGTGATCTACCCCACTTACAGTTGTTTCCCGAGGGGCGGTCGTTCATTTCTCGGCCGACCGTTCGAAATCTCTTCGTAACCCTTCCGCTCGGCGTTTCACCTTGATCATCGGCACCCTTTCAGGTGAGGTCGATCACCGTCGCACCGGGCGGATGCACCGCATCACACCCCGGTTTGCGGGTGTCACCTGTGGGTATGCACGAATGCGGATAAGCCGAACCTAAGATTTGACATCGCGCGGCCTCTGTGTGCCGCCGTGGGTGCTGGTCACCCGTTGTTTCACTGGGCCGAAACATTTCCGTCCCGGCGGGGCTCTGCGCGCCGACGTAGCCGTTGCTGGGGTTCGAGGTCACGGTCTAGTCTCTGTCGTGGTTCGCTGAGGTCAAGATCAACGGCACACGTCGCGGTCTTCATCACGAATCGGAAACGCAACCGTGCGGATGACGCACACGTCGCACCGGCGGGCGGGTGCCCGCCGGTGTTCATGGTGTGGCATGCCTCGCGGGCGACAGGGCAGTTGTCGGACGCGTGTGCGTGACCCGGCACGCAGAGAATGGATGAGGCATTCATGAAGATGCAGACGCGACGCGGTGTGAAGGCCGCCCGCAACGTCACGGTGGCCGCCGCCGCCGTGTTCGGCCTGGTTCTGGGATCGACCGGGACCGCCGGCGCTGTGGTCGACGACCAGAACCGGATCGTGTCGGACGGTCACGAGGTCGTCGTGACCCAGGAGGACACCTTCATCCAGGGTGTCCCCCCGATCGGCGGTAGCCCGCTCAGCCGTGAGTGGTTCCACAACGGTCGTGGCATCGCCAACATCGTCGGCCCCGACGCCGCGGACTTCGAGGGCTCGACGTTCCAGTTCGGCTACCAGTTCGCGTGGTCGGCCGCGGTCGACGGCTCGATCGGCATCGCGTGGTCGAGCCCGCAGGCTGAGCTCGAGGCCACCCGTGGTGTGGAGAACGTCGACCAGTTCGATCCGGTCTGGAACACCAATGACGCGGGTGAGTACATCGACTACGAAGGCAATGTCGTCGAAGAGGAAAATCGTGTTCCTGCGACCGACGACGACACCGCCGACGGCAACCCGCTTTACATCCCCAACGGCGAGACGAGCCCAGCGCCGTATGCAGAGGACGTTCTCACCGTCGACAGCATCCTGCCCCAGTTCACCGCCGGCATCGAGCTGACCCCGGCCCCGGGCATCGAGGAGCTCGTCGTCGCCGAGGGCGAGTTCGACGGCGATTACAAGCACGTGCAGTTCGCCAACGTGCACGGCGCCGCCACCGGCGTCATCGGCGCGGTCTCGGTCCGCCCCTTCGTCCGCGTGATCACCGCGAACGGCGACAACGTCACCACCTACGGCAAGGTCTGGACGATCTAGTCCTGCTCCGCCCCACCCCGCAGTAATCCCCACCAAGAAATACGGAGAAATCATGGGAATCAAGTCGCGTGGCTTCAAGGCCGCACGTAACGCCGCGGTGTCCGGTGCCGCCGTCCTGGGCCTGGTCCTCGGTGCGACCGGCTCCGCGCAGGCTGCGGTCGACGATCAGAACCGGATCGTCTCGGACGGCCTCGAGGTCGTCGTGACCCAGGAGGACACCTTCATCCACGGCGTGCCGGCCCTGGGTGGCAGCCCCTTCAACCGCGAGTGGTTCCACAACGGCCGCGGCACCGCGAACCTGATCGGTGAGGATGCTGCCGACGCCGAGGGCACCACGTTCCAGTTCGGCTACCAGTTCGCGTGGGCCGGCAGCATCGACGGAGCCATCGGCGTCACCTACTCGACCCCGCAGCTGGAGCTCGAGCTCGCGGCTGCGGACGGTGCCACCGCCACCGTGACCGACATCCTCCCGCAGGCCTACGCCGAGCTCGAGCTGACCCCGGCTCCGGGCATCGAGGAGCTCGTCGTCGCCGAGGGCGAGTTCGACGGTGATTTCAAGACCGTCCAGTTCTCCAACGTCCACGGCACCGCCTCCGGCGTCATCGGCGCCGTCCAGGTCCGTCCGTTCGTCCGCGCCATCACCGCGAACGGCGACAACGTGACCACCTACGGCAAGCCCTGGACCGTCTGACACGACGTCCCGGCCGCAGGCTGAAACGGGTTGGGCCCGCTCGGAATTCCGAGCGGGCCCAACCCTTTTCGTTGTCCGGTGCAGTTCGTGCCTATCGCTCCTGCTCTTCGAGGCTCGGCTTGGCGTGTGCACCGCTCTGACCGGTCTGCGCCTCGAGGATGTCGCGGATCTGGATGAGCAGATCTTCGGCACTCGCCTTGGTGTCGTCCTTCTCGGTGGCGAACCGCTTCTTGGCGGCGTTCGCCGGGACGATCAGCACGAAGTAGACGACGGCGGCGATGATGAGGAAGTTGATGATCGCCGACACCACGGCGCCGAAGTTGAGGAAGGTCTCGGGGTTGTCGGGCAGGATCTGGACGCCCCAGCCCATCTCGTTGTCCCCACCGATCGCCGCGATGAGCGGTTCGATGATGTAGCTGGTGAAGGCGGTGACGATGGCCGTGAACGCGGTGCCGACGACGACCGCGACGGCGAGGTCGAGCACGTTTCCGCGGAGCAGGAAATCCTTGAAGCCCTTCAGCATGGTGCGTCTCCTTGACAGGTGTTGTCGTCGTGCTCGCAGTCGCACCATAAACCAGCAGGTGTGCGGCTCAGACCGAAATACGAGACGTCGTCCGGCCCAGTGCAAGGTGACTGTCCGGCCCGGTGCAAGGTCACTGTCCGGCCCAGTGCAAGGTCACCGTCCCGCTCAGTGCAAGGTCACCGTCAGTGCGCTGACGAGTGAGGCCGCGGCCACGGCTGTCGCCGGCTCGGGCGGCAGCGCGAGCAGCACCACCTTCTCTCCGCGGTTGTTCGTCTCGTCCGTTCCCTGAGCCAGCACGACCGTCGCCCCCGTCGCCAGCACCCGTACCTCCGGTGCCGACGGGGCAGAGGCCTCGGCGACGGTGAGGACGTCGACGAGGTCGCCTTCGCGGAGCAGATCCCCGACGCCGGGGTCGGCCAGGCGGACCGGCACCACGCGGGCCGCGCTGTCGCCGGTGGTGGCCGCCGCGAGGCGCGGCCCGAGCATCCGCACCCCGACGAGGACTTCGCCGGCGGGCACCGGTCCGGCCAGGGTGTGACCGAGGGCCTCGGCGGGATCGGTGAGGGCCCCGGACGGGAGCTGGGACGCGTCGCGCTCGACGACGGTGACGTCGTCGACGGTGAGGGTCTGCCCGGGCCGCAGGTCGCGGGCGGCGACGACCGTGCGGGTCCGGTCGTCCGACGCGCCGCCGGTGACGGCGGAGACCGCCGCGACCCCGACGAGACCGGCCGCGATCGCGCGGCGCACGGCGACGGTGCGCGCCCAGCCGGGTCGCGTCAGCGCCGTGAGCCGGTCGGCCAGGGTGGGGTCGAGCGGATTGCGCAGGGGCAGGAACGAGAACGGGCCGGCGGGCATGGCCCGAACCCTAGGGGTTCGGTCGTACCCGCCGGCCCGTCGAAGCGCCGATCAGGGGCGGACTGTGGATGAATCGTCCGCTTGTGGATGAACGGTGTCAGCTCGCGGCTGCGGCCGGAGCCGCGGTGCTCGACGACGTGCTGGAGGACGAGCTGCTCGACGACGACGTGCCCGACGACGACGTGCTCGACGATGCGGCCGGCGACGAGTCGGACTTCGCCGGCTCGCTGGCGGTGCTGCCGCCGCTGCGGGAATCGGTGCGGTAGAAGCCGCTGCCCTTGAAGACGATGCCGACCGAATTGAACAGCTTGCGCAGCTTGCCCGAGCACTCGTTGCATTCCGTCAGGGCGTCGTCGGTGAACGACTGCACGATGTCGAAACGGTTGTCGCAGGACGTACAGGCATAGGAGTAAGTGGGCACCGGTGGATCCTCCGCGAGTTGGTTGGCGACCGCAGCGTTAGCACTCTACAGCCGACAGTGCCAACATCGCTACTGGGGTTCCCTATTCCCCGTCCCGGCCGACCCGTTCAGCGGCACCAGGCCGCGGCCGGGCGTCAGGGCCCAGCCCATCCGGATGTCGTGGGGATCCTCGGGCAGTTCCGGTACGAGTTCCTCGTCCCGGACCACTGCCACGAGGACGGTGTCGGCGGCCGCCAGATGCAGCGTCCGATCGTAGAAGCCGGCCCCGCGGCCGAGTCGCACGCCGCGCTCGTCCACTGCGAGCGCCGGCACCAGCACGGTGTGCGCGCGGCGCACCTCCTCCGGTCCCAGGGCCGGCCCGGTGGGTTCGAGCAGTCCGTACCCGGCCGGTGCGAGCCCACCGGCCCCGGTGTACTGCGCCCAGTCCAGGGTGCTGTCCGCCCGGGTGAGCGGCAGCAGCACCCGGTTTCCGGCCTCGCAGAGCGCGTCGAGCAGGGACAGCGCGCCGGGCTCGGACCCGACCGGGACGTAGGCGCACACCGTCGCCCGGTCGGGGGCCAGGGACCGTGCCGCCGCGGCGAGGGCGGCGTCCTCCCCGCGGCGCTCCTCGTCGTCACGGGCCCGTCGCGCGGCAACGATTCGGGCCCGCCATTGTGACTTGGAGAGTGCGCTCATACCCGTCACCTTAGGATCTGACCTATCTACCGGGTGGTAGCCGAAAGTTAGGGTGGGATCTATGACGAACAATGCGACCGGTGCAGCGGGCCACTTCCGCACGGCAGTGGTTCCCGCGGCCGGCCTCGGTACGCGCTTTCTGCCCGCGACCAAGACCGTGCCGAAGGAACTCCTCCCGGTGGTGGACACGCCGGGAATCGAGCTCGTGGCGGGGGAGGCCGCGGACTCGGGTGCCGAGCGACTGGTGATCGTGACGGCGCCGGGCAAGGACGGCGTCGTCGCGCATTTCGTCGAGGACCTGGTCCTCGAGTCGAAACTGAAGGAGAGCGGCAAGTACCACCTGCTCGAGAAGGTCCGCAAGGCGCCGGGGCTGCTCGAGGTGGAGTCGGTGGTGCAGGAGCAGCCGCTCGGACTCGGGCACGCCGTCGCGTGCGCCGAGGCCGCCCTCGATCCCGACGAGGACTCCGTCGCCGTCCTCCTGCCGGACGACCTCGTGTTGCCGCGCGGAGTCCTCGAGACCATGCAGCGGGTGCGGGCCAAGCGCGGCGGCACGGTGCTGTGCGCGATCGACGTGCCCAAGGACCAGGTGAGCGCCTACGGTGTCTTCGACGTCGAAGAGGTGCCCGACGCCGTGAACCCGGACGTGCTGAAGGTCGTGGGCATGGTCGAGAAGCCGGCGCCCGAGAATGCGCCGTCCACGTTCGCCGCCGCCGGGCGCTATCTGCTCGATCGGGCGATCTTCGACGCGCTGCGCCGGATCACTCCCGGTGCGGGCGGTGAACTGCAGCTCACCGACGCAATCGCCCTGCTCATCGAGGAGGGTCACCCCGTGCACGTGGTGGTCCATCGGGGCACTCGACACGACCTCGGAAATCCCGGCGGCTATCTGCGCGCTGCGGTTGACTCTGCGTTGAACAGCGAGGAGTACGGCCCCTCCCTGCGGGAGTGGCTCGTCGAGCGCCTGAAGCACTGACGGCGCGACAGGTCGGGAGGACGAGAAGCGGTATGCGGTCGGTCGAGGATCAACAGGCCAGGGTCACGGCGGCAGCGGTGGCGCCCCGGCCGGTCCGGGTCGCCATCTCCGAGGCGCAGGGCCTGCTCTGTGCGGAGGAGGTCGTCACCGAGCGGCCCCTGCCCGGCTTCGATCAGGCCGCGATCGACGGCTACGCGGTGCGCAGCGTCGACGTCCAGGGTGCGGGCACCGATGCGATCGGCGACGACGGCGAACCGATCGAGTTGACGCTGCCCGTGGTGGGCGAGGTCTCGGCCGGGTCGCGTCAGCCGATCCGGCTGCAGCCGCGGCAGGCGGTGCGGGTGGACACCGGGGCGCCGCTGCCGACCCTCGCCGACGCCGTCCTTCCGCTCGACCGCACCGACGGTGGCCGCGCGCGTATCAAGGTCCTGCGTCCCGTCCGGTCGGGTGAGTACGTCCGCCGGGCGGGCGACGACGTCCAGCCCGGCGATGTCGCGGTCCGGGCCGGCACGATCATCGGCGCCGCCCAGGTCGGTCTGCTCGCGGCGGTCGGCCGCGACAAGGTGCTGGTCCATCCGCGTCCCCGGCTGTCGGTGATCTCCGTCGGCGGCGAGCTCGTGGACGTGGACCGCACCCCGGGTCCCGGCCAGGTGTACGACGTCAACTCGTACGCCCTGGCGGCGGCCGCCCGCGACGCAGGCGCGGACGTCAACCGCGTGGGGATCGCCAGCACCGACCCGAAGCGCCTGCGGGAGGTGGTCGAGGGCCAGCTGATCCGGTCCGAGATCGTCGTGGTCGCGGGAGCCGTCGGCGGTGGTGCGCTCGAGGAGGTGCGCGAGGCGCTGGCAGACCTCGGCAAGCTCGAGGTGGAGCGGGTGGCGATGCACCCCGGCTCGGTGCAGGGATTCGGCCAGCTCGGCCGCGACGAGGTGCCCACCTTCCTGCTCCCGGGGAATCCGGTCAGCGCGCTGGTCGTGTTCGAGGTGATGGTGCGGCCGCTGATCCGGATCGCGCTCGGGCGCCGGCAGCCGATGCGACGCGTCGTCACGGCCCGCACCGTCACGCCGATCACCTCGATCCCGGATCGCAAGGGATTCCTGCGGGGGCAGCTGATGCGCGACGAGGCGACGGGCGAGTACATGGTCCAGGCGCTCGGTGGTGCGGCGGGCGCGTCGTCGCACCTGCTGGCGACGCTGGCCGAGGCGAACTGTCTGGTGCTGATCGATCCGGAGGTGACCGAGGTGCGCACCGGCGATCCGGTGGACGTCGCCTTCCTCGGACAGCGCGGCTGATGAGCCGTCATCCGGGATGGCCGGCGGAGCTGGGTCCGCTGCGGGTTGCCGGTGGACTGGTCACGGTGCGGCCGATCCGGTTGCGCGACGCGGCGGTGTGGAGCCGGCTGCGGATCCGGGACCGGGCGCACCTCGAGCCGTGGGAGCCCACCGGGGACGTGCCCTGGGAGATGCGCCATCACATCACGGTGTGGCCCGGGCTGTACCGCAGCCTGCGGGCGGAGGCCCGCCGGGGTCACATGCTGCCGATGGCGATCGAGCTCGACGGGGAGTTCTGTGGACAGATCACCGTGGGCAACGTCGTGCGCGGTGCGCTGCGGTCGGCGTGGATCGGCTACTGGGTGGCCAAGCACGTCAACGGCCTGGGTGTGGCCACGGCCGCGGTGGCGCTCGGGTTGGACCACTGCTTCGGCCCGGCCGGGTTGCACCGGGTCGAGGCCACGGTGCGGCCGGAGAACGTCGCGAGCCGCGCGGTGCTGCGCAATGTGGGTTTCCGCGAGGAGGGCCTGCTGCGGCGCTACCTCGACGTCGACGGGCGCTTCCGCGACCATCTGCTGGTCGCCATGACGGTCGAGGAGGTACCCGGCAGCGTGTCCGACGTGCTGATCCGGGGCGGCCGGGCCGGCTGGGCCTGACGGCTGTAACGCAGATTACGTGTAGCGATGCGTAGTAATACCCACACGTGGGTATATGCGTGTGACTAGAGTGAAGAGAGTGTCACATGGTTCGCGTGACTCGTGTGACAGCTGTAGTCATCTGAGTCGGCGTTTCTGTCCTGGTGACGGCCTCGGGGCCGCTAACCTGACGGGGTCAGTGGCGTCGACGGACTGGTAGGCGACGACTGGGAGGAGGGCCGCCGAATGCCGAACTCGCTCCTGTGGATCGGGTTGGTCGCCGTGTGGTTGTTCGTTCTGGTGCCGATGCTGGTCACGAAGCGCCCCCGTATCCGTCAGACGACCGACGCCGCACTCGCAACCCGGGTTCTGCACCGAGGTGACGACGAGCCACTCGCCCCGCGCGGGCCGGCCGCAGGTCATCGCCGCGATCCCCACTGGCGTCCGAGTCGGGATTCCGCCCGTCCCACTGCCGGCGACGACTCCGGTCGCGTCCGCACGGTGGACGACCGCAGACACCGCCACCCAGCGGAGGACCGCATGGACACACAGCTCGACACCGACCACGACACCGACTTCGACGACCGTCCCGAACGTGCTCCCGCCCGGGAGTTCGTGCCTCAGCGCCGCGGACGCGGCGGATTCGATCCCCAGGCCGACGCCATGGCCCGCGCCGCGCGCTACGAGTTCCGGCAGCGCACCGTGCTCGGCCTGCTGTTCGCAGCGATCATGACCGCCGCCCTCGCCCTCGTCGTCTCGTCGGCGCTGTGGTGGCTGTGCGCGGTCGCGACGGCCGCCCTCGCGGGCTACCTCGTCTACCTTCGTCGTCAGGTGCGCGTCGAACAGGAGATCCGTCGTCGTCGCATGGCCCGCCTGAACCGCTCGCGCCTGGGCGTCGAGTCGCACAGCGACGACGAGTTACGTCTCGTCCCGGCGCGGCTGCGCCGTCCCGGCGCGGTCGTGCTCGAGGCCGACGACGAGGACCCGGTGTTCGAGCACCTGGACCGCTACGCGGACGACGAACCCGCCTACGAGGCGTACGAACCCCGCTACGACGCCGACGACTACCCGGTGCGCCGGGCATCCGGCGAGTAGCCGTCGGTCCGCTCGGGAGTATTCAGCGCCCGGTGACGATGTGTGCCACGAGAGGCGCCGACACCGAGCCGTCCGGGTCGGTGAACCGGGCCAGCACCGATCGGGCCTCCGAGGTGATCGCCTCGTACGTGCCGGCGTCGATCCGTTCGATCAACGGGCTGCCCTCGACCTCGGTCGCCACCATCGCATCCACGGACGGGAACCGCGCGCTTCCGGTGTGCGTGGTGAACCGATCGACGGTGAGTCCGGCGTCGCGGAACCATCCCCGCAGTTCGTCGCGGTCCCCACAACTCCAGTAGGTGCCCAGGAGAGACGCCGCGGGCGGACCGGCGTGCCGGACCGCGACGTCGACGAAGTCCCGGTAGGCCGGCTGCTCGTCCAACGCGGCCGGCACACACACGGCGACCACCTCCGTCGCCACGCGTCGCATCTCGCGCAGCGCCCGGGCACGATCGGGAAAGAACATCAGCGCCATCTGGCACAGCGCCGCATCGAACGAACCGTCCGCGAACGGCAGCGCGCCGGCGTCACCCCGGCGCCATTCGACGTCGGGACACATCCGGCGTGCCACCGCCAGCATGGCCTCGCTGACATCGACACCGACGACCCGGCCCGACGGCCCTACCCGGTCGGCGGCCACGCGCGCGACGATCCCGGTTCCGCATGCCACGTCCAGCACCCGTGTGCCCGTCGTGATCGCAGCCTGGTCCAGCAGCCGTGGCGCCCACTGCGCGAAGAGCGCGGGTACGAAGCGTGACTCGTACACCTCCGCGGCCGCCGGTGAAATCCCGAAGTTCTCGGTCGTGTTCGTCATACCCCGAGGGTGGCGCCGCGCCCGGGTGCGGCGCATCGGGCAGGTGACCCATCTTCCGGGTGGGCGGCGGCATACGCGGCGGCCTCCGAGCGGTTCCGCACGCCGAGCTTGCGGAGGATGTGGCTCACGTGGTGCGCCACCGTCTTGCGGGAGACGAACAGCCGGCCGGCGATCTCCGGATTCGTCAGGCCCACCGCGAGCAGGTCCAGCACCTCGCGTTCGCGGGCGGTGAGGCCGCTGTCGAGGCCCGGGGCGGTGCGAGCGGTGGCGCGGATGCCGGGGCCGCGCACCCCGAGACGCCGCAACAGGGCCGCGGAGCGGTCCGCGGCGGCGACGGCTCCGAGTTCCCGGAAGATCGTCACCGCCGTTCGCCCCCGTGCGGCCGCGAGGGTGGGATCGTCGTTCATCGCCGATTCGGCCAGTTCGAGCAGGCAGCGGGCCGCCTCGAACGGCGCCGCGCGGTCCGCCCAGCGAGCAGCGGCCGTCTCGAAGGCATCGACTGCGGCCACCACGCGGCCCCGCGCCGCGGCGGTCAGCCCCGCCGCCTCCACCGCCTCGGGACCGTCGGGGTCGAGCGCCGCCGCGGTGGCCGTCGCCGCGTCCAGGTCGCCCGTGGCCGCCTGGGCCCGGGCGCACAGCAGGGACGTGGCGCCGCGACGTTCGAGCAGCCGCCGGGCGGTTGCGGGGTCACCGTCGGCGAGGACGACCTCGGCGCGGGCGGTGTCCAACTCCGCGGTCGGGCGGGGGGATCGGTCCAGCATCGCCCGGGCCTCGTCGAGCCGCCCCTGCCGGACCCGGAGCGTGGCGAGGGCCGCGACGGCGCGCGCGTGGACAGCGGGGCAGACCTTCTCGTCGAGCGTGAGCACCGCCGTCAGCAGACGGTCCGCCTCCGCCCAGCGGCCCGCGGTGAGCAGCAGTGCCCCGTAGAGGGTGCGGCACTCGACGTACAGGAAGGGGCACCCCCGGCGGGAGGTGAAGTCCTCGGCGACGCGGCACCACTCGCCGGCGCGACGGGTGTCGCCGGCGAGCGCACACGCGCCGAGCATGTCGCAGCAGACGAACACGACGGTGTCGAATCGGCGGTCCGCATCGCCCAGGGCGGCCGCCGCGGCCTCGTCCAGCAGCGCGAATCCGGGTTCCAGGTCGCCCCGGGCCACAGCCACGTGTCCGGACTGGGCGAGTGCCACCAGTTCGAGATCCCGGTCGCCGCATCGGCGTGCGGCGTCCAGGGCGCGCGCCACCCACGGCGCGGCCGCCGCGGCGTCCGGGAGCAGGCGGTGGGCGTGTGCCACCCACACCAGGGCGTGCAACGCGCCCGGTGCCCCCTCGGGCAGCAGTCGCTGCGCCCGGCGGACCCAACCGTGGGCCACCGACCGATTGCCGAAATCGGACGTGTAGCTGATGCTCAGCCACGCCGCGCAGCGAACCGCGCTCTCCCGGTCGCCGCTCCGGAGAGCCGTCGTGTAGGCCCTGCGACAGGCGGCGACGCTGTCGTCGAGGCGCCCGAGCCACCACGACGCCTCGCCGATGCCGAGCCACGCCGCCGGATCGTCGGTCGCGGCCGCCACCGACGTCAGGTCGGCCAGCGCGGCGGCCCACCGACCCTCCCGCAGGGCCTGGTCCCCACGTAGGCGCACTGCATCCACAGGTCGATTGTCCGCCGCCGTGACCTGTGCCGATACCTCAATTTCGTCTCCGGCGCGCACGTTTGCTACAGTTTGCGGGCGGTTCCGAACGGAACCCGCGGGGCTGTGGCGCAGTTGGTAGCGCGCTTCGTTCGCATCGAAGAGGTCAGGGGTTCGATTCCCCTCAGCTCCACCACCGAAGGGCGTCTCCCGGGCCGGGAGGCGCCTTTCGTCGTCGATGTCGTGCCGCCGATTGCGGGCCGAACAGCCGCGCGGTCGGGGAGACTGTGTGACATGGAACACAGGATGAGTGACGACGAGTTGCGGCGCGCTATTCGAGTGCTCCGCGAACGTGCCGACAGCGCCCGCAGCGAAGGCCGCGACGCCGACGCCGACGGCATCGAGGAGACGATCCGCAAGTACCAGGAGGAAATGGCCCAGCGCCTCTGACTCACCCCGCGGACGGGAGGACGAACGCTCCTTGCACCACGGCACCTGCGCGGCGCCGCGGCGGTCGACGTCGCGCTAAGGTGGCCCGCAGACGACGAGAGCGGGGGCGGGCATGGCGATCAAGGACCTGCGGGACAGGAAGTTCCTCGTGACCGGAGCGGCCAGCGGTATCGGCCGGGCACTGGCCCTGGCCGCCGCCGCGGAGGGCGCCGAACTGGTGCTCACCGACCTCGCCGCCGACGGTCTCGACGACACGGTCCGCACCGTGCGCGAACGTGGGGGCTCGGTGCTGCACGCCGCGGCGCTCGACGTCTCCGACTACGACGCCGTCACCGCCTTCGCCGCCGACGTCCACGAGCGCGCCGGGGCCCTCGACGTCGTCGCCAACGTCGCCGGAACGTCGGTGTGGGGCACGGTCGACGCGCTCGAGCACCGGCACTGGAAGCAGATGGTCGACGTCAACCTCATGGGCCCGATCCACGTCATCGAGAACTTCGTGCCGCCGATGATCGAGGCCGGCCGCGGTGGGCATCTCGTCAACGTCTCCTCCGCGGCGGGACTGCTGGCCCTGCCGTGGCACGCGGCGTACAGCGCGAGCAAGTTCGGTCTGCGCGGCGTGTCCGAGGTGCTGCGGTTCGACCTGCACCGGCATCGCATCGGGGTCTCGCTCGTCGTGCCCGGTGCGGTCCGCACCCCGCTGGTGAACTCCGTGCAGATCGTCGGCGTGGACCGCGACCATCCGGCCGCCCGCAAGCTCACCGCCCGGTTCGAGCGGCACGCCGCGTCGCCGGAGAAGGTCGCCGGGTGCATCCTCGCCGGGATCCGGAAGAACCGCTTCCTGGTGTACACGTCGTTCGACGTGCGTTTCGGCTACTGGTGGGCCCGCAAGTTCGCCCCGCCGTACAACGTGGTGATGCAACTGGCCAACAACTACTTCTCCCGCACCCTCGAGGCCGTCCGCACCCGCCGGTGACGCTCAGGCCGAGGTCTTGTCGAGGGCGAACTCGCGTAACCGCGTTCCCGCCCGCAGCGCTTCCCGATCGTGCGTGACCATCACGACGGCGACGTCGCGCTCGCGCGCCGTGCGTTCGAGCAGTTCGACGATCTCGCGGCTGCGGTCGGCGTCCAGCGCCGACGTCGGTTCGTCGACCAGCAGGACCGCAGGATCGTTGACGAGACTGCGGGCGATCGCGACCCGCTGCCGCTGCCCGCCGGAGAGCTGGTGGGGACGGCGGTCGGCCTGCTGCGTCAGCCCCACCGCCGCGAGCAGGTCGCGGGCGCGGGCCCGGTCGATCCGGCGCCCGCTCAGGTGCGCGACCAGCGCGAGCTGCTCCGTAGCGGTCAGCGAGGGCAGCAGGTTCGCCTGCTGGAACACGAAGCCGATCCGGTCCCGCCGCAGCCGGGTCCGCGTCGCCGCGTCGAGATCCGTGGTGTCCACGCCGTCGAGGACCACTCGGCCGGAATCGGGCACGGTGAGCAGTCCCGCGACGGCGAGCAGGCTCGACTTGCCGGATCCGGACGGGCCGGTGACGGCGACCGTCTCGCCGGCCTCGGCGTGGAAGTTCAGGCCGTCGAGGACGCGCAGGGTGGCGTCTCCGTCGGGATAGGTGAGGACGATGTCGGTGAGCCGCACGCTCATGGTGGTGCCTTTCTCGAACGGATCTCTCGAACAGCTCAGTGGGCCGCGGCGAGCGCGGTCAGCGGGTCGACGGAGCCGATGCGGGCGACGGCCGCCGCGGCACCGAGGAGGCCGATCCCGACCAGCGCGACGAACGGCAGGACGGTCGTGGCCGCGCTCAGCGTGAACGGAACGACGGTGGCGGCGGCCGCCCCGGCGGCGGTGGCGGCGACGGTGCCCAGCCCGGTTCCGAGCACGAGCACCACGGCGGCCTGTCCGAGGGCGTCGCGCAGCAGGTAGGAGGTGGAGGCACCGATCGCGCGCAGCACCGCGATGTCCCGGCTGCGCTGGACGGTCCACACCGTGAAGAACGCCCCCACGACGAGGGCGCCGACGACGAGCAGCATGGCCTGCATCAGCAGCAGCGACCCGCGTTCGGAGGTGTACGACCCGATGGTGTCCAGGGTCGCGGAGGTGTCGAGCACGCTCGTGCCGGTCGCGGTCGCGACCGTGGGCGCGTCGAACCCGGGTCCGGTCCGCAGCGCGATCACCGTCCCGTCGGCGCCGGCCGTCGCGGGCAGGTCGCGCCAGGTGCCGAGGTCGAGCCACACGACGGGCTGATGGCTGTAGTAGGAGTCCTCGACGAGGGCGGCGACGGTGACCTCCCGGCCGCCGACGGTCAGGATCGTGCCCGGCGACCAGCCGTTGTCTGCGGCGAGTTGCGCGTCGACGGCCGCCGTCGCCGGGCGCAGGCCTGCCGGTGCCGCGAAGGACCCGGGAGCGACCCCGAACAGGGCCGCCGCCACCTCGCGTCCGCCCGACCCGACGCGGCCGGGCGCGACCCCGAGCACGGCGGTGTCGGCCACACCGGGCTGCGCGGCGAGTGCGGCGCGTTGCGAGTCGGTGACGGTGGACTCGCCGAACGACACGTCGGACGGATCGGTGCCGCCGCCGTCGAGGGCGAAGTGCTCGGCGCCGATGCCGCGGATCGCGGCGATCGACTGGTTGCCCAGGCCCGCGGTGAGGCCGGAGAGCATGACGACGAGGAACGAAATCAGGACGAGCACCGCCGTCATGACGGCGAAGCGCCCCGTGGCGAAGCGCAGATCGCGCAGTGCGAGGAACATGAGTTCCACCGTGCCCGGCGCGACGGTGCCCGCGCATCGCTCGGCGGATGGGTTCGCGGATCAATCGAAAGTAGGAGGCGGCGGCGTGGTCGGCGGTGTTAGCGTCGGTGCAATGCAGACCGCCCGACCGCACCCTCCCGAGGGGACGGTCCCGGTGCTGCGTGCGATGCAGCTGGGCCAGCACGCGCTGTTCGTGCTGCTGCTGCTGGTCGGGGCACTGCGCGGTGCCGGCTCGGCGGGGGTGCTGGTCCTCGCGGGCGCCGAATTCGCCTGGTACGTCTCGGGGCTGTGGTTCGCCCGGCGCGGATCCCGCGGCGGAATCTGGCTGGCGGTGCTGCTGGCCGGGTGGCTGGCGCTGGTGCTGCTCGCGCCGGATTTCGTGTGGCTCGCCTTCGCGCTGTTCTTCCTGTGCTTCCATCTGCTGCCCACGGTCGCCGCGATCGCGGCGACCGCGGCACTGACGGCGGTCGCGATCGCCGCGAGCATCGGGCACGGCACCGCCAACCCGACGGCCGCCGTGCTCGGGCCCCTGTTCGGGGCGCTCGTGGCGTCCGGCACGGCCCTGATCTACCGCCAGCTCGTGCGCGACGCGGAGCAACGCGACGCGCTGCTCACCGAACTCACCGCGGCGCACCGCGAACTGCTCGACGCCCAGGACGAGCTGGTGCGGTTGCAGCGGGAGACCGGCGCCACCGCCGAACGGGCCCGCCTCGCCCGCGACATCCACGACACGCTGGCCCAGGGCTTCTCGTCGATCCTGCTGCTCGCCCGCGCCGGGTTGCGGACCGGCGGCGACACCGCGGCGCTGCTCGGCCGGATCGAGGAGACCGCGCGGCGCAATCTCGTCGAGGCCCGCCGGGTCGTGGACAAGCTGCGTCCGTCCGACCTCGACGACGCGCCGCTGGCGGCAGCCCTCGGCCGCGTCCTGGACCGGTTGCGCGGCGACACCGGCATCGACGCCGAACTGCGCGTGGACGGTGAACCGCTGCCGCTGCCCACGGGATTCGACGTGGCGTTGCTGCGGGTGGCGCAGAGCGCGCTGGCGAACGTCCGGCTGCATGCGCGGGCCCGCCGCGTGCGGGTGACCCTCGCCTACGCCCCGGACGAGGTCCGGCTCGACGTGGTCGACGACGGAGCCGGTTTCGACGTCGACGCGGCCGGTTCGGGCGGCGGCTTCGGGCTCACCGCCATGCGGGATCGGCTCGCCGAACTCGGCGGCGCGGTCGTCGTCGAGTCGGCGCCCGGCGACGGAACCGCCGTGGCCGCAACGCTGCCCGTGCGGATGCTGCCGTGATCCGGGTGCTGCTCGTCGACGACCATCCCGTCGTGCGGGCGGGCCTGCGCGCGCTGCTCGCGTCGGAGCCCGGGCTCGAGGTGGTGGCCGAGGCCGCGTCCGGGCAGGAGGCCGTCGCCCAGAACGCCGCGCACCGCCCGGACGTGGTGCTGATGGACCTGCGGCTCGGACCCGGGATGGACGGGGCGGACGCGACGGCCGAACTCGCGGCCGCGCCGGATCCGCCGAAGGTGCTGGTGCTGACCACGTACGACACCGACTCCGACATTCTGCGCGCGGTCGAGGCGGGGGCGGCCGGCTACCTGCTCAAGGACGCCGACCCCGCCGTGCTCGTCGACGCGGTGACCCGGGCGGCGCGGGGCGAAACCGTGCTGGATCCCGGTGTGGCGCAACGTCTCTACCGCAGCATGCAGACACCCCGGGTGGAGCTGAGCGCCCGCGAGATCGAGGTGCTCGCCGCGGTGGCGCGCGGCCTGTCCAACCGGGCCGTCGCCAAGGAACTGTTCGTGAGCGAAGCCACCGTCAAGTCCCATCTGGTGCACGCGTTCTCGAAGCTGGGTGTGGACTCGCGCACCGCGGCGGTCGCCGCGGCACGCGAGCGCGGCCTGCTCTGAGGGTCAGCCGGCGCGTCGCAGCGTCGCGTGCAGATGGTGCGTGAGCGGGGTCTGCGCGTGCGCCATCCACAGGTCGTAGGACAGGTCGTCGCCGTCGAGTACGAACCGCCGCCGCAGCTCGTGCACCGGCTTGGCGTGCGGAGAGCGCTCGAGGTGGACGGGCGTGAAGTCGAGGACGCCCTGGGTGAGCCGGGAGCGCTGGATCTCGACGAATCCGGTCGGCTGGGAGACCAGCAGCTCCACGTCGTGGTCGGCGAGACGGAGGTAGCCGTTCTCGGTGTGCATGGGCTGACCGGTGCCGGGGTTCTTCGTGCGGCTGACGTACATCAGGAACGGCTTCCCCGGGACGGCGGTGAAGTCGATGGTCTCGTCGTAGGTGAAGTCCTCGATGGTGGGGTAGTGGCCTTCGCCGCCGCCCACCCAGCGGCCGGCGAAGTCGGCGAGGTCACCGAGCGGGTCGGTGTCGGTCATGAATGTCTCCTCGGTCGTCGGGCACCGCCGATCCTGCCACCGCGGATGGACGCCGGGTCGGGTTCGGGGAGTTTCGGCGCACCGTGAGGCGGCCCGCGGCATTACGGTCTATTCCATGAACGCTGCGCTGGGTGTGGACTCCGAGGTGGGGGCGCTGAGAGCGGTGCTCATGCACCGGCCGGGCGCGGAACTCGAACGCCTGACTCCCCGCAACAACGACCAGTTGCTGTTCGACGCGCTGCCCTGGGTGGCGCGGGCGCAGGAGGAACACGACGCGTTCGTCGAGCTGCTGCGGGGGCGGGGCGTGGAGGTGCTGCTCCTGTCCGACCTGCTCACCGAGACCCTCGAGGTCAGCGGCGCCGCCCGCGTCCAGGGGGTGTCGTCCGCGGTGGACCCGCGCCGGCTCGGGCACGGGCTGGCGCACGAACTCGCCGCCCACCTGCGCGCGATGTCCGCCGCGGACCTCACCCGCGTCCTCGTCGCGGGCATGACGTTCGACGAACTGCCCGCCGCGGGACTCGGGGCCGCGCCGTCGCTGGTGCGGTTGATGCACCACGGTGCCGACTTCGTGATCGAGCCGCTGCCGAACCTGCTGTTCACCCGGGACTCGTCGTTCTGGGTCGGTCCCCGGGTCGCGATCCCCACCCTGGCCCTGCCGGCCCGGCGCCGGGAGGCGGCGCTCACCGACCTGATCTACGCGTTCCACCCGCGGTTCCTGGGGGTGCGGCGGGCCTACGAATCGCACACCGCGCCGGTCGAGGGCGGGGACGTGCTGCTGCTCGCTCCGGGCGTCGTGGCCGTGGGCGTGGGGGAGCGCACGACCCCGGCGGGTGCGGAAGCGCTCGCTCGGAGCGTCTTCGAGGACGGTCTCGCGCACACCGTGCTGGCGGTGCCGATCGCGCAGCAGCGGGCCTCGATGCATCTGGACACCGTGTGCACGATGGTGGACGTCGACGCCGTGGTGATGTACCCGGCGGTGCGGGAGACGTTGCAGGCCTTCACTCTCCGCCGGGAGAACGGTGACGTCCGGATCAGTGGGCCGCGCGGGTTCCTCGAGGCGGCCGCCGACGCGATGGGGATCGAGAAGCTCCGCGTCATCGACACCGGCCTCGATCCGGTCGTCGCCGAACGGGAACAGTGGGACGACGGCAACAACACCCTGGCCCTCGCGCCCGGCGTGGTGGTGGCCTACGAACGCAACCTCGAGACCAACACGCGCCTCGAGGACGCGGGCATCGAGGTGCTGCGCATCGCCGGGTCCGAGCTGGGCTCCGGACGCGGCGGGCCCCGCTGCATGTCCTGCCCGCTCGCCCGCGCCCGGCCGACCGCGGGCGAGGCGGGGACCTAGAGGATCTCGCGCACCTTCTCGACGGGCCGGGCCAGGACGGTGCCCTTGTCGGTGACCACGATCGGGCGCTCGATGAGGATCGGATGGGCCACCATCGCGTCGAGCAACTCGTCCTCGGAGGCATCCGCCAGGTTCAGCTCGCCGAACAGCGACTCCTTCCGCCGGATCGCCTGGCTCGGGACCAGGCCGGCGTCGTCGAGCAGCTTGCGCAGCCCGTCGCGCGACGGCGGGGTCTCGAGGTACTTGACGACGGTCGGTTCGAGGCCCGCCTCCTGCAACACCTTCAGGGTGTTGCGGGACGTGCTGCACCGGGGGTTGTGGTAGATCGTCGCGGTCGTTGCCATGGCCACATTCTGCCGTGCGGCACGGGCGAGTGCGGGGGTGCCGCGGCGCATTCGGGAACGGTCGGCCGGCACTGTTAGCCTCGACGCACCATCAGCCCACCTGAGGACGCCCCGATGCTCGACATCGTCATCGACCCCGGCTCGCCGGTCCCGCCGTACGAGCAGTTGCGCCAGCGGATCGTCACGATGGTGCGGCGCGACGAACTGATCGCCGGCACCAAGCTGCCCACCGTCCGCGGGCTGGCCGAACACCTCGGCATCGCCCCGAACACCGTGGCCAAGACCTACCGTGAGCTCGAGCAGCTCGGCATCATCGAGACGCGGGGCCGGGCGGGCACGTTCGTCGCGGATTCCGGTGACCCGACCCGCACGCTCGCCCAGCGCGCCGCCACCGGCTACGTCCGCGAACTGCGCACCCTCGGCATGTCCGACGACGAGGTGCTCGAGTTCGTCGTCGCGGCGCTGCGCGGCGCCTGAAACCACCGACACCCACCCGTCAACGAGGAGTTTCCCATGAGTGGCACCGTGCCGGCGCGCATCGCGTTCGCGGTCGAGGCCATGGATCCGCAACCGGGCAGCGACGTGCTCGAGATCGGCTGCGGAGGGGGCGTCGCGCTCGCGCTCGTGTGCGAGCGGCTGCGCCGCCGCGGCTGCGTCGTGGGGGTGGACCGCTCGGCGACGCAGATCGACCGGGCGCGTCGCCGCATCCGGGACGGCCTCGACGCCGGGCTCGCCGAACTGCGTGTCGGCGAGTTCCCCGGCGTCGACCTGCCGGGGTCGTTCGATCTCGTCTTCGCCGTCAACGTCCCCAGTTTCCGCAGCGACGACCCCGCCGCGCCGACGGCTGTCGCGTCGCTGTTGCGACCCACCGGCGAGCTGTGGGTGTTCGACGAACCCCCTCCGGGGCTGGCCGTCGGACCGGTGTCGATGCGGATCAGCGCGCTGCTCTCGCGCTGCGGTTACGCGATCGTCGACATCGTCGAGGGCGGCCGGACCGTCGGCGTGCGGGCCGCGCCCGCGGACGTCACCGCCAGCTCGGCAGCCACAGCTGCTGGTGCCACGTCTCCACGGTGATCGGCGCGGCCGTCAGGATCGGCCACAGCCACACGAAGTTCGCCACCACCAGGCCGACGTAGAGGCACACGACCAGCAGACCGGTCGACCGCCGCTCGGTCGAGGCCCGCGGCGATCCGAGCACGTCGCCGAGCACCAGTGTCAGCCCCATGACCAGGAACGGCGCGAGCGGAACCGCGTAGAAGTAGTACATCTGCCGGTCGAGCGTGGCGAACCACGGCAGCAACGTCGCCGCGTACCCGGTGAGCACCGCGGCCCACCGCCAGTCCCGCCGCACCAGCAGTTGCCATCCGCCCCACACGAGCATCGGCAGTGCCAGCCACCACATCGCCGGGGTGCCCACCAGCATGACGGCCTTGACGCACTGCTCACCGCCGCACCCACGGATCTGCTCGCCGTCGGCGAAGTAGTACAGCATCGGACGCAACCCCATCGGCCACGTCCACGGCTTGGACTCCCACGGATGCACGTTGCCGGCCGAGTTCGTCAGACCCGAGTGGAACTCGAGCACGGAGGCGCTGTAGTACCACAGCGAGCGCAGCGCGTCCGGCACGAACGAGAACGCCCCGTCCGTGCCGATCTGCCGGCCCACCGCATGCCGGTACACCCCGGTCTCGCCCGCGAACCACGCCCAGAACGTCGCCAGATACACGGCCAGCGGCACCACCACGAGCGCGTAGAGGGCCGGGCCGACGTCACGCAGACCGGTCCCGAGCCACGGTCGTCGCACGCCGTAGGCGCGGCGCGCGGCGACGTCGAACGCCACCGACATCAACCCGAAGAACGCGATCAGATACAGCCCCGACCACTTCGTGCCCACCGCCAGGCCCAGCAGCACACCGGCCCCGAACCGCCACCACCGCACGCCCAGCCGGGGACCCCACACCGTGTCGGCGATGCGTCCCTCGGCGTGCACGCGCGCCATCCGCGCCCGCACCTCGTCCCGGTCGACGATCAGGCACCCGAACGCGGCGACCGCGAACAGCGCCAGGAAGATGTCCAGCATCCCGAGGCGCGACGAGACGAAGGTGACGCCGTCGGCGATCAGGAGAATCCCGGCCAGACCGCCGAGCAGGGTCGAGCGGGTCAACCGCCGCACGATCCGCACCACCAGCAGGACCAGCAACGTCCCGGCGACGGCGGCCGAGAACCGCCATCCCCACCCGTTGTAACCGAACAACGCCTCGCCGAGCGCGATGAGCTGCTTGCCCACCGGTGGGTGCACGACGAGGCCGTAGCCGGGGTTGTCCTCGATCCCGCCGCCGGTGAGCACCTGCCAGCCCTGCGGGGCGTAGTGCTTCTCGTCGAACACCGGTGTCTTCGCGTCGGTGGGGTAGTGCAGCATCGTGAACCGGGTGATCGCCGCGATCGCGGTGACGAACAGCGTCACCACCCAGCCCCGGCCGCGGTCGACCGGACCGAAATCCGATGCCGGCACCGTCGGACCCGGGCTGTGCATCCGGCGACGGTCCGATGCCTCGGCAGGGCGCTCGTCCGTCACGGTCACGTCCCGATCGTAGGCTGAGGCGCATGCAGCCAGACAATCCGGGACAGGGCCGGCTCGTGCTCGCCGCCACCCCCATGGGCGACATCGGCGACGCCTCCAAACGGCTCTGCGACGCGCTCGGCACCGCCGACGTCGTCGCGGCCGAGGACACCCGTCGGACCCGGTCGCTCGCCGCCGCGCTGGGGGTCACCGTCACCGGGCGGGTGGTCAGCTTCTACGACCAGGTGGAGTCCGCCCGGACCCCGGCGCTGGTCGCCGACATCGAGGCGGGCCGGACGGTGCTGCTGGTCACCGACGCCGGGATGCCGTCCGTCAGCGATCCCGGCTACCGGCTGGTGGCGGCGTGCGTCGCGGCCGGGCTGCCCGTCACGTGCCTGCCCGGTCCCTCCGCGGTGACCACCGCGCTCGCGCTGTCCGGTCTGCCGGTCGAGCGGTTCTGCTTCGAGGGCTTCCCGCCCCGCAAGGCCGGCGCGCGTCGCGCGTGGCTGCAGACCCTGACCGCCGAGCCGCGCGCGGTGGTGTTCTTCGAGGCCCCGCACCGCCTCGCCGCGTGCCTGGCCGACGCGGTCGACGTGCTCGGCGGGCAGCGACGCGCCGCGGTGTGCCGGGAACTGACCAAGACCTACGAGGAGGTGCGTCGCGGCACGCTCGCGGAGCTGGCGCAGTGGGCCGCCGAGAGTGCCCGCGGCGAGATCACCGTCGTGCTCGAGGGCGCCTCGGCGCAGGTGGCGGAGCCTGCCGACCTGGTCGACGCGGTCGAACAGCTCGTGGCGGACGGGGTGCGGCTGAAGGACGCGTGCGCCCAGGTCGCGACCGCCGGGGTCTCCAAACGCGAACTGTACGACGCGGTACTGGCCGCGCGGCAGGACGAGTCGTCGTCGTAGACTCTGCCCCTTACCGCGCAGCAGGAGGTACGGATGGAGTCGGTGAACGAATTCCTCGTCGAGGTCGCGTCGGTGGTATGGGGCCCGTACATGCTCATACCGCTGCTGCTGGGCACCGGCGTGATCCTGACGGTGCGGCTGCGGGGGGTGCAGTTCCGCAAGCTGTGGCCGGCCCTGCGGCTGGGGCTGATCATCCGGAAGGACCCGGACGCCACCGAAGGTGACATCTCTCAGTACCAGGCACTGACGACCGCCCTGGCCGCCACCGTGGGCGTCGGCAACATCGCCGGTGTCGCCACCGCCATCTACTTCGGCGGGCCGGGGGCTCTGTTCTGGATGTGGACCACCGGCCTCGTCGGCATGGCCAGCAAGTACTCCGAGGCGTTCCTCGGTGTCAAGTATCGCGTCACCGACGCCAAGGGCGAGCAGTCCGGCGGCCCGCAGTACTACCTGGCCCGCGCCATCCCCAACAAGTTCGGTCTGGTGCTGAGCCTGATGTTCGCGGTGTTCGCGGTGCTCGCCAGCTTCGGCATCGGCAACATGACGCAGGCCAACACCGTCGCCACCCAGATGGACTCCACGTTCGGGGTACCGACCTGGCTGTCCGGGATCGTCATGACGGTGCTCGCCGCCGCGGTGCTGCTCGGCGGCATCAAGTCCATCGGCAGGGTCACCGCCGGATTCGTGCCCGCGATGATCCTGCTGTACGTCGGCGCCGGGATCATCGTCCTCGCGGTCAACATCACCGACATCCCCGAGGCGTTCGCCCTCGTGTTCACCGACGCATTCACCGGCACCGCCGCGACCGGCGGCTTCATCGGTTCGGTGTTCATGATCGCCCTGCGCTACGGCGTGGCCCGCGGCATCTTCTCCAACGAGTCCGGCATGGGCAGCGCCGCGATCGCCGCTGCCGCCGCGCAGACCACCCACCCGGTCCGGCAGGGCCTGGTGTCGATGACCCAGACCTTCATCGACACGATCATCGTCGTGACCTTCACGGGCATGGTCATCATCACCACCGGAGCCTGGACATCCGGGGAGCAGGGCGCGGCGATGACCTCCCTCGCCTTCTCGGACGGCCTCGGCGGTGACTGGGGCAGCTGGATCGTCACGATCTCCGTGGTGTTCTTCGCCTTCTCGACGATTCTCGGGTGGTCGTACTACGGCGACCGCTGCGTCGAACGTCTCGTCGGCCGCGGCGGCGTCCTCCCGTACCGGGCGATCTTCGTACTCGTCGTCTACGTCGGCGCCACCACCGAGCTCGAGGTGGTGTGGAACTTCTCCGATGTGATGAACGGCCTGATGGCACTGCCCAACCTGATCGGGCTGCTCATCCTCTCGGGACTCATCGCCCGCGAGACGAAGGAGTACCTCGCCCGGGATCCGTACCTGCTCGGCGCGAAGGACAGCCGCACGCCGACGCGGTAGCCGCGGCCGGGCGTTACGGCGCGGCCGAGGAGAGCGCGACGATCAGCAGCACGGCGACCGCGACGATCAGGGCCGCGACCAACGTGGGCGGAACGCCGTGGACGATCCGGTCGACGAGCTTGTACACGGTCCCTCGGTTCGGGTCGCGCGCCGCCTTCCCTCCGCACCGGGCGGAACCACCCCTCGTCGGGTTCCGGCCGGTGTGGAGGTGCAGCGCGTCGCGGGGTCTTCCCGCTCGGGAACAACTCTGTCGGGGATATCCCGGGTGACCAACCGGTTCGCGTCCCGCTCGCGATATCATCCCAGGTCAGGACCGGTGAGGAGTTTTTCCGCAGCGGACGATCCGGGCCCTCGGGGGGTGCGGAGCAGGGAGGATGCGGGAGATGGAACCGGTCGACGAGCGAACCGCGGCGGAGCCCCGGCAGCTGTTCGCCGACCAGCTCCGGACGCTGTTCGCGGCGGCGGGACGTCCCGCGCTCAAGAAGGTCGCCTCCGAGGCGTCGGCCGTCGCCCGCTCCGTGGGCAGCGAGCGCACCGTGTCCGTGCAGCGGATCAGCGACTGGCGATCCGGTGCCCGGGTACCCGCCACGTTCGAGACGATCCGTCCGGTCCTGGTGGTGCTGATCCGCTCCGCCCGGGCTCTGCACGCGCAGCCGCCGACGCCCGGCCTCTACTCGATCAAGCAGTGGGAGCGGTGGTGGGAACACGCCCGGGGACCGGCCGGGCGGGCCCGGACGGAGCCCACCGAGCCGCCCGCCGCGGCACTGCCCCCCGGCGTGCGGCCCTACCGCGGTCTCGAGGCGTACCGCGATCGGGACGCGCAGCTGTTCTTCGGCCGGGCCCGGAGCGTGCGCGAACTCGCCGAGACCGTCGTCGCCGCCCACGGTCACGGCATCGTGGTGGTGACCGGTGCCTCCGGCGTCGGCAAGTCCTCCCTCGTGCAGGCCGGCCTGGTCCCGGAACTGTGCCGTGACGACCGTTGGCGGCCGGTGGTCCTGACCCCGGGACGGCACCCGGTGGCGCAGCTCGTCGAGTGCGTACCCGAACTCGCCGACATCTCGGATGCGGACGAGCCGACCGCGGTGGCGCGGCTGCACGCCGCCGCCGCCCGAGAGGGCAGCGCGGGCCTGCTGATCGTCGTCGACCAGATCGAGGAGCTGTTCACCCACTGCGAGGACGCGGCCGAACGCTCGGCGTTCCTCGCGCTGCTCGATCAGGCCGCGACCGTCGGCGACGGCGACACACCGGTCTCGGTGGTGGCCACGCTGAGATCGGACTTCTACGAGCGGGCCGTGACCTATCCCGTGCTGGCCCGGGCGCTGGAGCGGCACAGCAAGACGGTCCAGCCCCTGACCCGGGACGACCTGGTCGAGGTGATCACCGCGCCGGCGCGGTTGCTCGGTCTGCGGTTCGAGCCGGGCCTGGTCGAACTGATCCTGCACGACCTCGGAGTGCTGACCGACGACGACGTCGGCGGGGCCGAACTGCCCCTGCTGTCACACCTGCTCGACGCCCTGTGGGAACGCCGGCGCGGCGGTCACCTGACCGTGGCCGGGTACCGCGCTACCGGCGGGGTACGCGGATCGATCGCGGCGAGCGCGGAACGTGCGTGGGAAGAGCTCGACGACCGCGGCCGCCGACTCGCGCGCGCGATGCTCGTCCACCTGGTCTACGTGACCGGCACCGGCACCGACGTGAAGATCCGGCGCCCGCTGGATCGGCTGCTCGCCGCCGCCGGCGACGACGCCGAGGCGGGACGCCGGGTGGTCGACCACTTCGTCACCGCCCGCGTCCTCGTCGTCGACGACGGCAGCGTCGAGCTGGTGCACGACACGGTGATCGACGCCTGGCCGCGCCTGAAGTCGTGGATCCGTGCCGACCGTTCGTACGCCGCGCTGCGCCAGCAGATCGAGGCGGACGCGGCGGGCTGGGTCGCGGGCCGCCGGCACGCGGACCTGCTGTACCGGCGGGGCCGGATGGACCTCGTCGCCGAGCACGAGGACCGGGAGCTGGTGGGGCGGACCCCGGCCGGCGGCGTCGAGGCCGCGCTCAGTCCGACCGCGGTGGCCTTCCTCCAGGAGTCGCGGCGGCAGATCCGTCGCCGGACCCGCGTCCGCAACGGTGCCATCGCCGCCCTCGTGCTCTCCACCGTCGTCGCAGTGGTGATGGGGACGCTGGCCTGGGCGGGCAAGAGCCGCGCCGAGGCCGAGCGCAGCGCCGCCCAGTTCCAGCAGGTCGTCGCGCTCGCCGACTCCATGCGGGAGCGGGACCCGTCCACCGCGGCCCAGCTGGCGCTCGCGGCGTGGCGCCTGCGTCCGGACAGCGAGGTCGCGTACTCGCGGCTCGTCGCGACCGAGCAGATGCCGCTGGCACTGCCCCTGGAAGGCCACAGCGGTCCCGTCTACGGGCTGGCGATCGCCCCGGACGGCACCACCCTGGCCTCTGCGAGCGACGACGGCAGCGTCCGCCTGTGGGATCTGTCCGACCGGACCGCCCCGCGTCCGCTCGGAGCGCTGGTGTCCGACGAGACCGAGTATCTGGCGTCGGTCTCCTTCAGCCCGGACGGCACCCTGCTCGCGGCGGGCGGGGCGACAGGCGCGGTGTGGATCTGGGACGTCACCGACCGGGACCGGCCCGTCGCGCTGCTCACCGCCGAGGTGTTCGTGCCGGAGGTCGTCCACAACGTGCGGTTCGGTCCGGACGGCCGGTCGCTCGCGGTGCCGTACGACAACGGATCGGTCGTGCTCGTCGACACGAGCGAGCCCCGGACGCGGGGATTTCCCCGCACCGTCCTGCCCGCGCACGGCGCGGCGGTGCGGACCGTGGCGTTCCACCCCGGCGGCACCGTGCTGGCCACGTCGAGCGACGATCGGTCCGTGCGGTTGTGGGATGTGACCGACCCGGCCGCGGCCGTGCCCGTCGGCGGCGCGCTGACCGGTTTCCGCGACGTGGCGCACTCCGTCGCGTTCGCCCCCGACGGCCGGACCCTCGCGGTCAGCAGCGACGACGGTGTCGTCACGATGTTCGACACCACGGACCCGGCGGCGGTGCGCCCGACCGGCCCTCCCGTGCAGGCGCACACCGGCGGGGTGTGGACCGTCGCGTTCGCACCCGACGGCCGCACCCTGGCGAGCGCGTCGTGGGACGGGACCGCGAAGCTGTGGGCGGTCGACCCGAAGACGCGGATGATCGACGAGATGCGGCCGGCTCTCGCAGGCAACGGCGGCGGCGTCCCCGCGCTCGCGTTCACCCCCGACGGCGCCGCGTTGGTCACCGGCGGGCACGACGGCAACATCCGGATCTGGACGCTGCCGCGCGGACGCGTCGCGGTCGCGGACTCTGCGCTGACGCTGCCCGCGATCGATCGCTCCGGCTCGTTCGTCGCCACCGGCGGGTACAACTCCTCCGTGCCGCTGTGGCGGATCGGCTCCGACGGGCACTGGGCGCCGCTCGGCGTCGTGGATCGTCCCAGACCGGTGGGCGGCGCGGTGACCACCGCCCTGTCGCCCTCCGCCGCGACTCTGGTCACCGCCTCGACGACCGACGGCGAGATCCACCTGTGGGATGTCCGCGACCCCACGGCCCCGCGGCTGTGGGTGGACCCGATCGTGACCGAGACCCGGTTCACGTCCGAACTCGACTTCGGCCCCGGGGGCACCACCCTCGTCACCGGCCACGACGACCACTCTCTCGTGCTGTGGGACGTGTCGGATCCGGCGCGTCCGGTGCGCCGGGGAGCACCGCTGCGGGGCCCGACGAATCTCGTGCGGGCGGCCGCGTTCACGCCGGACGGCCGGCATCTGGTCGTGACCAGCGCGGACGGCTCGCTCTATGCGTGGGACGTCACCGATCCGTCCGCCCCCGTCGCGCTGCCGGTGTCGGACGGTCACACCGCCGGCGTCAACGCCCTCGCGTTCAGCGCCGACGGCAACGTCCTCGCCACCGGCGGCGACGACCACACGGTCCGCGTGTGGGACCGCGGACCCGACGGATCGTTCACCGTCCGGCCCGACGCGCTGCGCGGCCACACCGGCACCGTCTACTCGGTGTCCGTCACCCCGAACGGCAGCGAGGTGGTCAGCGGCAGTGACGACGGCACGGTACGACTGTGGCACGTCGCCGACTCGGAGCACATGCACCCGGTGGGCGGCCCGATCACCGAGATCGGTGTCGGACGGTGGCAGGTCGGCTTCCTGCCGGGCCGCAACGCCGTGATCGCGGCGGGCGGCGACGGGACGGTGCGCACCTGGAGCCTGGACGTCGAGTCGATCGTCGCGCGGATCTGCGCCTCGACGACGGGCCGGATCACCGAGACGCTGCCACAGTCCGATCTGCCGGTGGCCGGCCGGACGGTGTGCGAGGGCTGAGCCCCAGGATGCTGGCGGCCTTGTCGAGGCACTCCTGCCATTCGGCGTCCGGATCGGAATCGATGGTGATGCCGCCGCCGACGCCGAGCCCGCACGAGCCCGGCGTGTCCGCGTCCCCGCGGCCGAACTCGACGGTGCGGATCGCCACGTTCAGTTCCACCCCGGCGACGGGACTGGCCATGCCCACCGTGCCGCAGTACACGCCCCGCGGGTGCGGCTCCCAGACCTGCAGGAACTCCCGCGCCCGGATCTTGGGGCAGCCGGTCACCGACGCCGGGGGGAATGCCGCATCGAGCAACCGCGCGGTGTCCACCCCGATCCGCAACGAGGCCGCGACGGTGGACACCAGGTGCCAGACCCCGGGGGCCGGATGCACCCCGAGCAGGTCCGGCACGGTGACGCTCCCCGTCTCGGCAACGCGCCCCAGGTCGTTGCGCACGAGGTCCACGATCATCACGTTCTCCGCGACGTCCTTGACGGACGCGCGCAACCGGGCCGGATCGGCGCCGATCGGGAGCGTGCCCTTGATCGGGCTCGACGTCACCCGGTCGCCGTGGCGCGCGAGGAACAACTCCGGTGACAGGGACGCGACCGCACCCCAGTCGCCCGCGACGTACGCCGCCCGGGCCGGGGCGGTGCGCTCGATCCCGTCGGCGAAGAAGTGCAGCGGACTGCCGGACCAGGCACCGGTGAAACGAGTGCACACGCACGCCTGGTAGACCTCGCCGGCGCGGATCGCCTCGAGGCATTGCCGCACGCCGCGGCGGTGGGCGTCGCGATCGGGCGGTGTCCAGTCGATGCGCCACGGTGCCCGAGCGGAGGCGTCGGGCGCCTCGCGGACGGCGCCGGCGAGCCCGGCCGGGCACGCCGCGTCGGTGAGGCTCTCGTACCACCAGCAGCCGTCGTGGTCGAGCCGCAGGACGGTGTCCGTCCATCCTCCGGCCGCGCGAGGCAGCGCCGGGTGGGTGGGCGTGCGGTCCGGATATGCGAGATAGCCGATCCACCCCCCGCCGACGACCGGTTCGCCGCGGCCCGGGGCCGAGCGGCCGCGCAGGACGAAGGCGTCGGCCGGTGGGGTGGCGACGGCACGCACGTGGGGCGCGAGGACCGCAGCTGCGCCGAACCACGTTCCGGTCAGTGCAGCCGGTGGCGGGGCGCCCGCCGCCTCGGCCCGGGCGCCCAGCAGTCGCAGCACCTGCGCCGGGCTGCCCCCGGTGCCGAGCCGTTCCATCCACATGGGCACAGCTTCCCACGCGGCCCCGGAACGGACCGAATCCCGCCGGGCGGTCAGCGGACGAGCGGCATCACCCGGTCCGCCGCACCGAGCTTGTCCGGGTTCCGCACCACATACAGGCCGGTGACCAGGCCCGCGTCCATCTCGATCAGCATGACCAGATCGAGTCGCTCGCCCGAGTACACGGCCAGCGCGGGCAGGCCGTTGAACGCGGCGAACTCCACTCGCATGTCGGGCAGCGGCCGGCGGCTCAGGCCGCTCAGCACGCGTGCGACCTTCCGCGCTCCGCTCACCGGGACCCGCGCGGCCGTCACCTTGCCGCCGCCGTCGGCGACGTAGACGACGTCCGGTGCGAGTACTGCCATGAGTGCCTCCACGTCCCCGCCGGCAGCGGCGGACAGCAGCTCCGTCACGACCCGGCGCGCCTGCTCGTCGGACGCGGCGTACCGCCGGCGCCGCGCCTGCACGTGGCTGCGGGCGCGGTGCGCGATCTGCCGCACGGTCGCCTCCTGCCTGCCGACGGCCGCGGCGATCTGGGCGTGGTCGAAGCCGAACACCTCGCGCAGCACGAACACCGCTCGTTCGAGCGGGCCGAGTGTCTCGAGCACCAGCATCATCGCCATCGACACCGATTCGGCGAGCAGCACGTCCTCGGCGGCGTCGGGGGCGGTCCGCACCGGTTCGGGCAGCCACGGCCCGACGTAGTCCTCCCGGCGCCGCTGCGCCGTGCGCAGCGAGTTCAGCGCCTGCCGGGTGACCACGCGGCTCAGATAAGCACGCGGGTTCGCCACCTCGTCGAGCTCCACCTCGGCCCAGCGCAGGTAGCTGTCCTGCAGGATGTCCTCGCTGTCGGCGACGCTGCCGGTGATCTCGTACGCGATGCCGAACAGCAGGCCTCGGTGCCGGGTGAACAGTTCATCGTGGGTCGTCTTGTCGTGCGTCGTCTCGTCGCGAGGCGTGTCGTCGGGGGTCATCGACGGACCGCGATCGGCTCGGACGCGGGGGCCGGACCCGCGGGGAACGGGTAGCTGTGCCCTCGCGCCTGCCGTCGCAGCATCCAGACCGTCCCGCGCACCACCGCCTCCTTGCCGAACGACCCCAACGTACCGCGCAGCGCGAGGGAGCGGGGCGTGTCGTCGGGACGGGTGCGCTGCACGACGCCGGAGGAGCGGCCCAGCGAGATGCACTGCGCCGCGAACCCCAGCGACAGCGGCCGCGGATCCGTACCCGTCAGCAGCGCCCAGGTGGTGTCGGCGCCGTGGGCGCCGAGCGGCAGCGCCGCCTGGCAGCTCATCCGGATGTGATCCTGGCCCGCGACGGTCACGGCGTCGCCCACGCCCACGACGTTCGCTCCGTCCGCGCTCCGCAGGGTCGCGTCGACCCGCAGCCGGCCCGTCTCGTCGACGGGCAGAGCACTGCGCCGGGCCAGGTCCGGCACCGTGAATCCGCCCGCCCAGACGACGAGCTCGGCCGGTACCGCGTCGCCGTCGGCGAGCAGCACCGCGCCGTCCTCGACGGCGACGACCCGGCCCGGCCGGATCCGGACACCGAGCCGTCGCAGCCGCGCGGCGACGAACCGCCGGGTGGACCCGGGCAGGTGTGCGACGGGATCCCCGACGAGGGTGACCGACAGGCGGGGATGCGCCTCGGCGATCTCGGCGGCCGACTCGACGCCGGTGAGCCCGCCGCCGACGACCACCACGCCCGCCCCGTCGCCGAGTTCCCCGAGCGCGGCGGCCGTGTCCAGGGCGCGTTCGAGCTCGGCCGTCGAGTGCAGCCGGTCGGCGCCCGGGATCGCGGGTACGGCGGCGCCGCTGCCGACGGCGTAGATCGCGACGTGGAACGGCAACGTCGTCCCGTCGGCGAGCAGCACCCGGTCCGCTCCGATGTGCACTGCGGTGCCGACGTGCACGGCCGCCGCCGGATGCAGCACGTCGGCGAGGTCGTGTGTGGCCGCACTGGAGCCGGCGGCGACCTGATGCAACCGCACCCTCTCGACGAACACCGGTCGCGGCGCGACGACCGTCACCGATACCCCCGGATGCGTGGCGAGCAGACGGTTCGCTGCCATCACTCCCGCGTACCCGGCTCCGAGCACCACCACATCGGTTGTCATCCTGACCACCCCTTCTGTTGTCGACGATGTCCGCGGTCGCACATGGGACACCGCTCGGCCCCCGAACGTGACAGGCGGCGACCGGGGCAGTGCTCACCCGGGCGGGGATGCGAGGAAGGCGGTCTCGGCGGCGTCGCGGCCGGCGAACCATCCCTCGGCATCGACGCTGCGTGTACGGGTCGACCGGGTCGTCGGGAACAGGCGGCGGAACTCCGAGTCCACGGCCTCGGAGCGACGGGCCAGCAGCGGCGCGAGTTGTGTGACGGACATGCTCGCGTCGGCCGCGGCGGTCGCGGTCGCGCATGCGTCCGCCTGCCGCAGCCGTTCGCCGACCCGATATGCGTATCCGGTCAGGAAGGCACGGCGGAACGCCGTCGCCGCGCCGCCGGTGCGGCCACCCGTCCCGGCGGCACGCACGGCCCGGGCGGCCTGCACCGAGAGCGACGCGAACAGCAGCTCCACCTGCTGCAGGTCGACGTCGGCGCCGACGATCGTGGCGATTCCGACCTTGGTGAACCACACCGTGCGCGTGCGGTTCGCGTTCCCGATCGCGGTGAGCAGCAGAACCTTCTCCTTCGCGTACGGATTGTCGACGTGCACGCGGCGTCCTCGCGCAGTGTCCGCGCCCGCACGAGTGACCAGGGCCGTGCCGATCGCGTACCGGGTCATCAGTTCCTGGGCCTTGGCGGTGAGGGTCTCGGCCTCTTCCGGATAGTCCGTGGACTCGGCCTTCGCCAGGAGGCCGCGGATCCGGGCGAGCACCCGCGGATCCGGGGTCGCGGCCTCGCCGGCCGCAGGGACCGGTCGCAGCGGCGGCCACTGCGAGGGCAGCGGCAGGAGTGGGGAGAACTGCGGCAGGTACTTCCAGGCGAACGCCAGCCCCATCACCTGGAAGCGGGACAGGCCGGGCAGCTCGCGCAGCAGTTCCGCGCCCAACTGGCGGGCGGGCGCGTCGGGTGGCACCCGGTCGGCGATCCGCGCGGCGGCGGGACAGCGTTGCGCGATCGCACCGAGCTGGCGCACCCAGTCGAGGGGTGCCCGGTCGGCCGCGCCGCTGCGGCGGGCGTCGAAAAGCACCGCGGCGGCCGCCAGTGGGACGTCCGTGGTGTCGCCGGAACGGGCCGTCACGTGCAGGACGTCGACCGGTTGCCAGCCGCGCTCGTACGCGGCGCCCAGTTCGTCGAGTAGCGGCCGGATTCCGAGGTGGAAGACCTCCTCGGATGCGCCGGACCCGGTCGCCGCCTGTCGAAAGTGTGTTCTATCTCGCCCCATGCGCGGAGTGTGCACGAGGCCACCGACAGGCGGCGTGGCGCTATTCGTAGCGCGGGAACACCGGGGCCGGGGCCGGCAACTGCGTGCCCGGCGCGAGGCGCGTGGCGATGTCCGCGAACTGCCGCGCCTGCGGATCCTGCCCCACCAGATCCAGGATCTTGGCGGCGGAGTCCGGCATCACCGGCTGCACGAGCAGGCCGACGATCCGCACGACTTCGAGCGTCACGTACAGCACCGTGGCCATCCGGGCGGGATCGGTCTTGCGCAGCACCCACGGCGCCTGTGCGGAGAAGTACCGGTTGGTCTCGCCGAGGACGTGCCAGATCGACTCGAGCGCGAGGTGCAGCGCCTGCACGTCGAACTCCGCCCGGACCTTGTCGAGCAGCGCGTCGGCCTGCGCGAGCAACGCTCGGTCGTCCTCGGTGAACTCACCGGGCTCCGGGACCACACCGTCGAGGTTCTTGGCGACCATCGTCAGCGAGCGCTGCGCGAGGTTGCCGAGTTCGTTCGCCAGGTCCGCGTTGATGCGGGTCACGATCGCCTCGTGGCTGTAGCTGCCGTCCTGACCGTAGGAGATCTCCCGCAGCAGGAAGAAGCGCAGCGGATCGAGGCCGTACTGCTCGACCATCTCGAGCGGGTCGACGACGTTGCCGACCGACTTGGACATCTTCTCGCCCTTGTTGAACAGGAAGCCGTGTACGAACACCCGCTCGGGCAGCTCGATTCCCGCCGACATCAGGAACGCCGGCCAGTACACGGTGTGGAAGCGGGTGATGTCCTTGCCGATGATGTGCAGGTTCGCGGGCCAGTAGCGGCGGAACGACTCCGACCCGGTGTCGGGAAAACCCGCACCGGTCAGGTAGTTGGTGAGCGCGTCGACCCACACGTACATCACGTGCTCGGGATGATCCGGCACCGGCACGCCCCAGTCGAAGGTGGTGCGGGAGATCGACAGATCCTTCAGCCCGCCCGAGACGAAGCTGACGATCTCGTTGCGGCGGGTGGCCGGCGCGATGAAGTCCGGGCGCTCCTCGTACAGCTTCAGCAGCTTGTCCTGATACGCCGAGAGCCGGAAGAAGTACGTCGACTCCTCCGTCCACTCCACGGGGGTGCCGGACTCGGTGGCGATGCGCGAGCCGTCGTCGAGCGCGGTCGTCTCGGCCTCGGCGTAGAACGCCTCGTCGCGCACGGAGTACCACCCCGAGTAGGTGTCGAGGTAGATGTCCCCGTTGTCGGCCATCCGCTGCCAGATCGCCTTGCTCGCCTCGAGATGGTCGGCGTCCGTGGTGCGGATGAACCGGTCGAAGGAGATGTTCAGCGACTTGTCCATGGCCTCGAACACGCCGGAGTTGCGGGCCGCGAGGTCCCGCACGTCCAGGCCCTCCTTCGCTGCCGTCTGCTGCATCTTCAGGCCGTGCTCGTCGGTACCGGTCAGGAAGTACACGTCGAAGCCGTCGAGGCGCTTGAACCGGGCGATCGCGTCCGAGGAGATGTACTCGTAGGCGTGGCCGATGTGCGGGGCGCCGTTCGGATAAGCGATCGCGGTCGTCAGGTAGAACGGCGGGCGGGAGGCGGCAGGAGCAGTCATGGTGCGTCCACTTTATAGGTAGATAGTGTATGGGCCGTGAGCCGAACCCGTCCCGCGCCCGAGCCTCCGCAGCCGCTCTCGCCTCTCGTCGACGCCCACACGCACCTCGACGCGTGCGGAGCCCACGATGCCGAATCGGTGGCGGCCGTCCTCGACCGGGCGGCCGCGGTGGGTGTCGGACGGGTCGTCACCGTGGCCGACGACATCGCCGCAGCCCGCTTCGCCGTCGACGCCGCGCACTGGGACGCACGGGTCTACGCCGCCGTGGCGCTCCACCCCACCCGTGCGAACGCGCTCGACGACGTCACGCGCGCCGAGATCGAGAAGCTCGCCGCCGACCCGCGCGTCGTCGCCGTGGGGGAGACCGGCCTCGACCTGTACTGGCCCGGCAAGCTCGACGGCTGCGCCGACCCGCTCGAGCAGGAGGACGCGTTCCGCTGGCACATCGACCTGGCCAAACGGCTCGGCAAGACCCTGATGATCCACAATCGTGACGCCGATGCCGAGTTGCTGCGCGTCCTGCACGACGAGGGTGCGCCGGAGACGGTGATCTTCCACTGCTTCTCGTCGGACGCAGACATGGCGCGGGCCTGCGTCGACGCCGGCTACCTGCTCAGCTTCTCCGGGACGGTGAGCTTCAAGAACGCGAAGGCGCTCCGTGCCGCAGCCCCGTTGGTGCCGCCCGAGCTGGTGCTCGTGGAGACCGATGCCCCCTTCCTGACGCCCCATCCGTTCCGCGGCGCCCCCAACGAGCCGTACTGCCTGCCCTACACGGTGCGGGCGCTCGCGGAGGTGCGCGGCGCGGACCCGGCCGAGCTGGCCGCCACGACCACCGCGAATGCCGAACGGGTATACGGACTTTCGTAACGGTGTCCCCGTTCCGAGGCGGCCGGAGCGGGTGGCCGGGGACAATGGGTGACATGCACAGTTTCGTCTACAACGCTCAGCCGTCACGGGTGGTCTTCGGTCCGGGAACCGCGGCGCGGGTCGCCGACGAGGTGCGCCGCCTGGATCGCTCCCGGGTCCTGCTGCTCGGCGGCGAACACGTCCGTCCGCAGGCCGAGCTCGTCGAGAAGGCCCTCGGGAGCCTCCAGGTCGCCCGGTTCGACGGGGCCGTCATGCACACCCCCGTCGCGGTCACCGAGAAGGTGCTGGGTCTGGTCTCCGAGCACGACATCGACGCCGTCGTCGCCGTGGGCGGAGGGTCGACGACGGGGCTGTCGAAGGCGATCGCGGTGCGCACCGGCGTGGACCAGGTGATCCTGCCGACCACCTACGCCGGATCCGAGGTCACGCCCGTCCTCGGGGAGACCGCGGACGGGGTGAAGACCACGCACTCGTCGCCGGCCATCCTGCCCGAGACCGTCATCTACGACGTCGAGTTCACCCTGTCGATGCCGATCCCGATGGCACTGACCAGCGCGATCAACGCGATGGCGCATGCCGTGGAGGCGTTGTACGCCGAGCACGCCAACCCGATCATCGACACGCTGGCGCTCGAGGCGATCCGCGCGATCGCCCGGGGTGTGCCGGTCCTCGGTGCCGACGCCGCGGACCGCGAGGGCCGCTCGGACCTGCTGCTCGCGGCATGGCTGGCCGGCACGTGCCTGAGCGCGGGAGGAATGGGCTTGCACCACAAGCTGTGCCACGTCCTGGGCGGCAGTTTCGACCTGCCGCACGCGGCGACGCACACCGTGATGCTGCCGCACGTGATGGCGTTCAACGCGCCGTCGGTACCGGCCGTGATGAGCCGTATCGCCGATGCGCTCGGCACGCCCACCGCCCCGGCCGGGGTCTTCGACCTGGTGGCGGCCGCGGGTGGTCCGACGACGCTCGCCGAACTGGGCATGTCCGAGGGCGACCTGGACGAGGCGGCACACCTGGCCACCGAACGGCAGTACCCCAACCCCCGCGAGGTGACCCGGGTGGGGGTGCGGCGACTGCTGGGCGATGCCTATGCCGGAATCCGTCCCGAGTGAGGGTGCCCCTCGGTGTTCCTGGTGAGGGTGCCCCCTCGGTGTTCCTGGTGAGGGTGCCCCCTCAGTGGGCGGTGGGGGGATTGCGGCGCGGCCGGATCTGCGCGTTGGGCAGCGCCGGTGCGGGTAGCCGCGCGACCTTCCCGGTGTAGCCCTCGACCCGGCCGAAGCGTTCTCCCTCGCGCTGCCACTCGTCGCGGAACGCGACGATCTCGTCGTGGCTGCGACCGACGAAGTTCCACCACATGACGATCTCCTCCCCGAACGGCGTCCCGCCGAGCAGCACGGCACGTGCGGGTTCGTCGGTGAGATTCGTCAGGGGGAGCGTGGAGACGCCGGTGCCGACGTAGCCGAGCGCGGAGCGGGACAGGACGGTGCCGGCGAGCCGGATGCTGCCGGTGTCGACCAGCAGGCCGTGCTCGAACGCGGGATCGACGGTCAGTTCGACGCTCGCGCCCGGGTCGAGGGTGATCTCGGCCCCGAGCAGCGGGGTGAAGGTGGGCACCGGCGACGTGGAGCCGGCGAGGGAGCCGAGGAAGACGGCGACGGTCGCGCCCGCGAGCCGGACCGGTTCGGGCACGTGGTGCCGGAAGTCACGAGGAGCGTCCCGGTGTGCGTCGGGCAGGGCCACCCACAGCTGGACGCCGTGCAGGACCGTCGTGGCCGGTGTGGAGACCTCCGAGTGCGCGATGCCGTGGCCGCCCGTCATGAGGTTGAGTTCGCCGGGGCGGACGAATGCGTGCTTGCCGAGGCTGTCGCGGTGCTCGATCTCGCCGGCGAACAGCCAGCTCACCGTCTGCAGGCCGGTGTGCGGGTGCGGCGCGACGTCCATTCCGCCGGTCGCGGCGACGTCGTCGGGCCCGTAGTGGTCGGCGAAGCACCAGGCTCCGACGAGGGACCGGGCGCGCTGCGGCAGCGTGCGGCGGACCGGCATCGCGCGCGGGCCGCCGAGCGGCACCTCACGGGAAGTGATGATCTGTACCCGGGTGGGCGCGGGCTCGGATTCGCAGACGATCTCGGTGGGCTCGGCGTCGACGTTGCTCATCTACAAGACCTTGCTTCCGTACATCTCGCCGAGGGGATCGGCGATGAGTTCGATGCGGGCGCCGTCGGGGTCGCGGAAGTACAGGGAGACCTCGCTGTGCTCGACGAGGTCGACGCCCGCTTCGGTCAGTTTGGTGCGCAGGCGTTCCCAGCGGCTCTGCTCGACGCTGATCGCGATGTGGTGCAGCCCGCCGAGGACCTCCTGGTAGGGACCGACGTCGAGGCCGGGAAAGTCGAAGAAGGCCAGCAGGTTTCCGTTTCCGATGTCGAAGAAGAAGTGCGACGAACCGGGGTAGTCGCGGTTCTCGATCAGTTCGGTGAGCGGGAACTCGAGCACGTCCTGGTAGAAGCGCACCGTGCGCTCGACGTCGCTGCTGACGAGTGCGGTGTGGTGCAACCCGCGCGCCGACGACGCGGGTCGTTCGCCGACGGGCCGGAGGTAGCGGGTACGGAGTTCCTCCCGCAACGTCGCGGAGCGGCGGCTGCGTTCCTCTTCCACGCTGGTGCTCACGGGGGGCTCCTTCGGCCGGTAGTTGCGCCTTCGACGAAAGCATACCCCATGTGATTGATCGATCAACTACTTTTCGGATGCCGTCCGGCGGCGGGTGGCCGATTAAGTTGAACCTTCAACCTTGCGTCGCTACCGTAGGGGCGGCTTCGATCGAAGGACGAGCCCCCACCGCCCGCACCGAAAGGTCACCCCCATGAACAACCCCGTCCTGCGCAACGTCGGGCTGCTCGTCGCCCGAGTGGTCATCGGGATCGTCTTCCTGGCCCACGGGCTGCAGAAGGTGAACCAGGGATACTCCGCCACCAAGGCCGGATTCGAGGGCATGGACGTGCCCGTGCCCGCGCTGTCCGCCTTCTACGCCACCTGGGTGGAGACACTCGGCGGCATCGCCCTGATCATCGGCCTGCTCGTGCCGGTCTTCGGTGTCCTGCTGCTGGTGAACATGCTCGGCGCGTTCTTCTTCGTCCACATCGGCAACGGCATCTACGTCACCGACGGTGGATGGGAGCTCGTCGGAGCACTCGGCGCCGGAGCGCTGGTTCTCGCGGTCGTCGGCGCCGGCGCGTACAGCGTCGACGCCCTGCTCGGCCGCCGGGTGCGGTTCCTGCAGACCGCGTAGGCCGAGGGCCGGCGTCCGGGAGACCGGGCGCCGGCCTTCGGAGCACTTTCGCGCGAAGATCGCGCATCCGTTCCCGCCGAACGGCTCCCTCGTGGCGTAACCGTCGGCCGGGAGCAGCTCCCGGCGGCGCTCCCGCGCAACCCGTCGCGTTTTTCGCCGCGCGGATCCCGACCGCCTCCTCCGTCGCCTGTCGCCGCCGGGCGGTCGTCGTTCGCCCCGGCGCGTCGCCGTTCGCCCGCCGGGCAGAGTCCCCGCCGCGCGTCGGACTTTTCGGCCGCTCCTCGTCTGCGGCCCTTCGCAGAACGGCCGTCCGTTGTGACGGTGCCGTGCCTCCCGCCTTGCGCGAGCCGACAGCCGCGGCTGTGCGCAGTTCCGCGTCGCCCCCTGGCCCGGATCGCGGCACCGTGGGTCCACGCGTCGAGAGCGCGACGATGTCCGGGGCGCGTGGAACCGCCCCCCGCCGCGGCCCCGGACGGTGGGTCACCCGCGCAAATTCCACAGCGGTAATTCACGCTTCGCGTGGGGTGATTTTCCGGGCGTCGAATCGACGCGGTTCCGGCTCGGACACGACTCGGTCATTGATCGAAAATTACGAATCGTCACCTACTTCCTTACGGGAAATTCGCAGGTAGACCCACTGCAGTTGCCGTATCAATGCCGATTCGTTACCGTGCTGTGATCAAAGTTGTCGACAGTCCAGGAATTACCGTGTCACCTTTCACCAAGATCAACAGAGCGAAATCGCCGACGCTGTACGTGGTCGTCGCCGCGCTCTTCCTCACCCTCGCGGCCGGCGGAGTCGCCGCGCTGATCCAGCACAAGGAACTCACCCTCGACGTGGACGGCGAGCGGGTCGCGCTCAGCACCATGAGCTCCGAGGTCGGTGACGTGCTCGCCGGCGCCGGCTACCCGGTCGGCGAGCACGACGTGGTGGCCCCGGCCGTCGACGCCGCGGTCTCGGACGGGGACACGGTGGTGCTGCGGCGGGCACGTGAGGTGCAGCTGAGCGTCGACGGTGTCGAGCGCACCGTGTGGACGACGGCGTCGACGGTGGACGAGGCGCTGGCGCAGTTCGAGCTGGCCGCGGACGTGTACACCTCGGCGTCCCGGTCGCACCGGTTGCCGCTCGAGGGTGCCGAGCTCGACGTGGTGAGCCCGAAGACGGTGCGGTTGCTCGACGGTGGTGCCCCGCCGGTCGAGGTGCGGATGGCGGCGCCGACGGTCGGGGAGTTCCTGACCGCGCACGGTGTGGCGCTCGAGCAGGCCGATTCGGTGATGCCCCCGGTCGATGCGGCGCTGACCGAGGGCCTCGAGATCCGCGTCACCCGCGACCGCATCGAGACCCGCATCGAGAACCAGCCGGTGCCGGCCCCCGAACAGCGCGTCGACGACCCGAACATGACCGAGGGCGAGACGGCCGTCGACACCCCGGGTGCTCCCGGTGAGCGCACCGTGACCTTCGAGGTGCACACGATCGACGGCGTCGAGGTCGGCCGCACCGAGAAGGCCTCGACGACCCTCCGCGAGCCGGCCCCGGCCGTCGTCCGCGTCGGCACCAAGCCCAAGCCGGCCGTGCCCGCTTCCGGCCGTGCCTCCACCTGGGACGCCCTCGCGCAGTGCGAGGCCACCGGCAACTGGGCCATCAACACCGGCAACGGCTTCTACGGCGGCCTGCAGTTCACCCAGCAGACCTGGGCCGCGTTCGGCGGCACCCAGTACGCGCCGCGCGCCGACCTGGCCAGCCGCGAGCAGCAGATCGCCGTCGCCGAGAAGGTCCAGGCCGCACAGGGCTGGGGAGCCTGGCCGTCGTGCACCAGCAAGATGGGCCTGCGGTAGGAACTCCGCCTCACGTCCTCGCGGACGAGGATCGCCGACACGCGTTTCGTGCTGCAGCACACCGTCGTCGCGGCGCTCCTGGCGACATCCGTCGCCGGGGCGCCGCGACGACGCTCTTCCGGCACGAGACCTTCCTCCGGCACGACCCCGCCGGTCGACGTCGGCCGGGGACAGCGCTCGCCGGCCGCCGTGCGCACCGACGTGACGGCCGGGTACACGGAGTGCCGCGGAGGGCGCGTGAGGTGCCGTCGAGTATCGACGGAGTCGAGACCCGTCGCGAACCGGTCGACGCCCTCGTCGCGGTCACCGTCACCGGCGCCTACGGCCGCCCACAGGTGGACCGGAAGGGTCGACCGAAGCGCCGGGGAGCGTGGCCGTCCTACTCGTCCCGCAGCGGCGTGCGCTAGGTTCGGCACGTGCCAGACCACTCCTCCGGCGATCCCGGCTCGGCCCCCCGCGACGGTTCCGACGGGACCGCCCGCGACGGTTCCGACGTGACCGCTCGCGACGGTTCCGACGTGACCGCTCGCGACGGTTCCGACGTGACCGCTCGCGACGGTTCCGACGTGACCGCTCGCGGTCGTGCCGCCCTCCTCGGCCCCGCCGAGGTGCGCGCCCTCGCGGAGGAGTTCGGTGTCCGGCCGACGAAACAGCTCGGCCAGAACTTCGTGCACGACGCCAACACGGTGCGCCGCATCGTCTCCGTCGCCGGTGTCGGCCGCGACGACGTGGTCCTCGAGGTGGGCCCGGGTCTCGGCTCGCTGACGCTCGCCCTGCTCGACGTGGTCGACCGCGTCGTCGCCGTCGAGATCGACCCCAGGCTCGCCGAGCGACTGCCCGCGACGGTCGCCGACCGCGCCCCCGACCTCGCCGACCGGCTCGACGTCGTCCTGAAAGACGCCATGCGGGTGCACCCCGCCGACCTGCCGGTTGCCCCGACGGCCCTCGTTGCGAACCTGCCCTACAACGTCGCGGTCCCCGTGCTGCTTCACCTTTTCGCCGAATTCGACTCGCTGCGTACGGCTCTGGTGATGGTGCAGGCCGAAGTGGCCGATCGGCTCGCCGCCGCGCCCGGCAGCCGCGTCTACGGCGTGCCCAGCGTCAAGGCCGGCTTCTTCGGCCATGTCCGTCGCGCCGGCTCGGTCGGCCGGGCCGTGTTCTGGCCGGTGCCCCAGGTGGAATCGGGCCTGGTGCGCATCGACCGCTACACCGAACCGCCCTGGCCCACGGACGAGGCGCACCGCCGCACGGTGTTCGCCGTCGTCGATGCCGCCTTCGCGCAGCGCCGCAAGACGCTGCGCGCAGCGCTGAGCGGCTGGGCCGGCTCGGCCGCCGAAGCCGAGCGCCGCCTGCTCGCCGCCGGAATCGATCCGTCGACGCGGGGCGAGAAACTCGATGCCGCCGCCTTCGTGCGGATCGCCGGCACGTCGTGACGGCGGCGCGCAGACCGGTGCCCGCGCAACGCTTGGCAGACGGGCGGATCTGTGCTCTACTGGTACACGGTCGTTAGGTAGTGTGTTCGTGGTTTACCCCTCGCACATTTCTCTAGTTGCGAGCGGATGCGAAATTCCCACGGAATCCTTCTCAGCCGTCGAGTGACAGGCCCGGGCGACGTCGTGTCGTTCGACGAAACGTGAAGGCCTCGAGGCTTTCCGAGATGTATGAGGTTGAAAATGGTTGAGGGTACCGTGAAGTGGTTCAACGGCGAGAAGGGCTTCGGCTTCATTGCCCCCGCCGACGGCTCCGCGGACGTCTTCGTGCACTTCTCCGAGATCCAGGGCCGCGGCTTCCGCACCCTCGAGGAGAACCAGCGCGTGAGCTTCGAGGTCGGCCAGGGCCAGAAGGGCCCGCAGGCCACCGGCGTCACCGTCATCGGCTGACGTAGCTCGCTGCGCGTTCTTCCGGACGCGCGCATTCCCCGACGGCCTCGTGAGGTCGCCGCGGAAGTGCCGCCGGCAGAGGTGTGACAAACAGTGAAGAGGGACCGGTCCGCACGGACCGGTCCTTCTTCCGTCTCCGGACCCCGCGTGTGCTCCGCGAAAAAGGGCTCGCACAATGCGCTTTCGAGTTCTTTCCGGGCGTTTCGCTGGCGGTGCGGGCCTCGATGTGATCTACTGGCTCTCGGTCGTTAGGTTGTGTTCGTGGTTCACCCCTCGCACATTTCTGGTTGCGAGCGGATGCGATAGCCCACACGGAATCGTTCTCTACCGTCGAGTGACAGACCCGAGCGGCGAAGTGTCGCTCGACGAGTGGGGAAGCCCGGCGCTTCCCGAATCTTCTTAGGAATGAACATGGTTGAAGGTACCGTGAAGTGGTTCAACGGCGAGAAGGGCTTCGGCTTCATTGCCCCCGCCGACGGCTCCGCGGACGTCTTCGTGCACTTCTCCGAGATCCAGGGCGGCGGCTTCCGCACCCTCGAGGAGAACCAGCGCGTGAGCTTCGAGGTCGGCCAGGGCCAGAAGGGCCCGCAGGCCACCGGCGTCACCGTCATCGGCTGACCCACCTGCCTCACCGACCGAATGTCACACGCACTCGATCGAACCGAACCGATGTGACATTCGGTCACCGCACGCGCCGGCTCAGTCGCTTCCCGCGACGGAGCCGGCGCGTTCGTATCGCCGGGCGAGCAGCTCGTGCCGGCGGCCTGCCTGCAGGCACGCCTCCCGCAGTTCCGGCGGATCCAGCACCGTGAAGTCGACGTCGAACTCCGCGAGCCAGCTCGCGATCGACCCGAGCGACGAGCCGCCGAGCGCGACCGCACAGTGATTCTCGTCGACCGGCTCGAGAGTTCCCCACTGCTCGTCGACCATCGGCACGATCGAGTCGAACGGCGCGTGCAGCAGCACCCGGGCCCGCGTCCGGACGATGCCGCGGGCGATGCCCCGGCTCACGAACTCCGCCGCCCCGCCCGGCGGCAGCTCGCGCGGGACGAACCGGGGACCGGTGGGGATCTTCGGCTCCATCCGGTCGACCCGGAACGACCGCCAGTCCTGCCGATGCAGATCCCACGCCATCAGATACCAGCGTGCACCCGACCGCACCAGCCGGTACGGCTCCACCTCCCGCCGCGAGCAGCCGCCGTCGTGCGCGCGATAGTCGAACCGCAGCCGCTCGTGTGCGTGGCACACCGCGGCGACGGCGGACAGCAGCGCCGCGTCGACTGCGGACGCGGCGGGCGCCCGCTCGACGACCTCCACACGCAGCGCCTCGAGCCGGTGCCGCAGCCGCGAGGGCATCACGTGCCGCAACTTGGCGAGGGCACGCCCCGACGCCTCGCCGATCCCCGTCACCGAGCCGGTCGCCCCGGACTGCAGGGCGACGGCCACCGCGACGACCTCCTCGTCGTCGAGCAGCAGCGGCGGCATCTCCGCGCCGGCGCCGAGGCGGTATCCGCCGCCGACCCCGACGGTGGCGTCCACGGGGTAACCGAGGTCGCGGAGTTTGTCCACGTCCCGGCGCACCGTGCGGGTCGTGATCTGCAGGCGGTCGGCCAGCTCGGCACCCGACCAGTCCCGCCGGGTCTGCAGGAGCGACAGCAGCCGCAACAGGCGAGCGGACGTTTCGCGCATGGTCCGAGCATGCCAGCGAACGAGGACAGCCGCCGTCCGCATTCGGGACCGCAGGGGTGCGTAAGCTGTATATCCGTGCTGTCCGTCGTCCCGAGCCCCGTCACCGTGCGAGCACCGTCCAAGGTGAACCTGCATCTCGCCGTCGGTGACCTGCGCGAGGACGGGTACCACGAGCTGCGCACGGTCTTCCACGCGCTGTCCCTGAGCGACGAGGTGTCGGTCGTGCGAGCCGACGTGTTGAGCCTGCGGGTGCGCGGAGCGGACGCCGCGGCCGTCCCCGCGGACGCCACCAATCTCGCCTGGCGGGCCGCGACGCTGCTGGCCGAACGCGCCGGGCGCGCACCCGAGGTCGCCATCACGATCGACAAGGGCATCCCCGTGGCCGGCGGGATGGCCGGTGGCAGCGCCGACGCCGCCGCCACCCTCGTCGCACTCGACGCCCTGTGGGGACTCGGTCTCGCCCGCGACGACCTGGACGACCTCGCGGCGGAACTGGGCAGCGACGTGCCGTTCTGCCTGCACGGCGGCACCGCCATCGGCACCGGCCGCGGCGAGCAGCTGGTGCCGGTCCTCTCCCGTGGCACCTTCCACTGGGTGCTGGCCCTCGCGAAGGGTGGCCTGTCGACTCCGGTGGTGTTCCGCGAACTCGACCGTCTCCGGGCGGAAGGTTCCCCGCCCCGGGTCCGCGGCCTCGACGACCTGCTGCAGGCCCTCGCCGCCGGTGACGCGCACGTGCTGGCACCGCTGCTGGGCAACGACCTGCAGTCCGCGGCCCTCTCGCTCGCGCCCGCACTGCGCCGCACCCTGCGGGCGGGCGTGGAGGCCGGCGCGCTGGCCGGCATCGTCTCCGGGTCCGGCCCCACGTGTGCATTCCTGTGCGCCGACGCCGCCGCGGCGGTGACGGTGAGCGCCGAACTGGCCGGGGCCGGCGTGTGCCGGACGGTGCGCGTGGCCTCCGGCCCGGTCCCCGGCGCGCGCGTCGTCGACAACTCCCACCCCTGATCTCGGAAGGCATTGCTCCGCGTGGCGAATCTGATCAACCTCGAACAGGTCTCGAAGTCCTTCGGCATCAAACCGCTGCTGGACTCGGTGTCGCTCGGTGTGCAGGAGGGCGAGCGCATCGGCGTCGTCGGCCTCAACGGCGGCGGCAAGACCACCCTCCTCGAGGTCCTCACCGGCCTCGAGGAGCCCGACTCGGGCCGGGTCAGCCGGGTCGGCGGGCTGCGCATGGCGGTCGTCACCCAGCGCGGCGTCCTGCCGGCCGGATCCACGGTCGGACAGGTCGTGCTGGGACCGCTGGGGGTGGCCGAGCACGAATGGGCCGGCGACGCCCGGATCCGCTCCGTCCTCGCGGGTATCGGTGTCGACCGGCTCGGCCTCGACGCCCTCGTCGACGGGCTCTCCGGCGGCGAACGCCGACGCGTCGCGCTGGCCGCCGCCCTCGTGCAGGACCTCGACCTGCTCGTCCTCGACGAGCCCACCAACCATCTCGACGTCGAGGGTGTGCAGTGGCTGGCCGAGCACCTGCTCGCCCGGCGCAGCGCCCTCGTCGTCGTCACCCACGACCGGTGGTTCCTCGACACCGTCGCGACCCGCACGTGGGAGGTCGTCAACGGGCAGGTGGAAAGCTACGAGGGCGGCTACAACGACTGGATCTTCGCTCGTGCCGAGCGGGCCCGGCAGGCCGACGCGATGGAGGAACGGCGCCGCAATCTGGCGCGCAAGGAGCTGGCATGGCTGCGGCGCGGGGCGCCGGCGCGCACCTCGAAGCCGCGCTACCGGATCGAGGCCGCCGAGGCGCTCATCGCGAACGTGCCGCCGCCGCGCGACACGGTCGCGCTCGCGTCGTTCGCGAAGCGCCGGCTCGGCCGGGTCGTCGTCGAGCTCGAGGACGCCACGCTGACCACCCCGGACGGGCGCGAACTGGTGCGCGACCTGACGTGGCGGCTTGGACCCGGCGAGCGGATCGGCCTCGTCGGCGTCAACGGTTCGGGCAAGACGACGCTGCTGCGAACGCTCGCCGGGGAGCTCGAGCCGGCGTCGGGTCGGCGCATCCAGGGTAAGACCGTCGAGATCGGCTGGCTGCGGCAGGAGCTCGACGACCTGCCCACCGACATGCGCGTGCTCGCCGCGGTGCAGGAGGTCGCCGAGCGGATCATGCTGGGCGACAAGGAGATCTCGGCCGGCCAGCTGGCCGAGCGGCTCGGGTTCAGTCCGGCTCGTCAGCGCACGCCCGTCGGCGACCTCTCGGGCGGCGAGCGACGCCGACTGCAGCTGACCCGCGTGCTCATGGCCGAGCCGAACGTGCTGCTGCTCGACGAGCCGACCAACGACCTCGACATCGACACCCTGCAGCAGCTCGAGGACCTGCTCGACAACTGGGCCGGGACGATGGTGGTCATCTCGCACGACCGCTACCTGATCGAGCGGATCTGCGACTCGACGTGGGCGCTGTTCGGCGACGGCGCGCTCACCAACCTGCCGGGCGGGATCGACGAGTACCTGCGCCGTCGTGCGGCGCTCGGTGACGGGGACATCCCGTCGTCGGCCTCCACGGTCGCGAAGACGTCGATGCCCGAACAGGGCGCGGAACAACCGAAGCGCGACGGCGCCGCCGAGCGGGCCGCCCGCAAGGAGCTGGCGCGGCTCGAGCGGAGCGTGGCGAAGCTGACCGAGCGGGAGGAGAAGCTGCACCACGACCTCGCCGACGCGGCCACCGATCCCGACCGCCTGCAGAAGCTCGACGCCGAGCTGCGCAGCGTGGTCGCGGAGAAGGAAGCCGCCGAGGAGCAGTGGATGGAGCTGGCCGAGAACTTGTAGACCGGTGTGTCCTTTGGGCGGCAGTAGCAGCCCAAAGGACGCACCGGCGGCGGAGCCGCCCGCTCGGGGGTGTCCCAGGTCTCCCGATCCAGTGCGGTGGTCATCGTCCGCTCCAGACGGGTGCGCGCTTCTGCATGAAAGCCATGACGCCCTCGACGGTGTCGGCGCTGGTGGTCAGCCGGGCCAGGGCGGCCTCGGTCGCGTCCCAGGCCGGTTCCTCGGACGGGACGATGCCGTCGACGATGCCGCGGGCGATCGTCTTGCTCGCCTGCACGGCCAGGGGCGCGCCGGTCGCGACGAGGTCGGCGAGCTCGAGCGCGGTGGTGAGGACGTCGGTCCGGGGGACGACGCGGTTGACCAGGCCCCAGCGCAGAGCGTCGGCCGCGGACATCGGCCTGCCGGTGAGCACGAGTTCCATCGCGACGGACCGCGGGATGGCCTGCACGATGCGGAACACCCCGCCGGCGCCGGCGATGAGGCCGCGGTGGACCTCGGGCAACCCGAACTCGGCGGTGTCGGCGGCGACGACGAGGTCGCTCGCGAGGGCGAGTTCGGTACCGCCGCCGAGGGCGGTGCCGTTGACCGCCGCGACGATCGGCTTGGCGATCGGGTGCCTGACGACGCCGGCGAACCCCCAGTGCGCGGTCTCGGGCGGGGTGACCCCACCCGGTCCGGCGGTCCCGAGGGCCTCGAGGTCGGCGCCGCCGCAGAACACCCGCTCTCCGGCACCGGTGAGGACGACGACGCGCACGTCCGGGTCCCTGTCGGCGCGTTCCCACGCCTCGCCGAGGCCGGTGTGCACCTCGGCGTCGATGCTGTTGGCAGCCCCGGGCCGGTTGATGGTGACGAGCAGCGTGTGGCCGCGCTGTTCGACCAGGACGACGGGCTCGGTCATGCGGGGGACTCCTCGGTGACGGGATCGGTCAGGGTGACGGTCAGGGCGCCGCCGCGGTCGACGACGTGGACGGTGCGCCCGACGATGTCCGCACCCGCGGCGAGCACCTGCGCGCCGGCGGCGTCGGTGTAGCCGGAGACTCGACGGCCGTCGGGGGTGGTGCCCACCAGGAACCCGATCGCCGGATGGCCGTCGCGTCCGTATTCCGCGGTTGCCGTATGGATCTCGACGTCACCGCTGTAGCCGACGGCGGGATCGGGTCCGGTGGCGGGCAGTACGTGTGGCTCGGGATCGCCGACGTACCCGCGCGTGTGCGGGGCGGCGGCGAGCACGACGGTGTGCTGGTAGGTCAGGTAGCCGCCGTTGCCGTGGACGAGGGCGATCTCGCCGTCGGTGCGCAGCCGGCGGGTGACGGCGACGAGGGAGTGCAGCGTGTAGCTGTTGAGCGGTCCGCCGAAGAAGGAGTGGCCGCCGGTGACGCTCGGGACGGTCTCGCGGGGCAGGCCGAGGTGTTCGACGAGCAGCTTCGGCACCACGGGGAAGCAGCTGTAGGCGTCGACGATGTCCAGGTCGGCCGGCCGCAGGTCGGTGCGTTCGAGCGTCCGGGCGAGGGCGTCGGCGAGTGCCGCGGACCGGCCGAGGCCGGCGCGGGCGAGGATGTCGGCCGGTTCGGTCGCGCCCGCCCCGCCCCACACGTACACGATCCGGTCCTCGGCGACGCCGAGTTCACGGGCGGTGGCGAGGGAGGTGACGACGACGGCGGCCGCCTGGTCGACGAACGGCATCGCGTTGAGCAGCAGCGGGTACGGAGCGGTGACCATCCGGTTGCGCGGGCCCACGGTGGTGATGTCCTCGGCGGTGCGCAGATCGGGGTTCCAGGCGGTGGGGTTGCGTCCGGCGATCTCGGAGAACGCGGCGTACAGCTGCGCGGACCAGGCCAGCGATTCGTCGTGGGAGTGCCCGAGTTCGTGGCTGAGCCGGGTCTCGAACAGCGGGTAGACGCGGGTGGGGGCGAGCATGCCGGCGCGTTGCATCGCGGGGCTGCCGAGGTCGTCCGGGTCGAAGGCGGGTGGGCCGCCGGGGTCGGTGGTCCAGCCGAGTGCGGCGGGGTCGGTGCCGGCCTTCGTCGCGGCGGTGACCGAGGCCTGGGATTCGCCGCCGACGAGGAGCGCGACGCCGGTCGTGCCGGTGGCGATCTCGTGGCCGATGCGGTCGAGCAGCGCTGCCGGCCAGTGCCCCCCGAGGGGACTGGTGTGGGTGCGGGCCGCCGCGGCGCCGAGACGTGCGGCGAGGAGCGCGGGGAGGTCGTCGTACGCCCAGCTCGCGGTCTTGACGGCGTACACGGCGTCGATGCGCCGCGCGATGCCGTCGACGCCGGTGTCGGCGAGGGCCACCCCGGCGGCGTCGTGGATCAGGTCGAGTGGTTCGCGGGGGTCGGCGGGGGCGCCGGCGCGTCCGGAGCGCAGGTCGCCGACGCCGACGACGACGGGTGTCCGGGCAGGGTCGGTCATGTGCGGCCTCGGGGGAGTGGTCGGGGCAACGGTCACCCGCACAGTAATACGGACTGATTCAGTCTGTAAATGGTCTGGCACACTGCTCACCGTGACCGAGCCGATCGTGCGTCGCCGTGGCCGACCCCGCGATGCCGACCTCGAGGATCGCGTCTACGACGCCGTGATCGAGGTCTACTCCGAGACGAGCTGGCGCGGCTTCACGCTCGACGCGGTCGGCCGGCGCGCCCGGGTGGGACGGGCGGCGCTGTACCGCCGCTGGGCCACCAAGGACGAACTGCTCGTGCAGGCGCTCGAGGCGCGCAGCCCGCTGCCGGTGCCGATCGACACCGGGGCGTTGCGCTCGGACCTGGTCGAACTGGTCACCCAGCTGCTGCGCGGCTACCGCACCACACCTGGGCTGGTGAGCCTGCGCGTCGCGCTCGACGCGCGCGTGCACCCGGACCTGCTGGCCCACCTGACCACCACGCTCAATCGGAGCCGCCTCGTCGCGGCCCGCACCATCGTGTTGCGGGCGGTCGAACGCGGTGAGCTGCCGCCGCAGGTCTCGGTGACCCTCCTGCTCGAGATGGTCACCGGTGCGGCGCTCAGCCACGTGCTGTTCTCCCTCGCCGGACCGGCGGCGGACGACGACGCCTACGCCCGCACGCTCGTCGACGCCGCGATCCGCGCCCTGATTGCGAAACGGGAACACGATCCAGGTCCCGTGACCTAACTGCAATCCAATTGCCCGGCGAGCCGCCGGAATCGATACCCCCCAAGGGGGATCCCGGCTAGCCTGGCAGACAGGCCCTGTGGTGGGAGGCGCGAGAATGGACCTGCAGGCGATACGTGAGATCGAGCGGCTGAAGTACCGCTACGCGCGGGCGCTCGACACGAAGTCGTGGATCGAACTGGCCGACACCATGGTTCCCGAGGCCACCGCCGTCTACGGCGAACACCTGAGTTTCGAATCGCGCGACGCGTTCCTGAACTTCCTCGAGAACACCCTCGGATCCCACGTCATCACCGAACACCACTGCGGCCACCCCGAGATCGACGTCGAGGGGGACACGGCCACGGGTATCTGGTTCCTCGCCGACACGGTGGTGGTGCCCGAGGACGGGCTCGTGATGCGCGGGTCCGCCTACTACCACGACCGCTACGTGCGCGGCACGGACGGGCTCTGGCGCATCTCCCACACCGGTTACGAAAGGAACTGGGAGACAGTCACGTCCGTTGCCGACATGCCCAGTTTCCGGCTCACCTCGAACCGGTGGTCGCTGCTGCAGCAGCCGCCCCGCGCGTCCTGAACCGGCCGCGAACCCGTACCGGCCGAGAGGAGGGGACCCGTCCGATGACCGCGACCGACACCGAAGTCTTCCCCCGGGCCGGTGCGCTCCCGTACCTCATCGTGGGTCGCGCCCGCAGTGCCATCGACTGGTACCGGCAGGTGTTCGACGCGACGCTGGCGGGGGACCCCGTGGTGCTCGAGGACGGCCGGATCGGCCACGCCGAGTTGGTCTTTCCCACCGGGATGGTGTATCTGGCGGAGGAGTTCCCCGAGATGGGCCTGTCCGCGCCCGAGGCCGGCGCGACGTCGGTGAGCCTGATGCTCCCGGTCGACGACACCGACGCCGTGCTCACCAAGGCCCGCGACGCCGGCGGCACCGTCGAACGCTGGATCGCCGAGAGTCACGGTCACCGCAACGCCACGCTGCTCGATCCGTTCGGACACCGATGGCTGCTCGTCGGGCCCCTGACCGGCCGCCGGCAGGGCGCCGCCACCGGTACCGGCAGGTAGGTCCGGCGCCCCGCGCAGACACGTGCGCGATCGGGGCTCCCACATGATCGGCTGCCGGGGCAGGGGCCGGTAGGCTCCGGCGCGTGACCGACACCTTCATCCGCACCCGCGTCGCCAACGGCATCGGCGAGGTGGTGCTCGACCGGCCGGTGGCCCTCAACGCCCTCGACTCGTCGATGATCCGCGACATGTACGAGGCCCTGCTGGCATGGCGCGACGACCCGGAGATCACCGCGGTCCTGGTCACCAGCGCATCCGACCGCGCGTTCTGCGCCGGTGGCGACATCAAGTCGGTGCGGGACGCCGCCGTGGCCGGGGACACCGCCACGGTCCGGGACTACTTCGCGAACGAGTACCGGCTCGACGAACTGGTCGCCACCTACCCCAAGCCGTATCTCGCGCTCCTCGACGGAGTCACGATGGGCGGCGGGCTGGGCATCTCGGTGCACGGCGCGGTCCGTGTCGTGACGGAGAGGGCCGTGCTGGCGATGCCGGAGACGGCGATCGGCTTCATCCCCGACGTCGGCGCCAGTCATTTCCTGCCGCGGCTGCGCGGCACCACGGCCCGTTGCGACGCGGTCGGCCTGTACCTGGCGCTGACCGGCGCCCGCGTCGACGCCGGCGATGCCATCGCCGTCGGCCTCGCGACGCACTTCGTTCCCAGTCACCGGATCGACGCCCTCGCCGACCGGATCCGCGAGGGCCACTGGCAGCCGGCGCTCGACGAGTTCGCCGAGGCGGCCCCCGCGTCGGCGATCGCGGACCGGTACCCGGACATCGATGCGGTGTTCGGTGACGGCACCGTCGCCGACGTCGTCGAGCGCCTGTCCGGCAACCACGACATCGACGAGACGTGGGCCGTCACCACCCGGGCGGCGCTCGGTGCGGCATCCCCGACGAGCCTCTGGGTCACCGCGGAGCTGCTGCGCCGCGGCGCCGAGAGCCCGCTGCGCAAGTGCTTCGCGCGGGAACTCGAGGTCGCGGTCCGCATCACCGCCGAGCCGGACTTCGCCGAAGGGGTGCGCGCGGTGCTCGTCGACAAGGACCGCAACCCGTCGTGGTCGCCGCGGGGGATCGGCGACGTGGACCCGGCCGTCGTGGCGGGACTGTTCCGGGAGTAGGCACCCCGGCCGGCCATACGCGCACGAAATGGTCAGCCGCACAGGTAACTTCGTGCGCGTTCGACCAGGGGGTGCGCGGATGCGGACGTCAGAGCGCGGTGCGCCGCGGCGCGAGCAGGTCGACGACGATCTCCTGCCCGCCCAGCACGGCGCGGATCTCCGGCTTCTCGAATCCGCCCGCGACGAGGTACTCACCGAGCAGGGTGAGCAGTTCGTCGGTCTCGACCGTCGGATCGGAGGCGTGGGGACGCTGCGCGCGGGCGGCGAGCTCGGTGTGCGCCAGTCGCGCCGCGATCCGCACGGATGCCACTCCCATCGAGTTGCGGCGCGACGCGGCGGTCGGCGTGCTGTCCGCGGCGACGCCGTTCGTGCCGGCGACGATCTCGTCGAAGCTCGGCAGCGAGAGCGGATCGCTGCCGTTGCCTCCGGCCTCGTCGGCGACGTCGTGGTCCGCCGCGTGGCTTCCCACCGCGTGCGGGGCGGACGCGCCGTTGCCGGTCAGGGTTCCCGGCAGGGGATAGACGAAGGTGCCCGCCCGCTTGGGTCCGGGCGACTCGTCCGCCGGCTCGGAACGGCCGCGCAGCGGCGTGCCGTCGGTCGGTGCGGTCGAGTCGTCGTCCATGAACGCTCCTGACATCCGCGAGCCCGGGTCGGCTCGACGGCACAGCAAACTACCAGCAACACCGGTCCCACGCACAGCCACACCGGTCCCACCCACCACAGGTGTCACTGGTCGGCGGCGGCCACCAGCGGCTCGAGGGTGAGCTCGGGCAGTTCCTTGAGGAGGTACTGCAATCGCCACTTGTCGCTGACCAGCGCCAGCAGCACACCGTCGGACCGGGTGAACACCTCGACGCCGCGCTGCCGGTTCAGTTCGTCCACCGAGGCCGCGTCGGTGCGGCGGGCCAGCGCGTAGCCCAGCGGTTCCATCCGCGGCTCGACGTTGTACTCGGCCTTCATCCGGGCCGCCACCACCTCGAACTGCATGGGACCGACGGCGGCCATCACCGGGGACGCGTCCCCGCGGATGTCGTTGCGCAGGATCTGCACCACGCCCTCGGAGTCGAGCTGATCGACGGCCTTGCGGAACTGCTTGTACTTCGAGGCGCTCTCGGCGCGCAGGATCGAGAAGTGCTCGGGCGCGAACGACGGGATCGGCGGGAACTCCACCTTCCGGTCCACGTACAGGGTGTGCCCGGGGGCGAGGGCCGTGGCGTTGACCAGCCCGACCACGTCGCCGGGGTACGCGTTCTCCACCGTGGACCGTTCCCGGCCGAACACCGTCAGCGCGTACTTGGTGGCGAACGGCTTGCCCGTCTGCGCGTGGGTGACGACCATGCCGCGCTCGAACACCCCGGACACCACCCGCATGAACGCCAGGCGGTCGCGGTGCGCGGTGTCCATCCCCGCCTGCACCTTGAACACCACGGCGCTGAACGGGTCGTCGACGTTGCGGGGAGCGTCGTTCACGTCGAGCCGGGCGCGCGGCGGCGGCGCCAGCGCGACGAGGGTGTCGAGGATCTGCCGGACGCCGAAGTTGAGCATGGCCGACGCGAAGATCACCGGCGACGTCTGTCCGGCCAGGAACAGCTCCTGGTCGTGGTCCTGACCGCTGGCCGACAGCAGTTCCGACTCCTCCACCGCCTCGGTCCACGTCCCGCCCTCCCGGTCCTCGGCCTCCGCGGGGGAGAGCCGGTCCTCGGGAGCGATCCGCGCGCCGCCGGCGGTGCGGGTGAACTTGACGTACTCGACGGGTGCCCCGTCCTCCCCGCGCCGCAGCAGGCCACGGAAGTCCCCGGCGATGCCGACGGGCCAGAACAGGGGGGTGGGGGTCAGGCCGATCCGCTCGTCGATCTCGTCGAGGAGTTCCAGCGGGGTCCGGCCGGGCCGGTCCCACTTGTTGATCACGGTGATGACCGGGATGCCCCGGTGACGGCACACCTGGAACAGCTTGAGTGTCTGCGGCTCGAGGCCCTTGGCGGCGTCGATCAGCATCACCGCCGCGTCCACGGCGGTGAGCACCCGGTAGGTGTCCTCGGAGAAGTCGGAGTGACCGGGTGTGTCGACGAGGTTGATCACGTTGACGACGTCGTCGCCGGACTCCTCGGAGCGGTAGTTGAACTGCAGCGCCGTGGAGCTGACGGAGATGCCGCGGGCCTTCTCCATCTCCATCCAGTCGGACACCGTGGACTTGCGTCCGGCCTTGCCGTGCACCGCACCGGCCTCGGCGATGACCTTCGCATGCAGGGCCAGCGCCTCGGTCAGCGTGGACTTGCCGGCGTCCGGATGGGAGATCACCGCGAAGGTGCGGCGGCGACCCGCCTCCGCGAGCACTTCCTTCGACGACACGGCGGTGGTGCCGGCGTCGTTGCCGGTGGAAACGGGCGGGGTAGTCAACGCGGAAGTACCTCTCGAAGCGGATGTGCGGCTCGTCGATGCACGCGGGCGGCTCGCGCATCGCAGACAACTCGTCCATGTTACTCGGCAATCGAATGTCGATTTCCGTGAGATTCGGTCACATTCTCCGAAGAGACTTACTCCCGGGACGGATCGGGGGCACCCTGGGCAACGTCGTACCCGGTGCCCGGGGTCGTATCGACGTGAGGAGTGGTTCGTGAGCAGATTCACCGACGAGATGTACGAGACCGCGGATCGTTCCCCGCACGGTCTGGTCACCGGCGAGCCCGACGCTCCCCGGCGCCAGAGCTGGGGGCAGATTCACGAGCAGGCCCGGCGCATGGCCGGTGCCCTCGCCGCGGCCGACATCGGTCACGGCGACGCCGTGGGCATCCTCGCGGGGAATCCGGTGGACATCGCACCCGCCTGTCAGGCGGTGTGGATGCGCGGCGCCTCGGTGACGATGCTGCACCAGCCCACCCCGCGCACCGACCTGGCGCTGTGGGCACGGGACACCGAGGTCGTCATCGGCATGATCGGCGCCCGCGCGGTGGTGCTCGGCGCGCCGTTCGAGATCGCCGCGCCGCTCCTGGCCGAGCGGGGAATTCCCGTCGTCACGATCGCCGAGATGGATGCCGGCACGCCGGTCGACCCGCTGCCCACCGACGAGCAGGACATCGCGCTGCAGCAGCTGACCTCCGGGTCCACGGGCTCCCCGAAGGCCGTGCAGATCACGCACGAGAACTTCTACGTCAACGCGTACGCGATGATCGAGCGGATCAAGTTCTCCCTCGACGACGACGTGATGGTCAGCTGGCTGCCGCTGTTCCACGACATGGGGATGGTCGGCTTCCTGAGCGTGCCCATGCAGGTCGGCGCCGAGGTCGTCTCCGTGACCCCGCTCGACTTCCTGCGCTCCCCGCTGCTGTGGGCCGAGCTGATGAGCAAGTACCGCGGAACCGTGACGGCCGCACCGAACTTCGCGTACTCACTCCTGGCTCGCAAGCTCGCACAGGCGCCCGACGGCGCCGTCGACCTGTCGTCGGTGCGGTGGATGTGGAACGGTGCCGAACCGGTCGACCCGGACACCATGGAGGCCCTCGCCGCCGCCGGCGCCCGGTTCGGGCTCGATCCGGCGGCGCTCGCGCCGGTCTACGGCATGGCCGAGACCACCCTGGCGGTCTCGGTGCCGGATCCGGGACGCGGGCAGATCCTCGATCTCGTCGACCCCGACCTGCTCGAGGCCGGCGGGATGGCGGTCCCGTCGACCCGGTCCAACGCCCGGCGCCTGCCCACCCTCGGGCATCTCGTGCCCGGCCTCGAGGGCCGCGTCGTCGGGGAGGACGGGCAGGTACTGCCGCCCCGCGGCGTCGGCATCATCCAGCTGCGCGGCAAGGCCGTCACCCACGGTTACCTCACCGTCGACGGTCCGGTGCCCGCGCAGGACCCGCAGGGCTGGTTCGACACCGGCGACGTCGGCTACTTCACCGAGGACGGCCTGGTCGTGGTGTGCGGGCGCGTCAAGGACGTCATCATCATGGGTGGCCGCAACGTCTATCCCACCGACATCGAACGAGCCGCGTGCAGCGTCGACGGCGTGCGCCCCGGCAACGCCGTCGCGATCCGGCTCGATTCCGGCGAGAAGCGGGAGTCGTTCGCGGTCGCCGTCGAGACCAACCGGATCGACGACCCGGAGGAGGTGCGCCGCATCGAACGCGACGTCGTGCACGCGGTCGTCGCGGAGGTGGGGGTGCGGCCGCGCACCGTCGCGGTGCTCGGCCCGGGCAGCATCCCGAAGACGTCGTCGGGCAAGCTGCGGCGCGGCAGTTCCGTCCACCTGCTCGGCGGGTAGCGCGGGGTGTCCTTCCGGACCGCGGCCGGTCCGGAAGGGCACACGTCAATGGACCCGGTTCTGGGCGTCCTCCAGGCCGACCCGCAGCAGCAGCTCCACCGCGTCCGCGGCCTGCTCGCGGATCAGGTCGAGTTCCTTGCGTTCGGTCGACGAGAACGGTTTGAGCACGTAGTCGGCCGGGTCCATGCGGCCCGGCGGGCGGCCGATCCCGACCCGGGTACGCAGGTAGAGCTTGGTGCCGAGGGCACTCGAGATCGACCGCAGCCCGTTGTGGCCGTTCTCCCCGCCGCCGAGCTTGAGCCGGACCGTGCCGAAGTCCAGATCCAGTTCGTCGTGCACGACGACGATGTCGGCGGGCTCGACCGAGAAGAAGCGGGCGAGACCCGCGACGGGTCCGCCCGAGAGATTCATGAAGGTGCGCGGCTTGGCGATGATCACCTGCCGGCCGTCGAGGCGGGCCTGGACGATCTCGGCGTTGCTGCGCTTGTGCGCGCTGAACTTCCCGCCGACGCGGGCGGCGAGCGTGTCGGCCACCATGAAGCCGATGTTGTGGCGGGTCTTCTCGTACTGCGGGCCGGGATTGCCCAGCCCGACGACGAGTGCGGTGGCGTCGCTCACCTGGCGGTGTCCTTCCGTTGCGGCGGGTAGTGCTACGACGACGGCGCGTCACCCCGAGGGGATGACGCGCCGCTCGCCCGTGTCACGCGGAACCGGTTGGGGCTCAGGCCTCTTCGGCCTCGGCGGCCTCACCCTCCGCGGATTCGCCCTCCATCGCGGCGGCGGTCGGTGCGGCAACCACGTTCACCAGCAGCAGCTCCGGGTCGCCCTGCAGGGTCGCACCGGCGGGCAGCTGCACGTCGTTCGCGAGGATCTGGGTACCGGCCTCGACACCGTCGATGGACACCTCGACCTGCTCGGGCAGGTTCAGGGCGTCGGCCTCGAGCTGGACGGTGCTGACCTCGTTGACGACCAGGGTGCCGGAGGCGGCCTCACCGGTGACCACGAGCGGGACCTCGACGGTGACCTTCTCGCCCTTCTTCACGACGAGCAGGTCGGCGTGCTCGATGTAGTTGCGGATCGGGTGGACCACGACCGACTTGGTCAGCGCCAGCTCCTCCGAGCCGTCGACGTCGAGGGTCAGCACGGCGTTGGTGCCGTGGGCGCGCAGCACGGCCGCGAACTCGCGGGCCGGCAGCGACAGGTGCTGGGGATCGGTGCCGTGGCCGTACAGGACGGCGGGCACCTGCCCGTCGCGGCGGGCGCGGCGGGCGGCACCCTTGCCGAACTCGGTGCGGACGACGGCGGCGATACGGTTTTCCTCGGACATGCTGAAAGGCTCCTACGCATATGGCTCGAACTGGGGCGGTCTTCCCGGCGAGGGGCGACGCGCGCGGCCAGGAGCGTGGGCACGCTCGAGCGGAGCCGCAGCCGCGTCGATCACGGTGAGCCAGCGATTTCGCGGTTCACCCTCGCCGAGACAACTCGATCGACTCTACCGGATCCGCCCGAGCGGGTCGAATGCCACCCCTGCGCTCAGCCGCCCGCGGCGGCGATGCCCGCCCGCCGTCCGAAGAAACTGCCGTCGCCGAGGGAGACGCCGCTGCAGTACCCCCACGCCGACAGTCCGGCCGCCGCGCGTCCCGCCGCATACAGCCCCGGAATCGGGGCACCGTCGACGTGCAGGACCTCCGCGTGCAGGCTCGTACGCAGGCCGCCGAGCGTGAACCCGCCGGTCATGCCGCGCAGGTCGATCGCCGCGACGGGCGACCCGATCGGCTTCACCCATTCGCGCTTCTTGCCCAGCAGCGGGTCGGCGCCCCGTTCGGCGTGCAGGTTGTACACCTCCACCGTGGACTGCAGCGCCCGCTCGGGCAGACCCATCTCGGCCTCGAGTTCCGCGACGGTCTCGCACACCCACTTCGGCTGGTGGCGCAGCTGCGCCGACGACGTCGGGGCGGCGACCCCGGCCTCGTACGACTCCTCGTCGATGACGAGGAACGCCTCGTTGTCGTTCTTCAGCAGGGTCAGCTGCCCGATGCGGCCCGGGTAGGTGTCCTCGGGCACGTACCGCTGGCCGCGACCGTTGACGAGAATGCCCCGCGCGATCAGCTGGGGATCGCAGAAGAACGCCACCTCGGTGGCGTTCATGTGGGCCAGGTCGGCGCCGAGCGCCTGCGCCATCCGGATCGCGCGACCGTCGTGTTCCTCGATCGACGCGGCGGGACGACCCACCAGGTGCGGGGCGTGGGCCCGCACCATGTCGTCGTTGTAGGCGAAGCTGCCCGTGGCGAGAACGACCCCGCGGCGGGCCCGGATCGCCAGGTCGGTGCCGTACCGCTTGGCCAGCACCCCGACGACCCGGCCGGACGCGTCGGCGACGAGGGTCTGCACCCGGACGTCGTACTCGGCGCGGACCCCGAGGGCTTCGGCCTTCTCGGCGAGCGGCTTCACGAGCATGTAGCCGCCGCCCTGCTCACCGGTCCGCTTGTTGCTCATCTGCGGCACGTGGCCGCGCGGCGCGGGCCGGGCGACGGCGGCGTACGGCGCCGAGTTCTCCCCGCCGGTGTACTGCAGGCCCGCGTCGGTGGGAGGCTCCCAGCCGGGCTCGCCCCAGAATTCGTGCTTGAACGGCACACCGCAGCCGACGAGCCAGTCGAAGTGCTCGACGGAGCCCGCACAGTAGGCGGCGATCTTCTCCTCGTCCACGCCCGGTCCGAGTGCCGCGGTGAGGAACGCGCGCATGTCGTCCACCGAGTCCTCGAATCCGCAGGCTTTCTGCACGGCCGTGCCGCCGCCGAGGTAGACGAAGCCGCCCGCGAGGGCGGCGGCGCCGCCCCACCCGCCGGTGCGTTCGAGCACCAGCACGTCGGCTCCGGCGTCGGCAGCGCCGACGGCCGCGCAGACCCCGGCGATGCCGTACCCGGCGATCACGACGTCGGCCTCGAGATCCCAGGCGGAGATCCGGTCGACGGGAACAGGACGGACGGGACTGGTCTCGGTCATCGCGATCCTCTCGAAGTGGTGCGGGGATTCGCACACCTTGACCGCGTGAGCCGCCGGACGGAACCGGTCGTCCCGGTCGCCGGGACGGTCAGGACCGGGTCAGCGACCGCACGGCCGCCAGGAACCGGTCCACGTCGGCGGGGGAGACGAAGTAGTGCGGGGAGGCGCGCACCACCGACTCGAGCCGTCGCGCCGACATCTCGAGCAGCGTCGACCCGCGCCCGCTGACCGTGACCGTGATCGCCTCGGCGGCCAGCGCCTCCCGCAGCCGCGGCGGCTCCCAGCCGTCGACGGTGAACGAGACGATGCCGCTGTGCTCCTTCCCGAGGTCGCGCACGGCCACGCCCGGGATCCGGCCCAGGCCCTCGCGCAGGTGTTCGGCGCGGTAGGCGACCGCCTCGGTCACCGCGTCGACCCCGAGGTCGAGCAGGTAGTCGACGGCGGCACCGAGCCCGAGGCGGGCGGCGACGTTCGTCTCCCACAGCTCGAACCGCGTCGCGTCGTCGGCGAGGCGGTACTCGCCCGGGGCCGTCCACTGCGCGCTGTGCAGATCGAGGACGGCCGGTTCGAGCTCGGTGACCAGCCGGGGGCGGACGTACAGGAAGCCCGTGCCGCGGGGTCCGCGCAGCCACTTGCGTCCGGTCGCGGAAAGGGCGTCGACGTCGAACTCGGGCACGCTCACCGGCAGCTGCCCGACGGACTGGCACGCGTCGAGCAGCACCAGCGCGCCGACGGCGTGCGCCGCGTCGGCGACCTCCCGCACGGGGTTGACGAGCCCGCCGTTGGTGGGGGCGTGCACGACGGACACCAGTTTGACCCGCTCGTCGAGCGTGCGGGTGAGGGCGTCGACGTCGATGCGGCCGAGCGCGTCCGTCGGCATCGTCTCCACCGTCGCGCCGGTCGCCCGGGCCCGTTGCAGCGCGGAGACCGCATTGCTGGCGTATTCGGAACGGGTGAGCAGGATCCGGTCGCCCGCGCGGAGCGGCACCGAGTAGAAGAAGCTCGCCCACGCCCGGGTGGCGCTCTCGACGAGGGCGATCGACGGCGCCTCCGCGCCGATCAGCCGCGCGATCGAGGTCTTCACCGCGGCGAGGTCGTCGGCGCGTTCCGCGGCGGCGACGTACCCGCCGACCTCGGCCTCGCGTCGCAGGTGCGCGACGGTCGTCTCCAGCACCGGGGTCGGCGGCAGCGACGAGCCCGCGCTGTCGAGGAAGACCCGGTCGAAGCAGCCGGGCGTGTCGCGACGGGCGCGCTGCAGGTCGAGCATCGAGGACGCACCTCCCGTTCATGTCTTCGTGCTTGGAATGTATACGTGAGCGAATCGAAATCCCTGCAACGCCGGCTCGGCACCGGCGACGCCGTCGCCATCGGGCTCGGCGCGATGATCGGGGCGGGGGTGTTCTCGGCGTTCGCGCCGGCCGCGGCAGCCGCCGGCGCGGGCCTGCTCGTCGGCCTGGCCCTCGCCGCGGTCGTGGCGTACTGCAACGCCACCTCGTCGGCGCAGCTCGCCGCGCAGTACCCGACGTCCGGTGGCACCTACGTGTACGGGCGGGAACGGCTCGGGCCGTGGTGGGGTTTCGTGGCGGGCTGGGGCTTCGTGATCGGCAAGACCGCCAGTTGTGCGGCGATGGCCGCGACGTTCGCCTCCTACGTCGTGCCGGAACCGTGGCGGCGGCCCGTCGCCGTCGCCGCGGTCCTCGCCCTGACCGCCGTGAACTACCGCGGCATCACGCGCACGGCCCGGCTCGCCCGCATCATCGTGACCCTCGTGCTCGTGGCGCTGGCCGTCGCGATCACGGCGAGCTGGGCCGGTCCCGGGGCGCAACCCGCCGATCCGTTCGGTCCCGTCGGCGGTGCCTACGGGGTGCTGCAGGCGGCCGGCCTGCTGTTCTTCGCCTTCGCGGGCTACGCGCGGATCGCGACCCTCGGTGAGGAGGTGCGCGAGCCGCGCCGGACCATCCCGCGGGCGATCGTCGGTGCCCTCGGCTTCGTGGTGCTGCTCTACGCCGTCGTCGGCGTGACCCTGCTCGCATGCCTCGGCCCGGACCGGCTCGCGTCGAGCAGCGCGCCGCTGCTCGACGCGGTCCGCGTGGGTGGCTGGGCGTGGGCGGCGCCCGTCGTGGTCGCCGGGGCCGCGGCGGCGTCGCTGGGGGCTCTGCTCGCCCTCGTCACAGGCGTCGGCCGCACCGCGCTCGCGATGGCGCGGCAGGGTGATCTGCCCCGGCCGCTCGCCGCGGTGCATCCGCGATTCGCGGTGCCGTACCGGGCCGAACTCGCCGTCGCCGCGGCGGTGTGCGTGCTCGTCGCGACCGTCGATCTGCGCGGAGTGATCGGATTCTCATCCTTCGGTGTTCTCGTGTACTACCTCGTCGCGAACCTGGCCGCCTTCACCCAGCGGGACGAGAACCGGCGCTACCCCCGGTTCCTGCAGGTCGTCGGCGCCGTCGGATGCGTCGTCCTGGTGCTGACGCTGCCGCCGAGCGCGGTCGTGGCCGGCATCGTGGTGCTCGCGGCCGGTGTCGTCGTCCGGGCGACGCGCCGGGCCGCGGCGTGAGCGTTCAGCCGCCTCCTGTCGCCGGTTGACGTTAGGCTCGTCCGTGAGCTGGCCCACAGGCGAGGGAGGGGCGGACCGAGTGGTGATCACAGTCGACCCGGCGGTGCCGCGCGCGGACGCCGGCATCGCCTCACGAACCGCCGCCGAGCTGCACGTGCGCCGGGTGAGCTTCCGCTTCGGGCCGCCCCGGCTGATCGGCGTGGAACTGGAATGGCTCACCGCCCGGGCCGACGGCACTCGCGCCCGGCCGGAGTTGCAGGCCATCCTCGAGGCCCTCGGTCCGCACGCCCCCCGGCAGCTGGCTCCCGGCTCCTCGGCGCGGCCGTTGCCGTCGGGCAGCGCCGTGACCCTCGAGCCGGGTGGGCAGGTGGAACTGTCGAGCGTGCCGTGTGTCTCGGCGCGGCAGGTCTGCGATCGTCTCACCGCCGACGCCCGCATGCTGGGTGCGTTGCTGGCGCGCCGGTCGGTGGACCTGGTCGACGCGGCGGCCGACGGGCTGCGCCCACCGCAGCGGCTGCTGCGCACTCCCCGCTACAGCGCGATGGAACTGCGGTTCGATCGGATCGGGCCGCTGGGCCGGCTGATGATGAACAGCACCGCCGCCACCCAGGTGAGCGTCGACGCCGGCGCCGACGACGACGAGCTGGCCCGGCGGTGGCGGGTACTGCACGCCGTCGGACCGGCGCTGGTGGCCGCGTTCGCGTGTTCGCCTTCGCTGCGTGGGGCACCGGACGGGAACTGGGCGTCGCAGCGGATGCGCACCTGGCTGGCGCTGGACGCCGACCGCACCACCCCCGTGCCCGATCCGGCGCGCTACCCGGCGTGGGCGCTGGACGCGCCGCTGCTGTGTGTGCGCGCGACCGGCGGGGACTGGCATGCGCCGCCCGGCGCGTCGTTCGCGGACTGGCTGGGTGGCGACCTGGACGACGAGATCGGGCGCCGGCCCACCGTCGCCGACCTGGACTACCACCTGACCACCCTGTTCCCGCCGGTGCGTCCCGCCGGGCACCTCGAGGTCCGGTACATCGACGCGCAGCCGGGGGCCCTGTGGCAGGTCCCGGTCGCCGCGGTCGAGGCACTGCTCACCTCGCCGGCCGTCATGGACGAGGCCCTGGCCGTCGCCGCCCCCGTCGTGGATCGCTGGCAGGAGGCGGCCGAGTTCGGACTCGCGGATCTCGAGATCCGGGCCGCGGCGGTCGGACTGCTCGCCCTCGCCGCGGAGGCGTCGCCGGACATGCGGTTCACCGCGGCGCTGGACGCGGCGGCGGAGCGGTGCTGCCGCGGTCGCACCCCGGAGGTCCAGGATCGGTGAGCGGTCTGCATGCCCGGCTCGACCGGGACCTCGCGCGGGCGCGGGCGCGGGTGCTCGCGCTGACCGACATCGACGACGCGGAACTCACGGCCCAGCATTCACCGCTGATGAGTCCCCTCGTGTGGGACCTCGCGCACATCGCCAACCAGGAGGAACGCTGGCTGCTCCGGGCGGCCGGCGGTCACGCCGGTGTGCGCCCGGACGTCGACGACCTCTACGACGCCTTCCGCCATCCGCGGGCGGACCGGCCCGCGCTGCCGCTGCTCGGGCCGCGGGCGGCCCGCGACTACGCGGCGGAGGTCCGCGCGCACACGGCGGACGTGCTGGCGCGGTGCCGCTTCGACACCGACCTCACCCGCGAGGGTTTCGTGTTCGCGATGAGTGTCCAGCACGAGGTGCAGCACGCGGAGACGATGCTCGCGACACACCAGCTGCGGGCGGGGCCCCCGGTCCTCGACGCGCCGCCGGCGCCGCGGCGCGCCGAAGCACCGGCCGCGGCGGAGGTGCTGATCCCGGGCGGGGAGTTCGAGATGGGGACGTCGACGGATCCGTGGGCGTTGGACAACGAGCGGTCCGCGCACCGGGTGTACGTGCCGGCCTTCGCGATCGACACCGTGCCGGTCACCAACGGGCGCTATCTCGAGTTCCTCGCCGACGGCGGCTACGCCCGCCGGGAACTGTGGAGCCCGCAGGGGTGGCTGCACCGCGAGCAGGCGGGACTCGAGGCTCCCCAGTTCTGGACCCGCGACGACGCGGGCACGTGGTGGCGCCGCCGGTTCGGGGTGACGGTGCCGCTCGACCCCGACGAGCCCGTCGTGCACGTGTGCTTCCACGAGGCCGAGGCGTTCGCCCGCTGGGCCGGACGCCGGTTGCCCAGCGAGGCCGAGTGGGAGAAGGCCGCCCGCTGGGACCCGCTGACCGGGCAGAGCCGGCGCTACCCGTGGGGCGACGAGGAACCGACCGAGGCCCACGCCAACCTCGGCCAGCGGCACCTCGAGCCGGCCGTCGTCGGGGCGTACCCCGCGGGTGCGTCGCGTCTCGGGGTGCACCAGCTGATCGGGGACGTGTGGGAATGGACGGCGTCCGGATTCGAACCGTACCCCGGATTCGCGGCCTTCCCGTACCGGGAGTACTCGGAGGTGTTCTTCGGGGGCGACTTCCGGGTGCTGCGCGGCGGCTCCTTCGGCACCGACCCTGCAGCCTGCCGCGGCACCTTCCGCAACTGGGACCTGCCGATCCGGCGGCAGATCTTCGCCGGCTTCCGCTGCGCGCGGGACGTGCCGGATGTGTAGACACCTGGGATACCTCGGGCCGGTCCGCTCGGTGAGTTCCCTGGTGACCGAGGGACCCCGGTCGCTGGTGCGCCAGTCGTGGGCGCCGAAGGACATGCGTGGCGGCGGCACGATCAACGCCGACGGGTTCGGGGTGGCATGGTGGGGTGCGGACGGCTTCGGCCGCTATCGGAACCCCACCCCCATCTGGTCCGATCCCTTTGTCGCCGAAGGTCTTTCGCATATCAGCGCCGGAGCCGTCATGGCGTCGCTGCGTTCGGCGACGGAAGGCATGCCGGTGGAGCGCTCGGCGTGCGCCCCGTTCACCCGCGACGGCTGGGCGTTCAGCCTCAACGGCGTCGTCCGCGGCTGGCCCGGGTCGCTCGTCTCGCTGGCCGAGCGCCTGCCGGTGGCCGAACTGCTGCGGCTCGAGTCGCCCACCGACGCCGCCGCGCTGTGGCTGCTGTTGTATTCGCGGCTGCGTTCCTCGCGGCCCGAGCAGGCGTTGATGCGGCTCGTGCACGACGTGCTCGACGTCGCCCCGGCTTCGCGGCTGAACCTGTTGCTGGGCAACGGTTCCGGGCTGTGGGCGACGGCCTGGTACCACTCGCTGTGGACCCTCGTCGACGAGGACGTCGCCGTGGTGTCCTCGGAACCGTACGACGACGATCCGCGCTGGCGCCAGGTGCCGGACCGGCACCTGGTCAGCGCCCGACCGGGGCACCTCATCGTGTCCCCCATGGAGGTGGCCGTCTCATGACGGTGGACGTGTACCTGACGCCGGAGCAACTCGACGAGTCGCTGCGGGCCGACGCGCGCCGCGGGCTGACGTCGTCGCCGAAGTGGCTCTCGCCGACGTGGCTCTACGACGAGCGCGGCGGCGAGCTGTTCGATCAGATCACCCGGCTGCCGGAGTACTATCCCACCCGCACCGAACGGTCTCTGCTGCAACAACATTCGTCGGAGCTCGCCGACGAGGCGCGGCCCGAGATGCTCGTCGAGCTCGGATCGGGATCCTCGGAGAAGACGGAGATCCTGCTCGACGCGCTGCGACCGTACATCCATACGTACGTACCGCAGGACGTCTCCGAGGTCGCCCTGCAGTCCGCGGTGACCCGGCTCTCCGTCGAATACCCGGACCTGACCGTGCGGGGCGTCGTCGGCGACTTCACCGGATCGCTCACGCATCTGCCCGGCGGCGGACGCCGCCTGATCGCATTCCTCGGCGGCACCATCGGCAACCTGGCGCCCACCGAGCGCGCCGCGTTCCTCACCGACCTCGCCGCGGTGCTCGAGCCGGGGGAGTGGCTACTGCTCGGAATCGGCCTCGTCACCGATCCCGACGTGCTCGTGCCGGCCTACGACGACGCCGCCGGGGTCACCGCGGAGTTCGACCGCAACGTGCTGAACGTGCTCAATGCCCGGCTCGGCGCGGACTTCGAACCCGGGAAGTTCCGGCACGTCGCGGTGTGGGACCCGATCAACGAGTGGATCGAGATGCGACTCGAGGCCACCGAGCCCATGACGGTCCGGATTCCCGGCCTCGACCTCGAGATCGCGTTCGAGGAGGGCGAGCATCTGCGCACCGAGATCTCCGCCAAGTTCCGGCTCGACGGCATGGGCCGCGAACTGACCGAGGCCGGGTTCGTCGTACGGCGCGAGTGGATCGATCCCGACGGCCGGTTCGCGCTGATCGGCGCGAGCCGCAGCTGACCCGCGCGGTCCCGGCCGCCGACGCGACGCCGGTTGGACAGCGCGGTCCCGGCCGCGCGAGGCTGGCAGACGTGACGTCCCCGCGACCCGTGCTGACCACCCCCGTCCTGCTGTTGATGGCGGCGGCCACCGGCCTGTGCGTGGGCGGCAACTACTTCAACCAGCCGCTGCTCGACTCGATCGCCGTCGCCCTGGGCACCTCCCACTCCGCCGCCGCGGCCACCGTCACCGTCGCCCAGGTCTCCTACGGCCTCGGGCTGCTGTTCCTGGTGCCGCTCGGCGACATGTTCGACAAGCGCCGCCTCACGGTGGGGCTCATGCTCGCCGCCGCGGCCGGCCAGGCGCTGAGCGGTTTCGCTCCGACCATCGCGGTGCTGGCCGTCGGCACGGCGATCGCGGGATTGTTCTCGGTGGCCGCGCAGGTGCTGGTGCCGTTCGCCGCCACCCTGGCCGAACCGGAGCGCAGTGGGCAGGCCGTCGGGACGGTGATGAGCGGCCTGGTGCTCGGCATCCTGCTCGCCCGCAGCGTCGCCGGGCTGCTCGCCGGCCTCGGCGGGTGGGCCACCGTCTACCGGGTGAGCGCCGCCGTGATGGTCCTCGTCGCGCTCGCCCTGTGGCGAGCGCTGCCGACGTCGCGCCCTGCCGAGCGCATCGGCTACGGGACCACCCTGCGTTCGCTCGGCACCCTCGTGCGCACCCAGCCGCGGCTGCGGACCCGGTCGGTGCTCGGCGTCCTGTCCTTCGCATCCGTGAGCGCCCTGTTCTCCACGATGGCGTTCCTGCTGTCCGGCGAACCCTACGGATTCGACGAGGTGCAGATCGGGCTGGTGGGCCTGGCCGGGGTCGCCGGCGCGGTGATGGCCAACCTCACCGGCCGCCTCGCCGACCGTGGCCTCGCGCAGCTCGCCTCCGGCGCCGGCGCGGCGGTGCTCGTCGTGTCCTGGGCCGCGCTGGCGGCCGGAGCGCACTCGCTGGCGTGGTTCCTGATCGGGATGGTCGCGGTCGACCTGGCACTGCAGGCCGTCCACATCAGCAACCAGAGCATCGTCTACGCGCTGGCGCCCGCGGCCCGCTCCCGCATCAACGCGGTGTACATGACGACGTACTTCATCGGTGCCGCGGCCGGTTCGGCGCTCGGCGCGCTCGCGTGGACGAGCGCCGGCTGGACCGGGGTGTGCCTGTTCGGTGTCGCGGCGGCCGCCGCGACCGCCCTGGTGTGGCTGGTGGATCTGCGGGTGGCGCGACGAGGGGTCGCGGTGCCGGCCTGACCCGCTAGCGGAGGGCGGGCTGCGCGGCGGACCGTCGCGCGAGGACCGGAAGGATCACCAGCGACACCGCCGCACCGGTCAGCGCCAGCGCCGGGAACCCCGCCGCCGCGACGACCAGACCCGAACCCAGACCGCCGCCCGCCCCCGCCAGCGCGACGAACAGGTCCGCGGTGCCTTGCGTGGCCGCGCGGGACTCGAGCGGCACCGCATCGGTGACGAGCGCGGTGCCGCTCACCAGGCCCAGGCTCCACCCGAAACCGAGCAGGCCCAGCGCGAACGCGAGGGCGGGCACCGAATGCGGCGGGGCCAGCGCCGCCGACACCCCGGAGGCCAGCAGGACGAGTCCCGCGGCGGCCGCGACCCGGTAGGGCCCGACCCGGTCCACGAGCATCCCCGCGATCGGGGACGGCAGGAACATCGCCGCGACGTGGATCGCGATGACCACGCCCGTCGCCCCGACGTCGTGCCCGTGGTCGCGCATGTGGATCGGCGTCATCGTCATCACCGCCACCATCACGAGCTGTGTCACGATCATCACCACCACCCCGGCGGTCACCGCGGGCGACCACTGCCGGGCCACGGCCGGCCGCTCGCCGTCCGGCGCCGGCTCCGCGGCCGCCGCGCGGCTGCGGGCGAGCAGGAGCGGATCCGGACGCAGCAGGACCCACAGGACGACCGCGGCGAGCCCGTAGGCGACGCCGGAGAGCACGAACGGCCCGGACAGCCGGGGAATGCCCCAGGATTCGGCGGCGTCGCCCATGACGGCGGTCAGGTTCGGGCCGACCACCGCCCCGAGCGTCGTCGCCACCAGCACCGTGCTCACCGCGCGCCCCCGGCGCTCCGGAGCGGCCAGGTCGGCGCCGGCGTAGCGCGCCTGCAGGCTCGTCGCGGTGCCCGCTCCGTAGACGAACAGGGCCGCGAACAGCAGCACCGCGGTGTCGAGCGCCGCGGCGGCCACCACACCCGCGCTGCCGAGCGCGCCGGTGGCGTACCCGAACGTCAGCCCGCCACGGCGCCCGGCGCGCTGCGAGATCCGCCCCACGGCGACGGCCGCCGCCGCCGACCCGATCGTGAACAGGGCGCTGGGCACCCCGGCGAGACTCGTGCTGCCCAGCATGTCCTGCGCGAGGAGCGCGCCGACGGTCACGCCGGCCGCCAGGCCCGCGCCGCTGAGAATCTGCGCGGCCACCAGTACGGTCAGGACGCGGCGCTGTTCCGGGATCGGTTCGGTCACAGCCGGGACGGTACGCCGGTACCGTCGGCGGTGACACTTCGGTGAGGAGACACAGTGACCGATTCGGAGCAGGTCGAGAACGAGAACGCCCGCGTCTCGCGGATCTTCGACGAGATGTCGAAGAACTACGACCGCGGCATGAGCCTGGTCGAGCGGTTGATACTCGGCCCCGCCCGGCACTGGGCGGCCGCGCAGGCTCGCGGCCGCGTCGTCGAACTCGCCGTCGGCACGGGCCTCAACCTGCCGCTCTACGGACCCGAGGTCGAACACGTCGTCGGCGTCGACATCTCGCCGAGGATGCTCGACCTCGCCCGGACGAAGGCCGCCGCCGACCCGCGCGTCGAACTGCGCGAGGGCGACGTGCAGGCCCTCGACCTGCCCGACGCGAGCGCGGACACCGTGCTCTCGACCTTCACGTTCTGCACCGTGCCCGACCCGGCCCGCGCCGCGGCCCAGGCGTACCGCGTGCTCGTCCCCGGGGGCAGGATCGTGCTCGCCGAGCACGGGCCGTCGACGAACCGGGTGCTGCGTGCCCTGCAGCGGGGCATCGAGCCGCTCAGCATCCGCTTCGGCGCCGACCACCTGCTCCGAGACCCGGCGCCCTATCTCACCGAGGCCGGGTTCGTCGTCGACGACGTGCACCGCACCGGGCGGATGGGCATCGTGTTCCGGGTGCTCGCCCACAAGCCGGCCTGACCTTCCCCGGAGCCGAGCGCCTGTGCCGTTGCGTCGGTCCGAGCGGGTGAGCGATACCTCCGCTCGGGTCGGGCGGGCGGCGGCGAGACCTACCGCCCGTGGGGCGGGTCTAGAGATCGCTGGTGACGGGCAGCAGCCGCAGCTCGCGCGCGCGGGTGATCGCCTCGACCCGTGTGTGAACCCCGAGCTTGCGATAGATGCTGCGCAGCTGCGTCTTGACCGTGTTCGGAGAGACGAACAGGAGGCGGGCGATCTCGCTCTGCGGGCATCCCTCGGCCAGTAGCGCGAGCACCTCCCTCTCCCGCGGGGACAGCTCGACCCGTGCGACCTCGTCCGGGAACACCGCCCCGACGGGACCGCCGGGCACCGCAATTCCGCTGCGCTCTTCGAGTTCGCGCCGGTGCCGGTCCGGCACGGTGGTGAACGCGCGCCGATTGCCCAGCGTCTGCCCGAGGGCGCAGGCGCGCTCCCAGCACACGGCCGCGGCCCCCGGATTACCCAGGTCGAGCTGGGCGGCGGCCTCGAGCAGCAGCGCCTCGAGGTGGGCCCGCGGGAAGCCGCAGTCCGGCCAGGACACCCGCGCGAGCTTCTTGACGGCCCGGCCGGGATTCCCGCCGAGCAGATCCACCCGAGCGTCCGGCACGACGAGGATCGGGTGGTGCCGGGGCTCGAGGTCTGCCACGGCGCGCGCCAGGTTGCCGTTGCCGAGAGCCAGGTGCAGGTCGATCTCCGTCGCGGTGAGCAGCGTTCGGGAGAACGCGCCGTCGCCGTGCCGATGGGCGTGGCCGGCGACGGTGTGGTGCAACCACGTCAGACCCGCGTACGCCTCGACGGTGAGCAGCGCGTGCTGGGCGTGGGCGTAGGCGACGAATCCCCACAGCTCCTCCCGGTCGCTGGGCGCGCCGAGCAGGTCGATCATCGCCTCGGCCGCGTCGACGTCGAGGGCGTCGAGATGGGTCAGGGCAGTGGCGACCCGGCCGCCGACCTTGACGAGTTCGCCGAAGAGCCCGTCGGACGGTTCCGCCGTCGCCTCCCGGGCGAGCCACCGGCGGGCACGCGGCACGTCGCCGACCAGTGCCCAGTTCAGCGCCGAACTGCCGGCGGCGTTCTGGACGATGTACGGGGTGCCCGCGGCGACGCCGCCCCGGTAGGCCGATTCGAACTGCCGGTTGGATTCGGCGAGATCCGCGGCGAGCTGGAAGGTGATCGCCCACTGGACGCGCAGCAGCGGCAACTGCGGGGTGATGTTGTCCGGCTGGTGCGCGAGCATGCTCTGCACCAGGGGTTCGAGCCGCCGCGTGCACGCGGCACCCTGGACGTAGTCGCCGGCGACCCGCAGCGCGAGCGACTGCACGGTCGCCAGGTGCAGGACGTTCGCGGCGTCCGGCCCGGCGCCGAGTGCGTGCAGTTCGTCGGGCTCGCCGGGGAGCGAGGCCCGCAGGATGGGATGGTCGGCGAGCATCTGCACGAACAGTGCCCGCCCGGCGAGCACGGCCGGGTAGTCCTGCAGAAAGTCCTCGGGAATCGTCCGCAGCACGAGAATGAGTTCCTCGAGATGCTCGGCGACCATCTGGCCCCAGCTGCGTTCGACGATGCCCGCGGCCATCGCCCAGTTGCGGGCCTCGGCCGCATACGTCGCGGCCGGCGCCGGCCGGCCCGCGTCCCGATGGCGGCGCGCGAGCACGGTCATCAGCTCGTCGACCCGCCCGGGTTCCTCCTGCCGGGCCTGGTCGAGCACCGCGAGCCGCAGGGCCGACGGCCACGCCCACGTCCGGGTCTCGGCTGCCTCGTCGACGACGAGCAGGCCCCGCGCTTCGAGCCGGTCGAGAAGTCCGGCCGCGTCCGACCGGCCGGTGAGCTCGGCGGCGAGTTCCGCGTCGAGAGCACGGGCGGCGACCACGCGCAGCGCGAACGCGCGCTCCTCGGCGGTCAGCGTGTCGAGCAGAACCGATGCGGACCCGGCGATGGCGACGGCCAGTTCGGGCGACGGCCGGCCCTCCTGGTCGACCGGTGCGCCCCGGTGCAGCCGCGCGACGTTCAGCGCACCCGAGATCAACTGCGGCAACCCGCCCGGCGCGCGGCAGAGGTCGCCGTACTCGTCGGCCGCGAGCTCCACCCCGGCGGCGCGGAAGAACTCCGCGGTCTCGCGCGGCGTGAACCGCAGATCGTGGGCGGAGACGAACGTGCAGTCCACGCCGGCCGTGGCTACGGCCGCCGATGCGGCGCTGCCCCGTACGCAGACGGCGACGTCGACGGACGGGCAGCGGTCGAGCAGGTGCCGGATCGCCGGCAGCAGGTCGTCGAGCGCGGTGGCGGGGAGCCCGTCCAGGACGAGCAGGGACGGCGCCGGGCGGGATCGGAGGACCTCGGCGAGCTGTTCGGCCGGGTCACCGGGCGCGACGTGTTCGCCCAGCACCGTGCAGACGTCGGACCAGATGCGGTCCGGTGCCGCGTCGTCCGCCACCGGCACCCACGCGATGTCGCGTTCGGGTGCGCCGCCCCGGTGCAGCCACGTGGCCAGGAGCGTGCTCTTGCCGAATCCGCCCGGTGCGTGGACCACCGTGAGCGCGGACCCGCGGTCGAGCATGTCGAACAGGCGGGCGCGGGGCACGGCGGTGGCCAGCGTCCGCCACGTCGGTACCCCGGTACGGACGGCGCCGGGGACACTCACGGCAACTCCTCTCGCTCGGTCTGTCGACGCACGCCGGCATGTGCGGTCTCCACCGTTGTCCCCGGTGTCCCCGACAGACCCCTCGGCACGGGCAGACTACCCGGTCTCTTCCGGGCCGAGGAGAGGGATGTCCGGTTTGCGTAGTCCGACCAGGCGTTACAGACGACGAGGGGAGGTTGTCGACTGCGGCACCGGACGGTGCCGCGACAACCTCCCCTGGGGGCGAGAGCTCCTACCTCGTCGCGCTGAGCCGCGCCTTCTCCAGGGCGGCCAGGGTGCGCAGGATGGTGGCCTTCTGCTTCTCGAGGTCGCCGCGGCGGGCGCGGGCGGCGAGGCCGGACTGCTCGGCGACGAGCGCGAGCTGCGCATCGATCGCGGAGAGCTGATCGAGCAGCGCGAGGGCGCGGTTCTGGATCTCGTCGACGTCGACGCCGCCGGTGCGTACCGGCGCCGGTTCGGCGGCGCGCTGCGACGGGCGCACCGAGGGCGTGCGCGGGGTGGCGGGCCGGCGCACGGTCTCGGCGACGACGGCGGCGGCGCGGGGGCGCAGGGCCTTGCGCACGAGGGCGGGATCGGGTTGCTCGGCGAGCCGGATGTCGTTGAGGACGCGGCGCGAGTCGCGGGCGGCCTTGCGGTGCTCGTACTCCTCCTCGTCGTCCGACTGCAGTGTGCCGCCGATGGGGCGCAGACCGTACATACCGACGAACTTGCGGGCCTCGTCGATGATGGATTCGTGCGTGCGGCAAGTGCCGCAACGGGGTTCGTTACGGAACGGCTCGACGGACTCGGTGTCGCCGCACCAGACGCAGGCTCCGGGTTTCCACCGTCGGACGGTCTCGAGTTTCGCGTTTTCGGTGGGGGCCTCGAGGGTTCGCGCGTCGATCACGAGGAGCCACCTTAAGTGAAGACCGGTGGGGTCCGCTCGGGCGGGTCCGGCGCGACCTGCGACTGAAGGTGTCGGCGTGACGAAGATCATGCCGACGGCAGGTGTACGGGCGGCAAACTCTTGTGCCACAGCACTTTCCGTACCGATCGGTACGGCACGCAAACCCTCGGATCGTCCGCGATGCGAACGCTTTTCAGGTGGCGGTGGCGGCGGTCAGCCACTCCACGAGGGGCCGGACGTCGCGCCAGGCGGAGCGCACCTCGTCGAGGGTGCGCGGGGTGTCGATCCACTCGGGCGAGGGGTGTGCCCGCGCGGCGGTGAGGGACTTGTGCCGCAGCAGGTCGAGTCGGGGGTGGTCCTCGGCGACACCGCGCGGACGGGTCTTCAGCCGTTCGCCACCGATCTCGTACCCGGCCCGGTGCAGCCGCCGGACGAGCGGTTCGAGTCGCGGTCCGCGGCGCGAATCGTCCACGGCGGCACGGTATGCGGCGACCTGGTCGGACGAGCCCCGGTAGAAGCCGCCGGCGACCCGCAGCCCGGCCGCGTCGATCTGCACGTAGAAGCCGACGCCGGGCCCGGTCTGCACGAAGCCGCCCTGATGGGTCTTGTACGGCGACTTGTCCGTGCTGAAGCGCACGTCGCGGTGCGGGCGGAACGCCTTGCCCGCTCCGAACTCCGGTTCGAGCTCCGCGAGCAGCGCAAGCATCGGGCCGCGCACGCAGTCGTCGTAGACGGCCTTGTGCGCGGCCCAGAACGGCTTGCTGTTGTCCGCCTCGAGATCCTCGTAGAAGTCGAGGGCGGCAACGGGGAAGCCGGTGAACATGCCGGGTGTCCTTTCGGTCCGGTGACGGTCCGAAAGTACACCGCCTCCCGCGGCTACGCGGAACCGTTGAACAGCGACGTCACCGAGCCGTTCTCGAACACCTCCTGGATGGTGCGCGCGAGCAGCGGTGCGATCGACAGGACGGTGAGCGTCGGGAAACGCTTCTCGTCGTCGATCGGCAGCGTGTTGGTGACGATGACCTCCTTGGCGCCGCACGACGCCAGGCGCTCGGAGGCCGGATGCGAGAGCACACCGTGGGTGGCGGCGATGACGACGTCGCCCGCGCCGGCCTCCTTCAGGATCTTCACGGCGCCGGCGATCGTGCCGCCGGTGTCGATCATGTCGTCGATGAGGATGCAGGTGCGGCCCTCGACCTCGCCGACGACACGGTTGGACTTGACCTGGTTCGGCACGAGCGGGTCGCGGGTCTTGTGGATGAACGCCAGCGGGGCACCGCCGAGGGTGTCGGCCCACTTCTCGGCGACGCGGACGCGACCGGAGTCGGGGGAGACCACGGCGATGTTCTCGACGCCGTACTTGTCGCGGATGTACTCGGCGAGCTGGCCCTGGGCGTGCATGTGGTCGACGGGGCCGTCGAAGAAGCCCTGGATCTGGTCGGTGTGCAGGTCGACGGTGATGATGCGGTCCGCGCCGGCGGTCTTGAGCAGATCGGCGATCAGGCGGGCGGAGATGGGCTCACGGCCGCGGTGCTTCTTGTCCTGGCGGGCGTAGGGGTAGAACGGCAGAACGGCGGTGATGCGCTTGGCCGATCCTCGCTTGAGCGCGTCGATCATGATGAGCTGTTCCATCACCCACTGGTTGAGCGGGAACGGGTGACTCTGCAGCACGAACGCGTCGGAGCCGCGGACGGACTCCTCGAACCGCACGAAGATCTCGCCGTTGGCGAAGTCCCGCGCGGTCTGCGGGGTGACCTGGACGTCGAGCTCCTTCGCCACCTGCTCCGCCAGCTCGGGGTGGGCCCGGCCGGAGAAGAGCATCAAGTTCTTCTGGTTGTCGATCCAATTGGAGGTCACTGGTCCTGGCCGTCCTTTTGCCGTTCGATCTCTTGCTGCTGCCGTGCTGCAGTCGCTGCCTCGGCCGCGGGGGTCCCGGGGCGGTTCCGCTGGACCCAGCCTTCAATATTGCGCTGTGGCGCACCCGACACCGCAAGCGCCCCCGGTGGAACGTTGCGGCGCAGGACCGTGCCGGCGCCGGTGTAGGCGCCGTCGCCGACCGTCACGGGCGCCACGAACATGGTGTCCGATCCGGTCCGGACGTGGGATCCGACGACCGTGTGCGACTTGTGCACGCCGTCGTAGTTGACGAACACGCTCGAAGCCCCGATGTTCGAGTGCTCGCCGATGGTGGCGTCGCCGACGTAGGTCAGGTGCGGCACCTTCGAGTGCGGCCCGATCTCGGCGTTCTTCGTCTCCACGAAGGTGCCGATCTTGCCGGATTCGCCGAGGTCGGTGCCCGGACGCAGGTAGGCGAACGGACCGACGGTCGCCCCGTCGCCGATCACGGAGTCCGAACCGTGGGTGCGGACCACCGACGCTCCGGCACCGACCCGCACGTTCGTCAGCGTGGTGTCCGGGCCGATCACCGCGTCCTCGTCGACCACGGTCCGGCCGTGCAGCTGCACCCCGGGGAGCAGGGTCACGTCCCGGGCGAGGACGACGTCCACGTCCACCCAGGTGCTGGCCGGGTCGACGACGGTCACGCCCGCGCGCATCCAGTGCTCGAGGGTGCGCCGGTTCAGCTGCGCCGCGAGCGCGGCGAGCTGCACCCGGTCGTTCGCGCCCGCGACCTTCGTCGCGTCGGCGAGCTGGGCGGCGAACACCGCCCGGCCGTCCTGCCGCGCGATCGTGACCACGTCCGTCAGGTACAGCTCGCCCTGGGCGTTGTGGGCCCGCAGCCGGGTCAGTGCGCCGCGGAGGAACTCGGCGTCGAAGGCGTAGATGCCGGCGTTGACCTCGTCGATGGCGGCCTGTTCGGCGTCGGCGTCGGCCTCCTCGACGATCTCGCGGATCTCGCCGTGGCCGTTCCGGACGATGCGGCCGTACCCGGTGGGATCGTCGGCGAGGAACGTCAGGACGGTCACCGCGGACTGCATCGGCTCGGCGAGGTGCTCGGCTTCGAGCGCCTCGAGGGTGTGGCCGTCGAGCAGCGGGACGTCGGCGTTGGTGACGACGACCACGCCGGAGAAGTCGCCGGGCAGGGCGTCGAGCCCGCACTGCACCGCATGGCCGGTGCCGAGCTGCCGGTCCTGGACCGCGATCGACACCTTGCGGTCGAGCGTCTCGGCGATGTCGGCGGTCGCGGCGGACACCCGCTCGCGCTCGTGCCCGACGACCACCACGAGGTGGTCCGGGTCCAGCTCCGCGGCCGCGTGCAGCGAATGGGCGAGCATCGTGCGGCCCCCGAGGGTGTGCAGCACCTTCGGGGTCTTGGACCGCATTCGCGTACCCGCTCCGGCCGCCAGGACGACAACTGCGGTCTGCACTTGCATGAAGCTCCCTCGACGTTCGACATGCGCAGGTTCGGCACCGGCAGGGGAGCTCACGGGCCCCGACTGCCCTGCTCCGCCGCCAGGACTCGAACCTGAACTATCTGAACCAAAATCAGAGGTGCTGCCGATTACACCACGGCGGACTGCCGCATTCCCGGCGCCGACGCCCCGGTCATGCGTCTGTGATCCTCGCATGCCGCCACGCCCGGAGTCGAACGCGGGGCCGGGCGCGTCGTCGTCCCGGATAGGCTGAGCGCAACCCGCCGCGCGTCGTCCCCGGGGTTTTCCGGTGGCCCCGGGGTCCGGCCGGGTGCCGGAAAGGATGTACTACGTGTCGAAACCGTCGCAGAACCACGCCGACCGCAGCCCGCGGGTCCGGATGACGGGCACCCAGCGCCGGGAACAGCTCATCGAGATCGGCCGGGCGATCTTCGCCGAGCGCGGCTACGAGGCGGCGTCGATCGAGGAGATCGCCCATCGGGCCCAGGTCTCCAAGCCGGTGGTCTACGAGCACTTCGGTGGCAAGGAGGGGCTGTACGCCGTCGTCGTGGACCGGGAGATGTCGACCCTGATGTCGATGATCAGCGCGAGCCTGACGCAGAACCGCTCGCGCGTCCGGGTCGAGCGGGTGGCGCTGGCCCTGCTCACCTACGTCGAGGAACGCACCGACGGCTTCCGCATCCTCGTGCGGGACTCCCCGGTCACCGCGGAGGAGGGCACGTACTCGTCCCTGCTGAACGAGGCGGTGCGGCAGGTGGCGCACATCCTCGCCGGCGACTTCTCCCGCCGCGGCTTCGACCCGGACCTGGCTCCGCTCTACGCGCAGGCACTGGTGGGCATGGTCGCGACGGCCGCGACCTGGTGGCTGGACGAGCGCAGCCCGTCGAAGGAGGTCGTGGCCGCCCACCTGGTGAACCTGTGCTGGAACGGACTCACGCACCTCGAGGCGGACCCGCAGCTCGGGACCTCCTGAGCCGGTGGCGCAGTCCCCCGATCGTCCCTCTACCAGGTGGTATCGTTGCCCAGCCGACTCGAGAAGGGATGCCAGGTGATCGCGGTGATCAACCGAGCGGCGATCGGCGCCGATCGCCCGGATCGTCTCCTGCGTACGAGCCCGTCCGGGAGGCCGTGAATGGCTCGGCAGGTCCGCGCGGAAGTCACCCGCGAATCCGTGGTCCGCGGTGCCGCGGAGATCTTCATGAACCTCGGCTACGCGAACGCCAGCCTCAACGAGATCATCCAGGAGTCCGGCGTCACCAAAGGTGCGTTGTACTTCCACTTCGCGTCCAAGGAAGAGCTCGCCCGCGGCGTCGTCGACGCGGGCTTCGCGCGTCTCGCCGAGGCCGCGGTGACGACCATCAACGACCGCACCCCGGCCCTCGAGACACTGATCGAGCTGTCCGTCCTCACCGTCGACCTGTCCCGGAACGATCCGGTCGTCCGGGCGATGTTCCGCCTGGCCGTGGAGATCGGGGACTACCGGGGGACCGGCGACCGCCTGTTCGACACCTGGCTGGCGACGATGCGCGACCTCGCGAAGCGCGCCCTGGCCGAAGGTGACCTGAACGAGGACGTGGACCCCGACATGGTCGGTCTGTTCCTCCTGCAGGTGCTCACCGGGGTACGCATGGTCGCGGCGGCGCTCGACTGTCGTGAGGCCCTCGTCGAATACCTCGAGAACGCGTGGGGACTGATGCTGCCGGCCCTGGTGCCGCCCGCCAAGGCCGAGTACTTCAAGCAGTTCGCCTCGCGCCGGCTCCGGGTCTGATCCCGGAGGCAATCGTTGCGCCGGCCGCCCTCGCCTGACACGATCGCCGCCGTGACCCTGGGACCCTTCGACGCGGCTGCGGCCTGCGTGGCACTCGCCCGCACCCTCGACGAGTCCGGAGCCGACGCCGCGGTGACCATCGTCCCGGTGCCCGCGCTGCTGACCACCGCACAGGCGGCGGACGTGCTCGGTGTCGGCCGGGCGTACGTGGCCCGTCTCGTCGACGACGGCACCCTGCCCTCCCGGTTCCACGGCCTGCACCGTCGCATCCGCCGCGCCGACGTCCTCGCCTGTGCCGCCCGGAGGGCCGAAGCCCGGAGCCGGGCCCTGGACGCCGTCGCCGACCTGAGCCGACGCGACGGCCTGTACGACGACGACTTCTAGGGGGAACGATCGTGCCGATCCGGGCGGTACTCGACGCGCCGGCACTGACGCCGCCGCGCGTGCGCGACGTGCTGCTCGCCCTCGCCGAGGACGCGCTGTACCGGCCCTACTGGAGCGACGGCATCGTCGCCGAGGTGGAGCGGAGGCTGCCGGCGCACATGTCGCGCCCGGCGCGGGACTTCCTGTTCTCCGAACTCGACACGGCCTTCCCCGAGGCACGGGTGAGCTGGCCCGCCACGGTGCTGCGCGAGGTGCCGTACGTCAGCGATCCCCGCGACGCGCACCTGACGGCGGTGGCGCTGTTCGCACAGGCCGACGTCGTCGTCACCACGGACGCCGGTCTCGCGCGCTCGCTCGAGCGGTCCGGGGTCGAGCCACAGACACCCGACGCCTTCGTCGCGTACGTCCTCGACGCCGATCCCCGGCGGGCCGTGCGTGTGCTGCACCAGATGGCGCGACGGCGATGGCTCGGGCCCGGCGAGGAGCTCGCCGACGCCGCTCTGCGGTCGCGGCTGGCCGCGTGGGCGCGCGCAGCGCTCGGCGACAACAGCGCCGACCTACTGGCAGCGGACCCGCCCTGAACCGTCCCGCCCGCGGCTGTGTTGCCGTGCCGCCCGCCGCTGTGTTGCCGTGCCGCCCGCGGCTGTGTTGCCGTGCCGCCCGCGGCAGTGGTCCTGGCCGCTCGAACCGGACACCGCATAGACTCGGACGGTCCTCTTCTCGAACCCCAGGAGCGCCCTTCCCGTGTCCGACGTGTCCGTCACCCCCCTGTCCGGATTGGCGCGGATCGCGCTGGCCGACGCGCAGCTCGAGCGTGTGGCCGCCCTCGCCGGGACCGCCGCACAGGCCCTGGTGGCCCCGCCCGCGGCCCGGCCGTTCGTCGCTGCCGCGCTCGCCGCGAAGACGCCGCTGCTCGTGGTGACCGCGACCGGCCGTGAGGCGGACGATCTCACGGCGGAGCTGCGCGAAATGCTCGGCGACGTCGTCGCGCAGTTCCCCTCGTGGGAGACGCTGCCGCACGAGCGGCTCTCGCCCAGCGCCGACACCGTCGGCCGCCGGTTACAGGTGCTGCGCCGGCTCGCGCACCCCGAGGACCGCGACTACGGACCCGAGTTGCGGGTGATCGTCGCGACCGTGCGCTCGCTGGTGCAGCCGATGGCCCCCGGTCTGGGCGACATCGAGCCCGTCACCCTGCGTGTCGGCGCGGAGCACGACTTCGACGAGCTGATCGAGCGGCTCGTCGAGCTGGCCTACACCCGTGCCGACATGGTCGGCAAGCGCGGCGAGTTCGCGGTGCGCGGCGGCATCCTCGACGTCTTCCCGCCGACCGCGGACCACCCGGTGCGAGTCGAGTTCTGGGGTGACGAGGTCACCGAGCTGCGCCCGTTCTCCGTCGCCGACCAGCGGTCCATCCCCGAACTCGAGGTGAGCACCCTCATCGCCCCGCCCTGCCGGGAACTGCTGCTGACCGAGCAGGTCAAGGAACGCGCGGCGCGCCTCGCCCAGGACAACCCGGCCGACGCGGCCCTGGTGGAGATGCTCGACAAGATGGCCTCCGGCATTCCGGTCGAGGGCATGGAGGCGCTGCTGCCGGTGCTGCAGACCGGCGAACTGCAGTTGCTGACCGACGTCGTGCCGGACGGTACGCACGTGCTGCTGTGCGATCCGGAGAAGGTCCGCACCCGCGCGGCGGACCTGATGCGCACCGGCCAGGAGTTCCTCGAGGCGTCGTGGACCGCGGCCTCGCTCGGCGGGGCCGCGCCGCTGGACACCGCGAACATGAAGGGCGTGGACCTGGCCGCCTCCGCATACCGCCCGCTGACCGGGGTGCGGGAGACGGCGGAAGCGGCGGGCCGGCCGTGGTGGACGCTGAGCCCGCTGGCGTCGGGCGCCGACACCGAGGTCGTGCTCGACGTGCAGTCGGCGCCGGAGGTGCGCGGGTCCGAGGAACTGCTGACGATGCTCTTCGCGAACCTGCGCGCGCACGTAACCACCGGCGGGCGGGCGGCGATCGTCGTTGCAGGTGCCGGCACCGGGCAGCGGGTGCTCGAGCGGCTTCAGGAGAACGACGTACCCGCAGCGCGGCTCGATCCGGGGGCCGAACCGGTTCGCGGCACGGTCGGGGTGCTGTGCGGCGCGCTGCACGACGGCCTGGTGCTGCCGGGCGACGGCGCGGACGTGCCCGGACTGGTGCTCGTCACCGAGTCCGATCTCACGGGCAACCGGGTGACCGCCGCCGAGGGCCGGCGCACGCCGGTCAAGCGCCGCAACCAGGTGGATCCGCTGGCACTCACCGCCGGAGACATGGTGGTCCACGATCAGCACGGCATCGGCCGGTTCGTGGAGATGGTGGAGCGGACCGTGGGCGGCGCCCGCCGCGAGTACCTGGTCATCGAGTACGCGCCGGGCAAACGCGGGCAGCCGGGTGACCGGCTGTTCGTGCCGATGGAGTCCCTCGACCAGCTCTCCCGCTACGTCGGCGGCGAGATGCCCGCCTTGAGCAAGCTCGGCGGCTCCGACTGGGCCAACACGAAACGCAAGGCGCGCAAGGCCGTCCGCGAGATCGCGGGGGAGCTGGTGCAGCTGTACGCGGCCCGCCAGGCCGCCCCGGGGCACGCGTTCGCGCCGGACACCCCGTGGCAGAAGGAGATGGAGGACGCGTTCGCGTTCACCGAGACCCAGGATCAGCTCACCGTCATCTCCGAGGTCAAGGCCGACATGGAGAAGGCGGTCCCGATGGATCGCGTCGTCATCGGCGACGTCGGCTACGGCAAGACCGAGATCGCGGTGCGTGCCGCATTCAAGGCCGTGCAGGACGGCAAGCAGGTCGCGGTGCTGGTGCCCACCACGCTGCTGGCGCAGCAGCATCTGCAGACCTTCACGGAGCGGATGGCGTCGTTCCCGGTCACCGTCAAGGGCTTGAGCCGCTTCACCGATTCCGCCGAGGCGAAGGAGACGATCGCCGCCCTCGCCGACGGTGAGGTCGACATCGTCGTCGGCACCCACCGGCTGCTGCAGACCGGCGTGCGCTGGAAGGACCTCGGTCTCGTGATCGTCGACGAGGAGCAGCGATTCGGCGTCGAGCACAAGGAGCACATCAAGGCCCTGCGCACGCACGTCGACGTGCTGACCATGTCCGCGACGCCGATTCCGCGCACCCTGGAGATGAGCATGGCCGGCATCCGGGAGATGTCGACGATCCTCACCCCACCCGAGGAGCGGCACCCGGTGCTCACCTACGTGGGCGGCTACGCGGACAAGCAGGTCGCCGCCGCCATCCGCCGCGAGCTGCTGCGCGACGGACAGGTGTTCTACGTGCACAACCGGGTGAGCTCGATCGACAAGGCCGCCAAGCGGATTCGCGACCTCGTCCCCGAGGCGCGGGTCGCGGTGGCGCACGGGCAGATGAACGAGGACACCCTCGAGAAGACCGTGCAGGGCTTCTGGGAGCGTCAGTACGACGTCCTGGTGTGCACCACCATCGTCGAGACGGGCCTCGACATCTCCAACGCCAACACCCTCATCGTCGAGCGCGCCGACTCGCTGGGGTTGTCGCAGTTGCACCAGCTGCGCGGACGCGTCGGTCGTTCCCGCGAGCGGGGTTACGCGTACTTCCTGTACCCGCCGGAGAAGCCGCTGACCGAGACGGCATACGACCGGCTCGCCACGATCTCCCAGAACTCCGATCTCGGCGCGGGCATAGCCGTGGCCATGAAGGACCTCGAGATCCGCGGCGCGGGAAACGTTCTGGGCGCGGAGCAGTCCGGTCACGTCGCCGGCGTCGGATTCGATCTGTACGTGCGGCTCGTCGGCGAGGCGGTGGAGGCGTTCCGGGCCGCCGCGGACGGCCGTCCCGTCGCCACGGACGAGGCCGCCAAGGAGGTGCGGGTGGATCTTCCGGTCGACGCCCACATCCCGCCGGACTACGTGACATCCGACCGGCTGCGGCTCGAGGCCTACCGCAAGCTCGCCGCGGCGCACGACGACGACGCGATCGCCGCGGTGGTCGAGGAACTCGTCGACCGCTACGGTCCGCTGCCCGAGGAGGTCGGCCGGCTCGTGTCGGTGGCCAAGCTGCGCCTGCTGTGCCGCGAGTACGACCTCGAGGAGGTCGCGGTCTCCGGCACCCAGTTGAAGATCTCGCCGATGCACCTGCCGGATTCGAAGCAGATGCGGCTCAAGCGCCTCTATCCGGCGGCGCAGTACCGCGCCACGAGCGGCATCGTGCAGCTGCCGTTGCCGCGAACCGGTGGCGTGGGTTCCGAGCGGGTGCGCGACGTCGAGCTGCTGCAGTACATCGCGGACTTCCTGCTCGCCCTGGACGGCAAGGCGCAGGGATCGGTTGACGTGCGTGTGCCGACCGCCGCGAGCGTGTGACCGGGCGAGCGCAGCGACGGGGATTGCGACCGGGGCGAGCACAGCGACGGGGATTGCGACCGGGGCGAGCGCAGCGACGGGGATTGCGACCGGGGCGAGCGCAGCGACGGGGAAAGTGAGGCGACGGCGGTGACGGTGATTCTGCTCGACCTGTACCGGCCCGGATCGGTGCCGCTCGAGGCGGTGCCGCTGCTGACCGGGCCGCTCGACTGCACCGACGACGTTCCGGCAGAGATGTGCGAAATCCTCGGTGCCACCGTGGGATCCGGGGCCGAGACACTGATCGCCGTCGACCCGGAGCACGAGGCGGTGCGTGAACGCGTACGGCGGGGAGAGCGGGTGATCGCCGCCCCGCCCGCTCCGGGGGAGCGCCTGCTGCGTGCCGTGGACGTGATGGACCGGCTGTGGGGATTCGGCGGCTGGGAGGTCACCCAGACGCACGACTCTTTGCGCCGCTACCTGCTCGAGGAGACGTACGAGCTGCTGGACGCGATCGAGGAGGGCGACCCGCACGGTCTGCGCGAGGAACTCGGAGACCTGCTGCTCCAGGTGCTGTTCCACTCGCGGATCGCCGAGGAGTCCGACACCGATCCGTTCACCGTCGACGACGTCGCCGACACGCTCGTCGCCAAGCTCGCGTCGCGCAGCCCGCACCTGACCAACGGTCACACCGGCCCGATCGACGTGGCCGAGCAGGAGGCAGCGTGGGAGGTGGCCAAAGCGGCGGAGAAGGCGCGGCCCTCCTGCCTGGACGGCATCGCGACGGCACAGCCGGCGCTGGCCCTGACCGACAAGGTGATCGCCCGGGCCACCCGGGCCGGACTCCCCGCGCATCTCGTCCCGCCCGAACTCCGGACGGTGCACGTCACCGGCGACGGTGGCGCGGAGGACGCGCTGCGCAGCGCGACGCTGCAGTTCGTCGCGACGGTGCGCGCGACGGAGAAGGCCGCCCACGCCGACGGCGTGCCGTACGGCGGTCTCGACGCGGACGCATGGGTGCGTTACTGGGAGAAGTGAGTCCCGACCGGCGCTTCTCCGAGCCGACGCGGCTCCGCACGGGCACGCAGTGCCGGGGCGACGGGGCGGCCGTGCAGGAAGCCGGTGACCCCGCCCGCGTCGAGGGCCCGCCGGTACACCGCGAGAGCGCCGCGCGCTGCCTCCACGGTCTCCTCGAGGTCGGCGTCGGTATGGGCCGCCGAGATCACGAACGACTGTCCGAGCACACCCCGGACGAGCATCTCCTGCAGGAACAGCGTGCGGAATTCCTGCGAGGGCAGCAGATTCGGGTCACGGGTGACGAAGATCAGGCAGGACGGGCGTCCGACCACCTGGACGTAGCGCTCCACGCCGAGATCCGCGGCCGCGGCGTTGACGGCGTCGGCAAGCCTGCGACCGGATGCTTCCATCCGGCCGATGGGGTCTTCGGTCGCGTAGGCACGCACCACCGCACGGAAGGCAGCCAGTCCGCCGGACTCCGGTCCGTGCGTGGTCGACAGGAGGAACACCCGGTCACCGTCGGTGCGCAGGCCGCCGAGTTCCATGAACTCGCGCCGACCTGCGAGCGCGGCGACGGGGAAGCCGTTTCCCATCGCCTTGCCCCAGCACGACAGGTCCGGCCGGACGCCGTACACGCCCTGCGCCCCGTGCTCGGACCAGCGGAATCCGGTGATCATCTCGTCGAAGATCAACAGGGCACCGTGCCGGTCGCACAGGCGGCGCACGCCGGGCAGGAAGCCGGGATCGGGCTCGGCGAGGGCGGTGGCGGCCTCGAGGATCACGCATGCGGTCGGCCTGGCCGACAAAGCATGTTCGAGCGAGTCGAGGTCGTTGTACCGGAACCGGTGGGTGTGCTCGGTGACCTCCTCGGGGATTCCCGCCTTCATCGGGGTGGTGCCGATGAACCAGTCGTCGACGGAAAAGAACGGCTGGTCGCATGCCACGACGTGCCGGCGGCCGGTGACAGCCCGCGCCAGGCGCACGGCCGCGGTTGTGGCGTCGGAGCCGTTCTTGGCGAACTTCACCATGTCGGCGCCGGGCACCAGAGCGAGGAAGTCCTCGGCTGCGGCGAGTTCGAGGGTCGTTGGCCGGCTGAAGTTGGTGCCGTCGGCGATCGCGGCGGCGACGGCGTCGACGACGGGACGGTAGCCGTGCCCGAGCGTCACCGAGCGCAGGCCCATCCCGTACTCGACGTAGCTGTTTCCGTCGGCATCCCACACGCGGGCACCCGCCCCGCGCTCGAGGACGGGCGCCATGGATTCCGGATACTGGTCGGAGCCCCGGGCATACGTGTGCGCACCGCCGGGCACGATCTCGTGGAGCCGGGCCTGCAGTGCGGTCGACCGGGTGAACGATCGACGGAGATGTTCGGACGGGTGACTCATGCGCGAACCCCCGGAGAACTTGCGCGGGCTTCGATTGTTTCATCCGCGGCGACGATCGTCGTGGTGAACGGGTGAATTCGGTGTTGCGTACCCGGCCCGCCCCGACCGGCAGCGCCCACGGTACGGACGCGGCCGCACGGAATCGGGTATTGTTCGAGTCGACTCGACCTACCTTGCCGGCCCGGACAATTCGGGCAGGCGCGTGTGGCTTGCGGCCCGAGATCCCCGACTCTGCGAATGCCCGAAGGTGTTGACATGGCGAATCGCATTCCACGCGCGGCGTCCCCCCGGTCCGAAGTCCGCGTCCTCCTCGAGAACGGGGAGTACTGGCTCAACAACAGGGGCGATCTGGCGATTCTCGACGTGACCGTCCGGCGGTTCGCCGAACGGTGGCCGGATGCACGGATCGGGGTTCTCACCTCCGCCCCGGCGTTGTTGCGCGCCTACGAATCGCGTGTCGATCCGATTTGCTACCAGCGGGGCGGGAACTGGCCGCGGTGGCGCCGGCGGCCGGGTCCGATGAGCCGGATCGGCCCCGAGGTCGCGGGTGTGCCGATGAACGGCTGGGACGCCGCCGTCGCTCTTCCGGGGAGGGTCGCGCGGCGGGTGTGGCGAGTTGTCGGCCGCGGCGCCGCGAGCAACGAGCCCGCGTCGAGGACAGTCGTTCCGGGCCGCGCTGCACTCAGCAGGGACGGTGGATGCGTGCCGAACGCGGTGGACACGGCCTCGGTCGTGGTGGCGATCGGCGGTGGATACATGACCGACGTCGATCGGTTCCAGACCGAACGTACTCTGGATCTGCTCGAATACGCCACCGAGCGTGGGATCCCCACTGCGATGACGGGTCAGGGTCTGGGTCCGTTGACGGAACCGGACCTGCTCGAGCGGGCGGCGCGCGTGCTGCCGCGGGTCGATCTGATCGCACTGCGCGAGGATGTGCGGGGACCGGAACTTCTGCGTGCTCTGGGGGTTCCGCCGGACCGCGTCGTGGTGACCGGCGACGACGCGGTCGACTTGGGCTATTCCACGCGCCGGGACGAGCTCGGCACGGATCTGGGAGTGTGTCTGCGGGTCGCCGAGTATTCGCCGGTCGGGGCCGCGATCCAGGACGTCGTCGGCCGCGTCGTGCGCGAGGCGGCAGCCGAACACGGTAGCGGACTGGTTCCGCTGATCGTGTCCGAGCACGATGCGGAGGACAGGCGGTCCACGATGCCGCTCCTGGACGGATATCCCGATGCGGTGCCGCCCCTCCGCCGGTTCGCCGGTGCGCGCGCCCTCTCGCAGCAGGTCGGCCGGTGCCGGATCATCGTCACCGGCGCCTATCACGTCGCGGTCTTTGCGCTGTCCCAAGGGATATCCGTGGTGGGACTGTCGACGTCGCGGTACTACGACGACAAGTTCGCCGGACTGAATTCCATGTTCGGGACCGGTATCGAGACGGTGCGGCTCGACCGGGACGGGATGGAGGACCGGCTCCGCGATGCGATCCGGAGCAGGTGGGCCGGTGCGCCCGAGTCGCGTACCGCGTTGCTGGCCCGGGCCGAGGACCAGATCCGGGCGAGCAGGGCGGTCTTCGACCGCATCGCAGGGCTCGTGGAGGCCGGGATCACCGAGCGGCGCGATCTGGAATCCGGTCCTTCCGCGCCGCCCACATCTCCGCGGTGATCGCCCACAGGTCGTGGTCCCTGCGTCGGCCCCCCACGTCGAGATAGCTGACCATGGTGCCTTCCCGGCGCATCCCGACCTGCTCGGCGCAGTGTGCCGCCGGCACGTTGCCGACGCACACGGGCGCGGTGATGCGGTGCAGTCCGAGGGTGCCGAACCCGTACTCGGCGAGCATTCGGGCGGCAGCGAGGGCGATTCCCTTGCCGGCGAGAGTCGAATCGATCCACACTCCGGCTTCCGCGAGACCTGCCCAGCGATCGATGCGCTCGAGGTTGAACTGCCCGGCGAGCCGGCCGTCGACCTCGATGACGAGGGGCAACGCTCGCCCGGCGAGCGCCTCGCGACGGGCGTGCAGGAACTCGTCGACCCAGTCCCGTTCGGTGTGTCGTTCCGCCCAGGGCCGTGAGGACGATGTCCAGAACGGTTCGATGAACTCCTGATCCCGCAACCGGATGGCCTGCCACTGCGGCCAATCGGACAACCGCGGCGACCGCAGGGAGACAGCGTGCCCGGACACGTCGACGGGACCGATCCGCACGCACAGGGTGCGCCCCTGCCGGCGGCGGAACCGGTGCCGGAGGGGACGGGTATAGAGCCGGCCGGCTGTCGCCAGCACGACCGACGGCCTGGGACGTTTCACGCGGTCACCTCTGCTCAGCGTGCCGGCTGGGATGAAACGAGACGACGCCGGTATCAGCGGTCGAGGGTGTGTGCCAAGCGTACCCGTAGTTCCCGTCCGGCTTCGGCCGGAACGGTCGAATCGATGGCGGAACCGGGCCGGGACATGATCGTGCGCGGAGTCGGCACGAGCTGCCCGAAGCCTCTGACGCGGACGTGGCGTGCTGGTACCGTCCGAGGAGGGGTGGAGGTCGTCCGAACTGTCCGGACCGAAAGGGGTGGTTCATGATCCGTCCGGAACGAAGTTCCCCGAGTGCATCGCCCTGCGCCGACGCCGGCCGTCCCGCGCCGTGAACGCCGCCCGCGTCGCCCTCGTCCACGAACGGTTTACCGAAATCGCCGGCTCGGAACACGTCGTGGAACAGCTGGCCGTGCAGTGGCCGGACGCGCGAGCGCACGTGCCGATCGCGCGCCCGTCGGGAACGCCGCCCCTCCTGCGCTCCCGGACCGACACGACGTGGCTCGACCGGCTGTACCACCTGGGCGGGGAACGGTCGTACGCGCCGCTTCTCCCGTTGATGCCCAGAGCTTTTCGAGGGATGCACCTCGACGACGCGGATGTCGTGCTCGTCAGCCATCATGCGTTCGCCACGCAGGCCGTGTTCGCCACGACCGCGCCGGCGATCGCGTATGTGCACAGCCCGGCCCGGTGGGCGTGGGACGCCTCGCTGCGCAAGGGCGAGGCCGGTGGCCGGCTCGGCGGGGCGGCGCTGACGATGCTCGCCTCGTCCGCCCGGCGCGCCGAACTCGCCGCCGCGCCGCGGTTGCGCCGGATCGTGGCGAACTCCACGGCCGTCGCCGACCGCATCAACCGGTGGTGGCACCGCGACGCCGTCGTCGTGCATCCGCCGGTCGACACGGAGTCGTTCACCCCCGATCCCTGTCTTCCCCGGGAGGACTTCTTCCTGCTCGCGGGGCGCCTGGTGCCGTACAAGCGACCCGATCTGGCGATCCTGGCCGCCAACGCGGCCGGGGTGCGTCTCGTGGTCGTCGGCGACGGCCGCAGCCTCGACCACTGTCGCAGTATCGCGGGGCCGACGGTGACGTTCGTCGGGCGGGCGCCGCACGAGCAGCTGGTCGACATGTACCGGCGTGCCATGGCTCTGGTGATGCCCGGGCTCGAGGACTTCGGGATCGTGCCGGTCGAGGCCATGGCCTGCGGCACGCCGGTGCTCGCCCTCGGCGCGGGCGGGGCCCTCGACAGTGTCGTGCCGGGGGTGACCGGGCGGCTCGTTCCAGGCGGCAGGGACGCCGAGCTGGTGGACAACTTCGCCGCCGCCATGCAGGACTTCGACGGGTCGGACTACGACGCCGCCGTGATCCGCGCGCATGCCGAGACGTTCTCGCACGCCGTGTTCCGGGAGCGGATGCAGCAGGTCGTCGACGACGTGCTGTCCTGACCGCGGCCGCACGGGCGGTGCGCCTGCGTTCATCCCGACGGCCGTCGGTCACCCAGCGGATCCGTTCCGAGCCTGCCGTCGGCGGTGACCCGCAACCGCCAGTAGTTTCCGCCGTCGTCCCTGAGGATCGGAGCAGAGCCGGGCCGGTCCGACAGCCACGACCCGTCGGACAGAATCGCGGAAAGGGTTTCCCCGTCCCGGTTCTGCGCCTGCAGCAGATCGGTCTCGTCGACCGCGCGGGCCACGACGGGTCCCGCGAACACCGCGCCCGAGACGATTCCGCGTCCGGTCACGTTCCAGCCCTCCGGAAACACCGCGAGATCGATGTCGGTCGACGCGCTGGAGACGAGGTTGACGGCCGTCCCCTCCGGGCAGCCCTCCGGGTCTATCCGCAACTCGGTGGGGAAGACCTCGGTGTCCGGATCGAAGCGGACGTTCGCGAGATACGGCTGCCGGCAATGGACCAGGTCCAGGCACACGGTTCGGGCCGCAATCTTGCAGTTGACGAGACCGAGCTGAGACGGGCCGCCGCGGCCGCGTTCGCCGATCGAGAGGGCGATGTCGGCGCCCTCGAACCACACGTTGGTCAGCCACCAGTTGTTGGCCGCGCCGTCGACCCGCACGTGTCTGTCGGTCGTCCTCGGGTCGTTGTCGGAGACGAACTCCACGTTGGTCAACGACAATCCCGCATTGTTGTCGTTGCCGGTACCCAGGACGCCGACGTAGTTGTTCGTCAACTTCGACGCCGTCAGGTAGTTCTGGATGCACGAGGTGACGATCCCTATGCCGAAGTTGTTGATGTCGCAGTCGACGAAGGACGTTCCGCCGGTGTTCCTCTCGAGGACGACACCCTGTTGCGCCCGGTACTGCGGAAAGTTCTCGCTGAGGTGACTGCCCCGCAGCACGACGGAATCGAACGAACACCGGAACGAGCCCGAGAGCGACACGGCCACCGCTTCCGGGCCCGTGAGATAGAACCCGATCCGCGCGAACCGCACGCGGTGCCGGTCGCGGAGGGAGACCAGGGTGCCGTCGCCCTCGTAGAAGACGATGGTGACGTCGCCACCGTCGCCGGTGACCGTCGAGAAGTCGGGCAGATCCGGCCACGCGGTGACACGGTAGTACCCGGCCGGCAGGTACAGCACTGCGGGACCCTCCCCGGCCGCCGCCGCGCGGGCGATGGACTCGGTGTCGTCGGCCATGCCGTCGCCGACCGCCCCGAAGTCCCGTACGTTGCGCCCTGGCGACACTCTCGACACCTCGGGGACCTCCCTTTCGACGTTCGGTGGCGCCTGCTGTGACGGGCACGCCGCCAGTGGCAGCACTGCGGCCGCGCCCAGCGACGCGGCCAGCAGTCGCCGGCGGCTCACCACCTCGTCGGCCATGCATTCACCTCCGGGACCCTCGGGACTAGGGGGAGTAGACGAGACCGAGGTCCGGTTCCGCTTGCGTGCGCCGCTTCTTCGGCTGGGGGAACCGGCGCGCGCGTGCCGGGACGGTCGCCACCGCACCGACGAGGCCGGTCCCGGACGCGGCGAAGCTGTCCGCGGCAGCCCGTACCCGGGGTGCCTTCGTCGTCCCGAGTTCGACCACGGCGATCGTCGCGTCGCAGTGCGCGGACAGGCTCAGGGCGGCCGAGTCCGTGAGCACGGGGGCGGTGGCGACGAGGACGTAGTCGAAATGCTCCCCGAGCCCGGACAGGATGTCGGCGAACCGCTCGGACGTCAGCAGGTCCGGCGTGCGTTCGTCGGCGGCGCCGAGGGGCAGGACCGAAACTCCGGCCTCCGACCACGTCGGCAGCTCGGTCAGCGGCGGGTACTGGTCGCGCAGCCATTCCGCGATACCGGCGTAGGACTGCATGTCGAGCCGGCCCGTGACTCCGTCCCCGGAGGTGTCGGCGTCGATCAGCGCCACGCGGGCACCCGTGTCCGCCAGTGCTTTCGCGAGCCGGGCCGCGACGCACGGCTTCGAGCGCTCGGTGAAGCTCGTCAGCATCACCACCATCCGGCCCCGGTCACCGCGGGCGGCGGTGATGTGGGCCCGCAGGCGCCCGATGTCCTTCGCCGCGTCGGTGTTGCTGCGCGAGATCGTCCCGAGGATCGGCAGGCCGACGGTGCGGCCGAGCTGCTCCGGTGTCCGGATCGTCGGGTCGAACCGGTCCCGGAGGAACGCGAGGAGGAATCCGAGTCCGAGACCGGCGAGGACGCCGAGTGCGAGGATGCGCTTCGTGTCGGGGCCGACGGGTGCGCTGGGCAGCGGGGCCGGATCGATCACGGAGGCCCGGGCGGCGGGTGCCGCTCCGATCACCGTGGTCTCCATCTCCGCGACGAGCTGCGCGAACTCGTCCGCGACGGCCCGGGAGAGCTGCCGCGCGGCTTCGGGGGTGGTCTCGGTGACCGTGATGTCCAGCAGGGTCGTGGCCGGCGGGAACGTCGCCGACACCTTGCCCTGGAGCTCGCCCGGGGAGATGGTCAGCCCGAGCCTGTCGACCACCCGGTCCGCGACGGTGGCGCCCGTCGCGACGTACGGGTACGACGTGATGCGCTGCTGCGCCGCGAGACCGCCCTGGTACGAGTCGTTGACCGACGTTCCGGTCGCCATCGACACGTACATCCGGGTCGTCGACACGTACGCGGTCGGAATGGTCGACGCGTACGCCCACGCCAGGGCCGTGCAGGCGAGGACCGTCGCCACCACCGTCAACCATCTGCGCCGGATTATGCCCGTGTAGTCACTCAGTGCCATTGCTCCACCCCTTTGTTCGTACCCCGACGACTGTGCCGATTTCGTGTGGTGCCGAGACCGGGTCTTTCGCCGCGCCGGTGCGTGTGCGGTATTCGCGCACCGTCATGTCGACGAGCCAGATCAGCACTACGAGCTGGAGGGACTTGCCGATGACCTCCATGCTGCCGAGAATTCCCCGTTCGAAGAGGATCGGGGATGCCGTGATCGCCAGGCCCAGGCCGACGACCACGATGTGCCGCGCCTGCAGCGCCCGCACGCCGAGCAGGAGCAGGCCGAAGGTGAACAGCACCCCGGCCGCCACGCCCGCGTAGCCGGCGATGACGAAGCCCTCGTTGATGTTCCCGTCGGCGAGGGATACCGACACCCGGCTCATGTCCATGGACGACCCCCGTACCTCGGTGGCCCACGCCGTGCCGGATCGCAGCTTCTCGGTGCCGAGGAGTTGCGCGGGAATCAGGCTCTGGAGACCGTGCTGAACTACCTCGAACGGGGTCATCCACGGGCGCATGGTCATGTAGTAGCTGTCCGTGGCCGCCTCGAGCAGATCGAACCGCCGCAGGATGCTCAGATACGGCTGCACCCACGGCGGATACGCCGAATCTCGGGCCAGGACTTCGGATTGTATGTAGTCGGGCTGCTTGATCGACTGCAGCCACCCGAACCCGCCGATGCCCACCACGGAGATCACGGCGACGTACACCACGCGCAGTCGCGTCCAGCCGTACATGGCGAAGCGGACGGCCACGGCCATCGCGGCGCTCATGATCGGCGTCTTCGATTCGACCACGACGGTCCACAGCAACTCCACCGTCAGCAGCGCTGCGAGCAGTGCGGCGGTCGTCCGGCGGTCCGCAGGCCGGATGAAGATGATCAGGCCGATCGCCCCGACAGTGGCGAGCTGGGCGACGAATCCCAGTATGGGATTGGAACTCTGGACGTCACCGGCCTGCCCCGTCGATCCGGTGAGGTACGTGACCGCGCGTCCGAGGAGACCGAGGGCGTACACGGCCGCCAGGGTGGGGACGAAGTCACCGGCGGCCGGCCGCGGTGCGGGGTGGTGCCGGCGAGCCCAGATCGCGTAGGCCACCACGGCACCGGCGTACACCCACAGGCCGAACGCCACCGGCTGCAGGACCTCCGCGATGCCACGGTCGTAGCCCATCGTGGCCAGCCGCGGGTCGGCGATGTTGTCCGCGTACCGTGGTCGCGGCTGCACCGCGAGCAACACGAGCGGACGCGCGATGTACGACAGGGTCCAGTAGACGGCCTGCGCGATCAGGAACACCCGCGCGACGCCGCGGATGTAGGCGGCCGCGACGACGATCGTGATCAGCGCGGTGCCCACGAGGACGAGTTCGATGCCGGGGCCGGTCACCGTGCCCCCTCCTGCACTCCGCGGTCGCGGTCCACCACGGCGGGTGCGAGCCCGGCGATGCCCGCGCCGGGCGAGCTCTCTCCGTCCTCCAGCACCGCGACGATCTCCGCCGCCCGGTCGACGTACCGATGGTGACCGGTGACGATCCGTCGGTGTCCGGCCTCGGCGATCGCGCGGGCTTGCTCGGGATGCTGTTCGCACCATTGCAGGATCTCGAGCAGCTCGTCGTCGTCGGAGAAGAGCAGGCACTCGCGGCCTTCCGCGAGCAGCGCCGCGTGCTCGTTCGTGCGCTGCCCGACGAACAACCCGCCGGCCGCCGGCACCTCGAACGTGCGGCACGTGTGGGTGTCGCGGTTGTCGGAGTTGAGGAACACCAGATTGGCCGTGATCGAGGCGACCGACACGGAGAAGTGCTCCCCGTACACCGGCCCGCCGACGACAGCGTGGGTGCGACGCAGTGCCGGCACGCGTCGCCAGCCGGGGCCACGGACGAGCATCCGCTCGCCGTAACGGCGGGCCAGGGCGACGGTGGTGTCGCGGCGGTCGGGCCGGCAGTTGCCGACGAATCCGACCAGGTACCGGCGCGGGTCCCGACGCGCCGAGAGGTGGTGCCAGGCCGGATCGTAGGCGCTCGGGACGAATTTCACCGCGCGGGCTCCGCGATCGATCAGTTCCGGCACGTTGTGCCGTTTCGTGGTGACCACCAGATCCCACTCGCGTTCGCACCGGAGGTAACCCGGTGACGTGTTGTACGGATTCGAGGCATCGTCGGGGCTGTAGTGCACGTGCAGGCGGGCCGGTGTGCCGAGCAACCGGCGCTGGTCGAGATGTACTGTGCGGAAACAGAACAGGAGATCGGGCCGGAAGTCCGCCGCAATCGACTCGATCCGGTGGTGCACGGCGTCGAGGTCCCACGGTGCGCGCTGTCCTCGGGTCTTCGAGTAGATCCACGGCGGCGAGAACCGCGACGGGAGCGTCACGGAGGTCGTGTCCACGACGACCACGTCGTGTCCGGCCTGCCGGAAGCCGTCGGCCAGCGAGCGGGCGTTGCTGCCGACCCAGTCGTCACCGATGTACAGGATTCTCATCGTTTCTCCCCCCGGGGAACGGGGACGTCGGCGGCGTCGACGTCCGCTTCGGACGGCGCGGGTCGCCGTTCGCGCAGAGCCAGGTGCCGTGTCCGCAGGACGTACCACAGGGCCACGCCGAACTCGCAGGCGACGGTGCCGTACACGAGCGCCCACACCGAATGGGTCCGGAAGGCCATGTAGAGCGCGACGGCCGCGATGCAGGTGCCGATGATCGCGCCGATCAGGACGCCGGAGGTGTCCTCCCGCACCGGCAGTACCGCCGTCGTGACGAAGGAACTCAGTGCGGTCGCCGGCAGGATGAGGACCTCGACGCGAAGGAGCGGGACGGCGTCGGCGAAGTCGCTGCCGAAGACGAGTCGCACCGCGAGCGGCGCGGCGATCCACAATGCCGCGGTGACGAGGACGGCGATGCCGACGCACGCGAGCATCGCGAGGGTCGCGCGCCGCCAGAACCGAGCGCCGCCGCTGCTACGGGCCATGCGCGGCAGGAGCGCGAAACCGATCGGATCCAGCATGGACTGCACGGCCCGCACCAGGCGGTCGCCGGCCGAGTACAGGCCGAGCGATGCCGCGTCGAGCACGGCCGAGTAGATGGCCGCGGCCCCCTGCCCGTAGCTGACCACGAGCAGGCGGGAGGTGAACACGGGTGCGGCCATCCGGACGGTGGGAACGATCCGGCGCGGCCGCGCGGGACGTCCGTACTTGCGCAGCGAATCCCGCCAGGTGAGCGCCACGGTGAGGATCGACGAGACGAGCATGCAGAGCAATGCCACCGAGGCGCTCGGGAAGCGCGGGAGCACCACCAGCAACAGCGCGAGGTACGCGAGCCGGCCGGCCCCTTGGTAGACCGTCGAGGCGACGAACCTGCCCTGCCCGATCAACACCCAGTCCTCCGACACCGACCAGAAGCCTCCGGCGAACAAGCCGAGCAGGATCATGTGGACGTGGGGGTCGACGCCCAGCATCAGGCCGGCGACGAGCGCCGTGCCGAGGGTGCCGAGAACAGTGAGGCGGATGGTGAGATAGTCGCCGCGGATCTGGTTGACGTCCGAGTTGGGGACTTTCGCCGCCAGGAACTGGGTGATCCCGAGATCGACGAGGAGTGATCCGATGAAGTAGGCCGACATTCCGATCGCGAGCAGTCCCAGCCCTTCCGGCCCGAGGACGCGCGCGATGAGGGGGAGGGTCACGGCCGTGACGACGTACTGACCGTACTTGCCGAAGCTGACGAAGCCGATGTCCCGCACCAGCGCGACGGCCTTGTTCATTCCGCGTTCCTCGATCATGTGGCGTCCACCTCCGCGTGGGAGGGGACTCCGAGCGTGTCCAGGAAACGCGCCACCGCCCGCGCGGATTCGGTGATGTCGAAGCTCTCGGCGCGCTGCCGGGCCGCGACCGCCAACCGGCTGCGCAGGTCCGGGTCGCCGATCAGGGTGTCCAGCGCTGCGGTGAGCCCGTGTCGGTCACCGGCGTCGACCAGCAGTCCGTTCACTCCGGGATCGACGATCTCGGTGGGGCCACCCGGGCGGGAGGCGATCACCGCGCATCCGGCCCGCATCCCCTCCACCACCACCTGGCCGAACGGCTCTGCGATGACCGAGCAGTGCACGAGGATGTCTGCGGCCCGCATGTAGCCCTCGGGGTCGTCCACATGCCCGGTGAAGGTCACGGGTAGGTCGAGGTCGGAGGCGAGGCGTTCGAGTCGCTCGCGGTACGGTTCCTCGTCGAAGAACGTGCCGCCGACCAGGTAGATGTGCGCCGGACGCACTGCCGTTTCCGCGACGGCACGCAGGAACACGTCCTGTCCCTTCCACGGCGTCAGCCGTCCGACGACCGCGACGACCGTCTCCGCCGGTTCCCGTTGCGGCGGCCGCGGTGCACTCCGTGCCGGCTCGACGCCGGGATACGCCACGAGGGCGCACCGGCGCGGGATCAACGAGGACATCGTCGATCTGCTGTTGGCGATGTAACCGCGGCTGAGCGAGCGGCCCAGACCCCGGACGATCGTGGCGAGCACCGGACCGAAGTACTCGGCGGAGACCCGGTCGTGCACGTGCCAGATCAGGGGAACTCGCGCTCGGCGCGCCGCCACGGCGCCCATGATCAGTGCCTTCGAGCTCTCGGCGATCACCACCGTGGCACCCCGCTCGACAGCGACGGCTCCCAGCTCCCATCCGAGCCGGATCAGCCGAGCGGCACCGGCGAGCAACCCGGGCAGGGTGGGATCGGTGACCGTCATCGCCCGGCTGTCGAACGTGCCCTGCAGGATCGTGGTGCCGACGCCGACCGCTCGCAACCGTTCTGCCATCGGACCGTCCTGGGCGAAGGCCACGGCCACGTCGACACCGAGGTCCCGTAGCGCCTTCGCCAACCGGGCGGTGGCGATCTCGGCGCCGGACGGTGCGGCCGTGTGAGTCACGAAGAGCGCGCTGGTCACGACACCAGCTCCGCGTACAGCGCGACGTGCCGCTGGGCGGCCACGTCCCAGGAGTAGGTTTCGGCGTGGAGGCGGCATTCCCGTCGCCCCGGCACCCGGCCCGAGAGCGCACCGGCGAGCCGGTCGGCCAGGGCCTCGGCGTCGCCTGCGGGCACGATCAGCGACGGGTCGAGTCCGCGCACGGCGTCGGGCAGACCGCCGCAGTCGGTGACGACAGGGGCGCGGCCCGCAGCCAGCGACTCGAGCGCGATCAACCCGAAGCCCTCGAGTGCCACCGACGGCACGACCGTCGCGGCGGCCTGCTCGTACAGGTGTGCCAGCCGCGCATCGTCGGTGCGGCCCTCGAATACGACGGAATCGCCTACTGCGGACTCGGCGGCCTGAGTCCGCAGCGCGGCCTCCTCGGTGCCGGTGCCGACGATCACCAGGCGGGCGTCCGGATGTGCGGCGACGACGCCCGGCCAGGCGCGGAGAAGGACGTGCACGCCCATCCGCCGCTCGAGCCGGCGCACACACAGCACCGTGCGTGCGGAACCCGGGACGTCCGTCGCACGGAAGCGGTCGAGGTCGACCCCGGGCGGGAGGACCCGGATGCGGTCCTGTGGGACGCGGTACGAGTGGACGAGTACGTCCCGGAAGTGTCCGGACAACACCACGTACCGGTCGGCGCCGGCATATCGCGCGCGCTCGAGCTGGTACTTGGCGCGTGCGGCGATCTCGCCGGATCCGGCCAGGCGGCTCTCCGCTGCCCACGGCCCGTGGAAATGCACCACGAGCGGGTGCGGGCCGCCCCGGCCGACGGACGGACGCCCGTAGAGGCTGAAGTGCCGGTCGATGATCGCCTGGCGGGGCAGCGCGGTGCGGTCCCGGAAGGCGGCGCAGGCTCGGCGCAGCGTCGATCCGCCCGTCGGACCCCAGCTCTGTCCGCCCGATTCCGGGTCGCCGAACGCGATCGCGGACACGTCGACGCCCGGCCGGTGGCGCAGGGCGCGGTACAGGTCGGTGAAGTACCGGTTCAGCCCGCCGGGTGCCGTGGCGAACCACTCGGATCCGGTCATGTGGATCCGCAGCGGCGCGCCGGGCCGACGATCGGAGGTAGGGGCGGAGGGTGTCACGGCGACACCGCCGTCGGCCGCCCGGCGTCCGCGAGGGGTCGAGGGAATGCGGTGCGATCCCGATTCGAATGCGGGTACGCTCCGACGCAGGTCCGAGCCGGCACCCCGCACGATCCGCCGCCTGGGTGGTGACGCCCTTCCGGCGACGGAACTCGAACGTCACGGAGGGTTCTCATGACCGCTTCGATCTCTGTCTGCGTCCCCGCGTACAACGCAGTCCGCACTCTCGACGCGACCATGCGCTCGATCCTCGAACAGGACGCCGACCTCGACGTCCTGGTGCTGGACAACGCGACCGAGGACGGCACCGCGGACATCGCGCGCTCGTTCGACGACTCCCGCGTCCGGGTGGTCCGCAACGACGCGGTGCTCTCGATCGGCGACAACTGGAACAAGGCCGTGTCCCTGTCCGGCGGGACGCTCGTGAAGATCGTGTGCGCCGACGACCTGTTGCGTCCCGGGTCGATCGAGGCACAGGCGAGGGTGATGGCCGATCCGACCGTCGCGCTCACCTCCGCACGGTTCGACGTCATCGACGAAGCCGGCAACATCCGGGAGAGCGGGCTGGGCATCCCCGGACTCGAAGGCCTGCACACCCCGCGTGCCCTCATCGGCACGATCGTGCGCCGCGGGCCGGCCGACTTCGGTCCCACCGCCGCCGCGATGTTCCGGCGTGAGCACTTCGACCGGGTGGGCGGCTTCCGGGGTGACCTGGTGTTCCCGATGGACGTGGACCTGTTCGCCCGGGTCTCGACCTTCGGGATGTTCTTCGGGATGTCCGAACGTGTTGCGGCATGGCGGGACTCGACGTTCAACCTGTGCAGCCGGACGTCCTCGCTCAGCAAGCTCACGGACATGATGCGTTTTCACCACCGAATCGCGAAGGACTACCCGGACCTGGTGTCCCGGAAGGACGTGATCGCCGGGGACTCGCGCCTCGTGCGGGCCGCGTTCGAACGGTTGTCGGCGCGATCCCGGGGACTGCTGGCGACACTGCGACGTTGACGGCACGGCCGCTCCGGGTGTCCATCATCGTCCCTTCATCGAGAGGACCGCCGAGACGGTGCGCAGCATGATCTTGAGGTCGAACCACAGCCCCCAGTTCTCGATGTAGAAGTTGTCGTACCGGGCCCGCGAGACGATCGAGGTGTCACCACGCAACCCGTTCACGGCCGCCCAGCCCGTCAGGCCCGCCGGAACCCGGTGCCGCGCCGTGTAGCTGGGGATCGTCGCACCGAACTTGTCGACGAAGTGCGGCCGCTCGGGCCGCGGTCCCACGAGGGTCATGTCGCCGCGGACGACGTTCCACAGTTGCGGCAGCTCGTCCAGCGACGTCGCGCGCAGTATCTTGCCCACGCGGCCGAGGCGGGCGTCACCGGCGATGCACCAGTTCGTGGCGGATTCGTCCTCGTTCGCAGGCTTCAGGGTGCGGAACTTCAACAGCTCGAACTCCCGGCCGTCCAGGCCGATGCGCCGCTGCCGGAACAGGATCGGTGCCGATCTGTCGGAGAACCAGACGGCGGCAGCGGTCACCACCAGCAGCGGCGCCAGCACGACGAGTGCGACGGCGCTGAGGACCCGGCTCGTCCACAACTTGATTCCCCATGTGAGCGAACGGTGCGCCGCACGGCGGACCCGCGTGAGGGGCATCGCCCCGATGCGCTCCATGTCGCCGCTCACGGCCGCCATCTCCCACAGTCGGGGCACGACGTAGATCTCGCAGTCGAGGCGGTCGCACTCGCGCAGGATCTTCAGCATGTCGCAGTCGCGAACGAGGGAGAAGGCGAGGATGGCCGTGCTGATCTGCTTGGCGGTGAGAAATTCTCGCAGGTTTCCACTCAGTGGCAGGACGGGTACGTCGAGGCGGCGCACGGTATCGGGCCGGGGGTCGTCGTCGAGAAGACCCACCAGTTCGAGCCCGCACGACGGCTCGCCGGCGATCTCGTCCGCCAGCATCGCGGCGATCTCACCGCCCCCGACGATCACGGTGCGGCGCCGGTGACGCGCGTTCCGCCGGACACGCCGCTCGGCGGCGTAGGCGGCGGTACGGGAGAGCGTCACGACCGTGAAGGCGACGGCGGTCACCTTCACGGCGCCGAAGGACGGTCCGTAGGGTGCGAGTGTCAGCGCCGTGACCACCCCGGCGAGGGTGACGGCGGCGAGCATGCGTGGCAGGTCGTCGAGCACCGAGAGCGTCAGGTGTGCCCGGTAGGTGCCCAGGATCGTCATGAGCAGGACGAGCAGCGCGGCGCTCGCGACCGGTCTGCCGGCCGCGGTGAGCGCGAAGACCACCGAGAGCACCACCAGGTCCGCGGTCAGTGGGAAGAAGTCGATGTGCGCCCGCAACCGAGCGGCGAAGTGCCGTGGGGTGATCGGCTCCGCCGCGGCGTCCGAACCGGAGGCCGGCAGGGCGCCGCGGGGCTGCACGGCCTGCGGCCGGTGGACGAACACGGCCCGTGGGCCGCGGCGCGCGTTGGTGGTCACGATTGCACCTCGCTTCCGGCGCCGGTGGTCACCCGCGCGGCTCGCAGGCCGTGCGTCCCGCGTCGCGGCGCCGCATGGTCGGCGGGGATCATCCACCGTCCGTCGAGTTCCGGATAACGCCGCCGCACCTCTGGCAGCAGGTCGGGCAGGGTCAGGAGCACGCGATCCGGCCGTAGGCGCAGCAACTGTTCTGGAGAGATGATCGGCACGTCGGTGCCGGGCATCCGCCGTCCCTGCTTGGCGGGGGAGGCGTCTGCGACCCCCGCCACCAGGTGCTGATCGAGGCCGGCCCGGGCGAACAGCGCGACCGCGCGGGACGCCGCGCCGTACGCGTAGACACGCCGTCCCTGCCGCGCCATCGTCTTCAGGCAGGTGCGCAAGGCAACAGCCTGCTCGTCGGCGGCCCGCTGCAGCGCGTGCACGGCGACGGGTTCGGTGACGCCGACGGCCTTCTCGTCGGTCAGGATCCGGCGGGCGGCGAGGGACAACGGTCGGCGCGCGCGGGTCGCGGCGACGAGGACGGTGCCTCCGTAGAGGTCGAAGGTCCAGGCGTCGGCGACGTGGAGGCCGACATCGGCGAGCAGATGTCGCAGTGCGGTCAGCGAGTAGTACGCGAAGTGGCCGTGCCGCAGCGCCGTCCACTGCCGTTGCCGCACGATCGTGGCGAGCGAATGGAACTGGAGCAGCAGGACGCCGTCGGCGGTGAGGGCGCGGGTGCGTTGCCGGAAGGCGGTGTGCTGGTCGGGTTCGTGCATGATCCCGAAGCAGTCGAGTACGAGCGAGGCCGGACGCCGGGTGGGCACGATCTCGTATCCGCGGTCGGTGAGCAGCGGCAGCCAGGTGCCGCCGTGGGGGCTTCCGAACTCGGCGACCGTGCGGCCCGTGAGCCAACCGGCGTCCGCGACGTCGCGCACGGCAGCGGCGGCCTGGTCGCGCAGGGCCTGCGGTTCGACGCCGCGGGGCTCGTCGGGGACGGTGTCGTCGTCGGCGAGCTGCGCGAGGCCGCAGTCCCGGCACAGGGCCATCGCCAGCGGATGCGACGTCTCGGCCGGGGTGACGGGGGTCCCGGCGAGGGGGAAGTGGTCCGCTGCGGGCATCGCGCCGAGATCGAGAACCTGTTCGACGCCGGCGCCGCCGCAGCCGCGGCAGGTCGTCATGTCGGCACCCCTTCGGGTCCATTCGGGTGCCGGGGCCACGGAAGGTGCGGGAGAATCGTCGGGTGCGTGTCGAAACGACGGAGTTGCGCGACGTCCTGGTGTTCCGTCCCGAGCCGTTCCGGGACGGACGAGGCCTGTTCACCCGCACATTCGATGCCCGGCTCTTCGACGAACAGGCCGGATCGACCGGCGTACGTGCTTCCGACTTCCTGCAGGATTCGCAGTCCCGATCCGTGCGCGGGGTGATGCGTGGCATGCACGGTCGATCCGGGCGCGGCGAGGCGAAGCTGGTGCGGTGTGCCCACGGCGCGGTCCACGACGTGCTCGTCGACGTCCGCCCGGGATCGTCCACCTTCGGTCGGCACCAAGCGTTCCGGCTCGACGACGTCGAGTTCGCGAACCTGTTCGTCCCACCGGGATTCCTGCACGGTTTCCAGGCGCTGACGGACATTGCCGACGTGTGTTACCGGATCGACCGGGCGCACGATCCGGCCGAGGATGTCGCGGTGCGTTACGACGATCCGACCCTCGCGATCGCCTGGCCGCTGCCGGTCAGCGTGATCAGTGCGCGGGATGACGCCGCAGGCACCTGGTCCGATCTTCTCGCCTCGCTCTAGTTCACGCATCCGAGACCCCGATCCGCTGGAACCGCAGCGTCGAATCGAGCTCGCCCGTCTCCTGGAGGCGGCTCAGATGCGCGAGCCGGGTGAAGCGCGCGGCGAACGCGTCGGCGGTGAGGCCGTATCGGCGATAGCTGTGGTACAGCTCCGCCGCGCCGTCGCGCACCGTCCATCGAGCCTCGTACCCGTCGAAAGCTCTACGGACAGCGGAGAAGTCGACGCGGTACGACCGGGGGTCGGGGCCGCTCTCGCCGGTGATGGCAACGGTGGCGCCGGGAACGGTGTCGGCCACGGCCTCGGCGATCTGGGCGACGGTGACGTTGTTGGCCTCGGTGCCCACGTTGAAGGCCGCGCAGTGCACGCGCTCGGTGGGTGCGACGAGGGCGTGCGCGAAGGCCTCCGCGATGTCCTGTGCGTGCACGAGCGGCCGCCACGGCGTTCCGTCGGAGAGCACGCGGACCTCGCCGGTGAGGTACGCCGAACCGGTGAGGTTGTTCAGGACGATGTCGGCGCGTAGCCGTGGCGAGAACCCGAATGCGGTCGCGTTGCGCAGGAAGACGGGAGAGAAGCCGGAATCGGCCATCGCCGCGACGTCGTCCTCCACCCGCACCTTGCTTTCCGCGTAGGGCGTGAGCGGGCGGAGCGGGGCGTTCTCGCCGACCAGGTCGTCGCCGGCGGAACCGTAGACCGAGCAGGTCGAGGCGTAGAGGAACCGGCGCACACCCGCGGCTTTCGAACACCGGGCCAGCTGCACCGATGCCTGATGGTTGATCTCGTAGGTGATCCGAGGCTCGAGGAAGCCCAGCGGGTCGTTCGACAGCGCGGCGAGGTGGATCACGGCGTCGAAACCCGAGAGGTGGGACGCGGTGACGTCTCGCAGGTCGAGACGCAGGGCCGGCGGCTCGTCGGGCGCGGGGCCGAGCAGGCAGTCCGCGAACAGACCCGAGTCCAGGCCGGTCACCTCGTGACCGTGGGAGCGGAGAACCGGCACCATGATCGACCCGAGATACCCCTGATGACCCGTGACGAGGACGCGCATGTCATGCCTTTCCGAAGCGGAGGGTGGCCTTCTCCAGGACGAATGCCTCGGCGTGCGGACGTCGGCACTGCACACCGCGGAGGCGGGACAGGCCCAGGAACGCCTGTTCGTCGAACCAGTCGTGACCGGCCTGGGATGGGTAGTACTTGAGGAGGATCCGGGCCTTCTCCTCGGCGACCTTGCGGGTCAGCGGGTGGTAGATCGCCGGGTGCGGGGTATCGGTCTCCCACTTGAGGATCTCGTAGCCGAGCACGAGGTGGTCGCGGAAGACCGTGGGGACCAGTTCCGACAGCAACCGGTGGTCCTGGTGGGCGTCACCGCGCTGTGGTGTGAACACCACGTCCGGCTCGCAGGTGTGCCGGAAGGATTCGAGGGCGGTCTTGATCGCGTCCCAGTACGCGGGGGCTCGGCCGTCCGGAACGTCGAGGACCGTGAGCTCGACGTCGGCCCCAGGGCACAGTGCGGCCAGCGCGTGGCGTTCTTCGATCTCGCGTCGCGAGTCCTCACCCGACAGCACGAACGCGTGCACCCGTGGGGGGATCGGCGCCGATGCGATCAAGCTCAGCAGCGTGCCACCCATCCCGATCGCGATGTCGTCGCAGTGCGCGCCGAGCACCGCGATCTCGCGGACGTCGAGGACGTGCAGGTCGATCACGATGTCACCACCGCCCGCGCCGTCTCCCACACGGTCCAGGGATGGATGCCGCGGGCGTAGTTGTCGTCGAGCTCGGCGCGTTCCTTGAACGTGTCCGCCGGCTTCCAGAAGCCGTTGTGCCGATAGCCGTACAGCCGACCCTGCCCGGCTAGGGTGCCGCAGACGTCGGCGACGAGGTCGCCCCCGGGTGGGAGCAGATCGAAGATCTCCTGACTCAGCACGAAGTACCCGCCGTTCTCCCAGATCGGGAAACGGCTGACCGGAACGATCTCCTTGATCTCGCCGTTCTCCGCCACATCGACGCAGTGGAACGACGACTGCGGGGGGACGACGAGCATCGACGCCGTCGCGCCGGACCGGTGGTACCGCTCGATCATCACGTCGAGGGGAGCGTCGGTGAGCACGTCCGCGTAGTTGGCGAGGAAGTGCGAGTCGTCGCCGAGGTGCTCGCGCACGCGGCGCAGGCGCTCGCCGATCGCGGATTCGAGACCGGTGTCGACGAAGGTGATCGACCAGTCGCTGATGTCGGTGTTGAGCAACTCGACCCGGTTGTCGTGGAGCACGAAGTCGTTGGACTGTTCCTCGTGGTAGTCGAGGAAGAAGTCCTTGATCTTGGCCGCGCCGTAGCCGAGGCACAGGACGAACTCGGTGTGACCGTAGTGGGCGTAGTACTTCATGATGTGCCACAGCAGCGGCCGCGGGCCCACCATCTGCATGGGCTTGGGAATTTCGTCGGTCCGGTCGTTGCGCATCCGCATGCCGTAGCCGCCGCAGAACAGAACGACTTTCATACCGTGATCCTCCTGACGAAGTCGGCGGGGCCGATGGTGGTGTGCAGTTCGGGGAGCGGGAAGACGAGCCGGCCGCCCCAGGCGGAGATGTACTGCAACTGGGTCGTCAGTTCCGCCGCCAGATTCCACGGCAGGCCGACGACCACGTCGGGCCGGTCCTTCTCGAGCTGTTCCGGCGGCAGGATCGGGATCCGGGCGCCGGGGGTGTAACGCCCGTGCTTGTACGGGTTGCGGTCGACGGTGTACGCCATCAGGTCCGGGCGGATACCGCAGTAGTTGAGGAGGGTGTTTCCCTTTCCCGGTGCGCCGTAACCGACGACGGACAGGCCCTGATCGTGGCAGTCGAGGAGGAAGCGCAGGAGGGTTCGGCGAACGGAACGGGCGCGGGCTTCGAGTTCTCGGTAGCCCGCCGTCGTGTGCAGACCGGCCCGGCGCTCTTCCTCGAGCACGGCTTCCACCCGTGTCCCGGGGGGACCTGCGACCTCGTCCGGCCGGGCCCAGAGCCGGATCGATCCGCCGTGGGTGCCGAGCAGTTCGACGTCCACGACCGACAGACCGCCGGTGGCCAGCGCCCGCATCGCGGACAGCACTGTGTAGTACTGGAAGTGCTCGTGGTAGACGGTGTCGAACTGCGCTTCGCGGACCAGGTTCAGCGCGTGGTGCACCTCGATGGAGATCCAGCCGTCGTCGGCGACGAGGGTGCGCAGCGATCGGGTGAAGCCGAGCAGGTCGGGGATGTGGGCGTAGACGTTGTTCGCCACGACCAGGTCGGCCGGCCCGTACTCTTCGCGGATGTCCTCGGCGAGTCCCTCGTCGAGGAATGCGGTGACGGTGGGGACGCCGATCCCACGTGCCGCGGCGCCGACGTTCACCGACGGTTCGATGCCCAGGCACGGGATGCCGGCCGCGACCGCGTGCCGCAGCAGGTAGCCGTCGTTGCTGGCGACCTCCACGATCGACGAGTCCGGTCCGAGCTGCAGGTCGCGGACGGCGGTCTCGACGAACTGCCGGGCGTGGTCCACCCACGAGTCGGAGAACGACGCGTAGTAGGCGTACTCGGTGAAGGTGTCCTCGGGTGTGATGAGTGCCGGGATCTGCAGCAGCAGGCACTCCTCACACAATCGCAGGTGCAGGGGGTAGGTGTTTTCGGGCAGGTCCAGCTCGTCGGCGGCCAGGAAGCGCTCACACGGCGGCGTGGCGCCGAGATCGAGCACGCTGAGGAGCCGGTCCGATTCGCACAGGCGGCACTTCATTGATCACACCCCTCGGGCAGTCGGCCGGGACCGTGCGACGAGAATTTTCGCAACATCAGGTCCGACTAGACAAGGTAATCATACCTGGAGGATGAATGAAAGCCTGTAACAAACCGAAAGATTGTTTTGCTTGCTGTTTGGCGCCAGTTGGTAGACACCCCTAGACTCGGAACCACTCACACCCTCACTCGTGGGTCGGGCACGCAGGGGTGTCGAGGCGTACCGTGAGATCCTGGGGAGGTCGCCCGATGTCGTTTCAGATCGTGCAGCGTGAACAGACCCTCGTCGCCGGCCTGCCCGTGCGGAGCCCGCGCCGGGCTCTCGGCAAGGTTCGCGACCGGGCGCTCGAACGGGCCTGGTCGGCGGTGCTCAAGCAGGAACTCGGTGGGCCGCTGGCCTCGGCCTACACCGATCACGCGGTCGACATCGACTCCTACTACACCCAGACGGTCGGATACCAGTGCGAGTCGCTGGATCAGGTGACCGAAGGTCATCTCGTGGCCTGTCTGCCCGCCGGGACGTACGCGAAGTTCTCCTCGACCGGCACGTTTCCCGGCGTCTTCATCGATCTGTGGAACCAGATCCGTGCCGCCGAGGAGGCGGGGGAGATCGTCCGGTCGTTCACCGGTGACTTCGAGTTCTATCCCCACGCGTACCGCATCGATATGTACGTAGCGATCCGGACTCCGGAAAAGGCTGGTGCGCAATGAGTTTCGAACTCACCAAGCTGCACGACCACTATGTGGGGGGGCTGGTTCTGCCGGGGCTCGAGCCGGGGTCGTCCGGTCAGCGGTCCGAACTGCTGACCTTCACCGAGGACCGCATTCGCGCGCGCGGCATCGGCGCGGTGGTCGTGGTCTACATCTGGCACCCCGAGGTCGGCTGGAATGCGGTGGTCGGCCGTCGCTGCGACGGACTGTCCGACCTGACGGCCGGGGACTCGCTGGTCCGGGTCCCCACCGGATACTTCGCCCGCTTCGTTCCGGACAGCGACCACTCCGATCCCGTCGAGGACGTGTGGCACCAGGTCGAGATCGCCGAGAAGGAGGGGCGGATCGAGCGGGCCTACCGGGAGGAGGTGGCTGTCATCGGCCCGTCGGGAGAGACGGAACTCTACATATCTCTGGCTTGAAGAAGGCTGTGGCGAACACCCCGATACTGCATACTCGATTCCATACAGCCACATGTATGACCCGTGCTGTCCCGGTCGAGGAGCATGACGGTGAGCGAGAGGGCCTGATGTGGTCCACCGGGTGACTCCGTGCGGGGTCATCCGCAAGGTCGGAGGCCGACAGTGGATCGAGCAGTGCGCGTCGCATCGGACTCGGTGCGCGAGCGTGTCTCGACCTACAGCGATCCGGCCTCGGGATATTCGTTCGTCGCCGCCGTGCCCGCCGCGGCGCCGGACCTGTGGAACGAATATCTTGCCCGGGCGTTGGGGGCCTACCGCCGATTCGGGGTCGAGTCCGCACTGGATTACGAGACGGTGCGAAGCGGCGAGAGCACGGCGATGTTCTGCGCGGGGGTGGATCGACGGGGAGTCGTCGTGGGAGGGGTACGAGCCCAGGGGCCGTTCCGGAGTGCGGACGAGTCCCATGCCTTGACCGAGTGGAACGCTCCGGAGCACGTCGAGCGGCTCCGCCGCATGATCGAGAGCCGGATCCCCTTCGGTCTGATCGAGGCGAAGGCCGCATGGGTGTCCGAGGACGTGCCCCAGCGCCGGGAACTCACCTTGGCCATAGCCCGGATGGGCGCCAAGTTCATGGACCTCCTCCAGTCCCGCTACATGATGGCCACCGCCGCCGACAACCTCCTCGATCTGTGGCGGACCTGTGGGGGAGTGGTCGACGAGAGCATGCCGGCTACTCCGTATCCGGACGCCCGTTATCGGACCCGGCTCATGTGGTGGGACCGTCTGCACGCCGATCCCCTCGGCGACGAACTCCGACGAGAAGTGGACGGGTTTCCCGTCGGCGGGGAGCCCGCGTGAGGTCCGACGGCGAGGCCGGATGGACGCCGTCGGTGTTCGCGGAGGACCGGCCGGAGGACATGGAGGGGCTCGACCGCCTGCGCTCCGAACCCGGACTTGTCGTCGTCGATCGTCTCTCCGATCAGGTGCGGGGACTGCGCGAAGTGCTCCCGCCGGCCGGGAGTGACGTGCTCGACGAGCCGGCCCGGTGGGTCCACTACCCGTGGCGCCGGACCGTGGTCCGTGTGCTCGGACCGCACTCGTTCCGGCGGTTGCGGCTGGACCGCAATCGGAACAAGGTGACCTCCGCCGAACAGGACCGGCTGCGCGGAACGACTGTGGGAATCGTCGGCCTGAGCGTCGGCTTCTCGGTCGCACAGGCGCTGGTGCTCGACGGGGTGTGCGGGGAACTGCGGCTCGCCGACTTCGACCCGATCGAGCTGTCGAATCTCAACCGGGTGCCGGCCTCCCTCGTGGACCTGGGCACGAACAAGGCGGTCGTGGCCGCGCGACGACTCTCGGAGCTGGATCCGTACCTGCCCCTGTCGGTGTGGCCCGACGGGATCGGACCGGAGACGGTCGGCGAGTTCCTGGACGGCCTCGACATCGTCGTGGACGAGTGCGACTCGCTGGACGTGAAGGTCGCACTGCGTGCGGAGGCGGCCCGACGGGCCGTGCCGGTGGTGATGGAAACGAGTGACCGGGGATTGATCGACGTCGAACGCTACGATCTGCTGCCGGGACGGCCGTTCCACGGACTGCTCGGCGAGATCGAGCCGGATCGCCTCGCCGCCCTGTCGGGCCGGGAGAAGATCCCGTACGCGCTGCGCCTGCTCGGACCGGAGCGGATCTCGACCCGGATGGCCGCGTCCCTGCTGGAGGTGGAGCAGACGCTGGCCACCTGGCCTCAGCTCGGCAGCGAGGTGATGCTCGGCGGCGCGACGGTCGCCGCGGTGGTGCGACGGCTCGGCCTCGGCCAACCCCTGAATGCGGGACGAGGCCGCGTGGACGTCGAAGCCTGTCTCGACGCCCTGGCACTCCCCGCGGATCCCGGACGCCGGGCCGGCACAGACGTACCTCCGCCCGCGGAATCGGATGATCCGATCGACCGGGTGCTGCACGCCGCAAGCCGGGCCCCCTCGGGAGGCAACAGCCAGCCGTGGTCCATCACGGCCGACGGCGAGCGGCTCGAGGTCGCCGCCGCCGACGACTTCACGCCGACCGCGATCGACATCCACGCCCGAGGCAGCTACGTGGCGCTGGGCGCAGCCCTGCAGAACGCGCGCATCGCCGCGGCGGCGCACCGGATACTCGGTGCGGTCCGGGTGCTCGAGCGGGACGCCGCCGAGCCGCCGCGCGAAGTGCTCGCGACGATGCAGTTCTCGGACGGAACCGATTCGGTCCTGGCCGCCCAGTACGAGCCCATGCTCTCGCGCGGCACCAATCGGCGACCCGGCGACGGATCGCCGCTTTCCGAGGCCGAGACGGCTGCCCTGTACGAGGCGGCCGAGCAGGAGGGCGGCCGGATCCGGGTCGTCACCGGCGCCGATCGCCTCGCCGAGACCGCGGAGTTGCTCGCAGAATCCGACAGGATCCGCTACCTGACGCCCGTTCTGCGCCGGGAGATGCTCGCGGAACTGCGGTGGCCGCACTCCGAGGACACCGCCAGCGGCATCGACGTCGGAACACTCGGGATGGACGACGCGGAACGCACGATGCTCGACCTGGCGGTGCGAAACGATGTCCTCGACCAACTCGGAGAGTGGGACCTGGGGCACGGGCTGGGTCGGCTGACCGGAATGCGGGTGCGCAGCAGTTCGGCTCTCGTGGCGGTTTTCGCGCCGGGGCCACAGCCCGCCGACTACGTCCGGGCGGGGATGACCGCCGAGAGCGTGTGGATCCGCGCCCACGGCATGGGTCTTGCAGTCCAGCCGGCCTCCCCGGTGTTCCTCTACGCCGAGGACGACACCGACCTCGTCCGACTCTCCGAGGTCCGATTCGGCGCGCTCGGAAAGCTGCAGTCGGCGCTCGACGACGCGTTCGACAGACCGACCGGCCTGCGTTTCGCCCTCCTGCTCCGGGTGGCGCGGGCGCGGCCGGAACGGGTTCGCAGCGCGCGCCGCTCGGATAGGGTTCGAAGACATCCCTGATGCGGTCCCGTGTGCGTCGAATGTGCTGTTCCCAAGGGGTTTGAGATGGTGGAGAAGAGCTTCGAGAACATTGTCACCCGTGTCGCTTCCCGCCTCATGCCGGCGGACGCCGTGTCTCATCACTCGGTGATCGAGCAAGTGCTCCAGGACCTCGTCGAGCACTTCGAGGTCGACAACTGCTTTCTTCGTTACAACGACCACGAGATCCACGCGACCGTGCTCGTCGCCGAGTGGCCCCCGCGGGAATTCGTGCCGGACCCGGATCCTCTGGGGGTGGTGCACTTCCGCGACGCCGACCCGATCTTCGCCATGACGGAGACCATGAAGGAACCAGCGGTCAGTCGTCCCGGACAGTCAGGGGCCGAATACGCGAACCGCGTGCGCCTGGGTTCGGGAGTGCCCGAGGTCTCGGTCGCGGCGGTGCCGCTGATCTCCGGAAACGTCACCACCGGCACCCTGGGCTTCATCAAGGCCGGTGATCGCGACTGGAGTGAGAACGAGATCAACACCTTGATGATGATCGCGGCCCTATTGGCGCAGGTGCAGGCCCGTGTCCGCGCCGAACAGGACCTGCGCGACGCGGCCTATCACGACGACCTCACCGGTCTCGCGAGCCGGCGCGCCCTCCTCGAACACCTCGAGGAACGGCTGAAGCGGGGGCAGCCGGGACCGGTCGCCGTCCTGTTTCTCGATCTGGACCGCCTCAAGCCGCTCAACGATTTTCTCGGTCACGCCGCCGTCGACGTGTTCCTGTGCCGCACCGCGCAGCGGTTGTCGCGCGTGTGCGATCCGAAGGACATGGTGGCCCGCCTCGGCGGTGACGAGTTCGTCGTCGTGCTCGACGGTGCCGTATCGCTCGAGGCGGCCCGGGAACGTGCCGAGGCACTGCGGTGGGCGGTCGGGATGTCGGTGCAGCTGGGCAGCCAGGTCGTGGGCCGCGGCGGCAGCCTCGGCGTCGCCGTCGGTGAGCCCGGACGGATCACCCCGGTGGCGCTGCTCGGGCGTGTCGACGAGGCGATGCTGATGGCCAAGAGCAAGGGCGGCAACAGCGTCGTCGCATACACCGAGGACATGCGGGGCGCGAGCGAGCGCCGCAACCTCATCGAACTGAGCCTGCGGACGTCGATCGACGACGAGCATCTCACCCTGGACTATCAACCCGAGTTCGACCTGCGTGACGGCAGCATTCTCGGGGTCGAGGCCCTGGTGCGGTGGAATCACCCGGTGCTGGGCAAGCTGCAGCCGGCCGAATTCATCGAGGTGGCCGAGTCGACGAATCTGGCGGGCGAACTCGGGCGCTGGGTGCTGCGGACGGCGTGCGAACAGTTGGCCGAGTGGCGGCGGCGTATCCCGGGCCCGAACCTGACGATGAGTGTGAACGTCTCGCCCGTGCAGCTGGTGAGCCTCGACTTCGTGGAGACGGTGGAGAGCGCTCTGGAGGAGTTCGGCCTCGGCAGCTCGTGCCTGTGTCTCGAGATCACCGAGTACGTGGTCGTCAGCGATCTCGAACGTTCGCGTAAGACACTGCGCCGGCTCGAGCGCCTCGGAGTGTGCTGCGCGATCGACGACTTCGGCACCGGCTACAGCTCGCTCGCGCACCTGAAGTCCCTTCCGGTCCACACCCTCAAGATCGACAAGGCGTTCGTGCTGAATCTGCAGCGCAGCGAGAGCGACCGCGTCATCGTCGAGTCGATCATGGGGCTGGCCTCCGCGTTCGGGCTGGACGTGGTGGCCGAAGGGCTCGAGTCCGTCGCGGCGGCGACGAAGCTGCTCGAACTCGGATGCCACCGGGCGCAGGGCTTCCTGCTGAGCCGTCCGAAGTCGGCGGAGGCGGTCGAGCAACTGCTGCACCGGCAGCGGATCGAGCTCCCGTGGCAGACGCCGGTGGGGGACCGGGCCTGAACCGGCCCGTCGTCCCTCACGCTTCGAAGAGCGCCTGCCCCCAGTACTCGCCCGGCGCCGGCCCGGCCGGGCACGCGAACACCGCCGATCCCACATGCTGGATGTACTCGTTGAGTGCGTCCCGCCGTGCCAGTTCGCGCTGCATCGGCACGAACTGCTCGAGCGGGTTGCGGCAGAACGCGATGAAGAACAGTCCCGCGTCCAGGTGGCCGAATCCGTCGGAACCGTCGGTGAAGTTGTATCCCCGGCGCAGGATTTTCAGTCCGCCCAGGTGCTGGGCCGACGCGAGCCGCACGTGCGCGTCGACGGGGACGAACGGCCCATCGGGCCCCTTGGACTCGAGATCGAGTTCGTCGAACTCGCCGGTCTTCCCGAGCGGAGCACCCTCACGCTTGGTGCGGCCGATCACCTGTTCCTGTTCCTGCAGCACTGCCCGGTCCCACTGCTCGATGAGCATGCGGATCCGTCGCGCCACCAGGTAGGTGCCGCCGGCCAGCCAGGGCTGGTCGTCGTCGGCGTCGACCCAGACCGATTCGGCGAGCGCCGCGGGATCCTCGGCCTTGAGATTGTTGGTTCCGTCCTTGAACCCGAACAGGTTCCGCGGTGTCTGCTGCGACGTGGAAGTCGACGAGGTGCGGCCGAAGCCGAGTTGCGACCAGCGCACCGACGCGGTGCCGAACGCGACCCGAGCCAGATTGCGGACGGCGTGCACCGCGACCTGTGGATCGTTGGCGCACGCCTGGATCGCGATGTCGCCGCCGCTGCGCGCGGGATCGAGGTTGTCCGCCGGGAAGTGTGGAAGATCCTGCAGCGCAGCAGGTTTGCGAGCGGACAATCCGAACCGCTCGAAGAACGACGGTCCGAACCCGATGGTCAGGGTCAGCTGGGAGGCGTCGAGGTCCAGGGCCTCGCCGGTGTCGGTGGGCGGATGGTAGGGGCCCTCGCCGGTGGCGCCGTCCTCGGTGGCCTCGCGCCCGGCGGTCATCCGCTCGGCCATCTCCGTCCACGTCCTCAGCAGCGTGATCATCTCGTCCCGGTCGTCGGTGGTGACGTCGAAGGCGACGAAGTGCATGCGGTCCTGGGCGGGGGTGACGATCCCGGCCTGATGCGCACCCCGGAACGGGACGGTGCCGGCGTGGCCGGCGTCCGTGCCGGGGGCGGTGACCCGGCCGACCACCGCGCCCGCCCCGGCGAGCGCGGCGCCGGCGCCGACGGCACCGAACAGGCGCCGGCGGGAGATGCCCGCGCGGGACGCGGGTGCGGAGGTCGGCGTCTCGCTCATGCGCCCCCTGCCCCCGCGACGACGCCCTGCACCTTGCTCACCTCGGCCGAGAGTGCGTCGAGCAGGCGGGAGAGCTCCTGGCGCTGCGACTCGGTGACCGTGTCGTAGGAGACGAAGCCGTCACCCTGCCGATACTGCGCGAGCACGGCGTCCAGATCGGCGAAGCGGGTGTCGATGGCCTGCGCCAGCTGCGGGTCGTTCGCGTCGAGGATCGGGCGCAGAGCCGCGACCGCGGCCTGGGAGCCGTCCACGTTGCCCTGGAAGTCCCACAGGTCGGTGTGCGAGAAGATGTCCTCCTCACCGGTGATCTTCGAGGTCGAGACCTCGTCGAGCAGACCCTGCGCGTTGCCGGCGATCTTGGTCGGATCGACCGTGTAGTCGTCGGCATTCACCAGGTCGGCCAGCTCCTGGACGTCGGCGGCGAGTCGATCGGCGATCGCAGTCGTGTCGGACTGGGCGCCCTGCACCCACAGGTCCTTCTCGAGCCGGTGGAAGCCGGTCCACGCCTGACCGGGCTCGAGGTCGGCCTCGCGCAGGTCGATCCGGGGATCGAGGTCGCCGAAGCTCTCCGCCTCGGGTTCGATCCGTTCGAAGTAGGTGCGGCTGATCGGGAACAGCCGCTTGGCCTCGTCGACGTCACCCGCCTTCACGGCGGCGACGAATTCGCCGGTGGCGGAGACGAGCGCCTCGGTCTGGCTGCGGATGTACCGGCGGTAACCGTCCCCGGCCTCGGCGAGCTTGCCGTCGGCGTCGGTGGCGGCCTTGGAATCACCCGTGACCACGAATTCCTGCCGGATGCCGTCCCCGACCATCCCGGGGCGGCAGGACAGTTCGTAGGTGCCGGCCTCGGGCAGGTTCACGATCAGCTGCCGGGTGAGTCCTGGGCCGATGTTCTCGATCTCGCCCATCACCCGGTCGCCGGCGGCGAACACGTAGAACTCGGTGACCGTGGTTCCGTTGTTCGTGATCCTGAAGGAGGAGTGCCCGGTCGTGCCCTTCGCCGCCGCCACCTCGCATGCGTTGTCGGTGGCGGTGACGGCGATCGTGTCGTCGCCTGCGGTCGACTTCTCGGTGCAGCCCGCCAGAGCGAGCGGCAGGGCCGCTGCCGCCGCGAGGGCGTACGTGGATCGGCGCATGTGATCGGTGCCTTTCGAACAGGAGGGGGAGTCAGGCGGCGACGGCGGGTTCGGCCGTGCGCGCCGGTGCGACGGGACGCGGGTACAGGACGACGGCGAGACAGCTCACCCAGGCGACGACGTGCAGGACGGTGGGATCCGGGCGGAGGTCCGCGACGAGCGAGGCGAGGATCGCGGCGACTTCGGCGGCGGGCCCGGTGCGAGTGGTGGTGCCGAGGCGAGGAAGGCGACCAGGATCAGCACGACGATGCCCGCTTCGAGGCGCTGGCGGAGACCGATGAGACCGGACCCCCTCGGCTGGGTGGCGGTCGACGGCCCCCCGGACCTCGCGGCGAGCACGGACATGGATACGACTCCATTAGTTAGGTGAGGCGAACCTTTATTAGGTGACGCAAGCCGAAAACATACACCCGGCCGGAATATCGGCAACAGGGACCTTGGTCCCTTTACCTGCGCTTTGCCGGAGATATGGATGATGGGAACCATGCCCCCTGCCGCCTCGCCGCGACGCTCCCCGTGGCCGCGCGTCCTGTTCGGCGCCGTCGCCGCGGTGATCCTCGTGGTCGTCGGCGTTGCGGTCTGGAGCCCACGCGAGCCGCGCATCCCGATTCCCGACGGCGTCCCACCCGCACCCGGCACCGCCGTCCCGGCGATCGACGTCGACGCCCCCGGCCGCACCGCCGATCAGTTGCGGGACTGGGCCGCGCCGCAGGCCGAGGCACTCGGCATACCCCGCACGGCGCTCGAGGCCTACGGTCATGCCGCCGCCGTCCTCGCCGCCGCACGCCCCGACTGCGGTCTCGCCTGGACGACCCTCGCCGGCATCGGAAGCGTCGAGAGCCGGCACGGCCGGTACAACGGCGCCGCCATCGCCCCCGACGGCCAAGTCGACCCGCCGATCCGCGGCGTGCCCCTCGACGGCGGGCCCGGACTGGCCAAGATCCGCGACACCGACGGGGGCCGCCTCGACGGTGATCCGGTTCTCGACCGGGCCGTCGGGCCCATGCAGTTCATTCCCGAGACCTGGTCCCGTTGGGGCGTGGACGCGAACGGCGACGGCGTCGCCGATCCCGACAACATCGACGACGCGGCCCTGTCCGCCGGGCGCTACCTGTGCGACCGCGGAGGCGACCTCACCACCGCCGAGGGGTGGACGCGCGCCCTCATGGCCTACAACCTTTCCGGTGAGTACCTCGCCCTGGTGCGCGACCGCGCCGCCGCGTACGGGGTGGGCCGTCAGCCCTGACGCGACTGTCCGATCCGTCCGCCTCGCCCCCGGCAACCCGCCGGTGGCCGCCACCGCGGGGCGCGCCGTGCTTCGGGCGCAGGTCGGGGCGGTTAGGCTGTCCCCAGCGTGCAGACCCCGCAGCGTGAAGTCCATCGAAGGAGAATCAGCCAGTGGCCATCATTGAGCAGGTAGGAGCCCGCGAGATCCTCGATTCGCGTGGTAACCCCACGGTCGAGGTCGAGGTGCTGCTCGACGACGGAAGTTTCGCCCGCGCTGCGGTGCCCTCCGGTGCTTCCACCGGTGAGCACGAGGCCGTCGAGCTGCGCGACGGCGGCGAGCGCTACCTGGGCAAGGGCGTCGAGCAGGCCGTCGAGGGCGTCCTCGGCGAGATCGCGCCGGCGATCATCGGCCTCGATGCGACCGAACAGCGCACCGTCGACCAGGCCCTCCTCGACACCGACGGCACCCCCGACAAGGGCCGGCTCGGAGCCAACGCGCTCCTCGGTGCCTCCCTCGCCGTCGCCAAGGCCGCGGCCGAGTCCTCCGGCCTCGAGCTGTTCCGCTACCTCGGCGGCCCGAACGCCCACATCCTGCCCGTGCCGATGATGAACATCCTCAACGGCGGCGCCCACGCCGACACCGGTGTCGACGTGCAGGAGTTCATGGTCGCCCCGATCGGCGCCCCCACCTTCAAGGAGTCCCTGCGCTGGGGCGCCGAGGTGTACCACGCCCTCAAGTCCGTGCTCAAGAGCCGCGGCCTGGCCACCGGCCTCGGTGACGAGGGTGGATTCGCGCCCGACGTCGCCGGCACCAAGGAGGCCCTCGACCTCATCAGCGAGGCCGTCGCCAAGACCGGCCTGAAGCTCGGAACGGATGTCGCGCTGGCGCTCGACGTCGCCGCCACCGAGTTCTACACCGCGGGCACCGGCTACAAGTTCGAGGGCAAGGACCGCACCGCGGACGAGCTCGCCGACTTCTACGACGAGCTGCTCTCCGCCTACCCGCTCGTGTCCATCGAGGATCCGCTGAGCGAGGACGACTGGGACGGCTGGGTCGCGCTGACCGACAAGATCGGCAACAAGGTGCAGCTGGTCGGCGACGACCTGTTCGTCACCAACCCCGAGCGTCTCGAGGAAGGCATCGTCAAGGGCGCCGCCAACGCGCTGCTCGTGAAGGTGAACCAGATCGGCACCCTCACCGAGACCCTCGACGCGGTCGATCTCGCGCACCGCAACGGGTACAAGTCGATGATGAGCCACCGCTCCGGCGAGACCGAGGACACCACCATCGCGGACCTCGCCGTCGCCGTGGGCAGCGGCCAGATCAAGACCGGTGCCCCGGCCCGTTCCGAGCGCGTCGCCAAGTACAACCAGCTGCTGCGCATCGAGGAGTCGCTCGGCGACGCCGCCCGGTACGCCGGCGAACTGGCGTTCCCGCGTTTCAGCATCGAGGGCTGAGCGCACCCGCATGAGCCAGCGCGGTAGGTCCCGGCCCGGCGCCCGGCGCACCCGCACCGAGGGTGCGCCGGGCGCTCGGCGGCCCAGCCGGGCCCGCCCGGCCGGACCGACCGCCTCGACGGAACCACCCGCCGACGCCGCAGGCGCCCGCGCCGGAGGCACCGGGGGCCGGGCCCGGCCCACCCGGGTCGGGACGCCGCGCGAATCCCGGGCCGCCCGCCCCGAGCGCACCTTCTTCGGCCTGTCCACCGGCCGTGCCGTCGTCCTCGCCCTCGTGGTGTGCGGCCTCGCCCTGACCCTCGCGGTTCCGCTGCGCACGTACGTCAGCCAGCGCTCCGAGGCCGAGCGGGTCGCCGCGGAACGGGCGCAGCTCGAGCAGGAGATCGCGGCGCTGCGCGAACAGAAGGCGCAGATCGAGGACCCGGCGTGGATCCGCGCCCAGGCCCGCGAACGGCTGCGGTTCGTCATGCCCGGCGAGACTCCCTACCAGGTGCAACTGCCCGGCGACTACCAGGAACCGGTCGCCGAACAGGCCGAGGAGCTGCCCTCCACCGGCGCCTGGTACAGCGACCTGTGGCAGTCGGTGTCCGTACCCGCGCCAGAACCCGAACCCGCCCCGGTGCCGCGGCAGATGCCGGTGGCGCCCCCAGAACCAGGAGAACCGACCGGGTGACCGATCCCGTCGCACAGGAAGACCTCGACGCCGTCGCCGCCCAGCTCGGGCGGGCTCCGCGTGGCGTTCTCGCGATCGCCTACCGCTGCCCGGACGGCGCCCCCGGCGTGGTGAAGACCGCGCCCAAGCTGCCGGACGGCACGCCGTTCCCGACGCTGTTCTACCTCACCGATCCGCGGCTCACCGCCGAGGCCAGCCGGCAGGAATCCGGTGGGGTCATGAAGGAGATGACCGATCGGATCGCCGCGGACCCGGCGATCGCGGCCGCGTACCGCCGTGCCCACGAGTCCTACCTCGCCGAACGCGACGCGATCGAATCGCTCGGCACCGACTTCAGCGGCGGCGGCATGCCCGACCGCGTCAAATGCCTGCACGTACTCATCGCGCACTCCCTCGCCAAGGGACCGGGCGTGAACCCGTTCGGTGACGAGGCCGTCGCCCTTGCCGCCGACGCCGGCCTACGCGGCACCGCGATCCCCGTCGACTGGCCCACCTACGCCGAACTGCGAGGGCAGAGCGAGTGACCGCGGGTACCCGCCGCGTCGCGGCGATCGACTGCGGCACCAACTCCATCCGTCTGCTCATCGCCGATCTCGACGACGACGGCCGGCTCACGGACGTCACCCGGTTGATGCGGGTCGTGCGGCTCGGGCAGGGCGTCGATGCGACCGGCCGCCTCGCTCCCGAGGCGATCGAACGCACCCGCGTCGCCCTCGTCGAATACGCCGGGCTCGTCCGCGAGACCGGGGCGCAGGCGGTGCGGATGGTGGCCACGTCCGCCACCCGCGACGCCGCCAACCGGGACGACTTCTTCGCCATGACCCGCGAGGTCCTCGGCGCGGTGATCACCGGTGCCGAGGCCGAAGTCATCTCCGGCGACGAGGAAGCGCGGCTGTCCTTCACCGGTGCCGTCGGCGAACTCGATCCGTCACGAGGGCCGTTCGTCGTCGTCGACCTCGGCGGCGGATCCACCGAGGTGGTGCTCGGCGACGCGGACGGCGTGCATGCCGCCTACTCCACGGACATCGGGTGCGTGCGCCTGACCGAGCGGTGCCTGCACGACGACCCGCCCACGGCCGAGCAGGTCGCCGCGGCGCGCACGTTCGCGGGGGAGAAGATCACCGAAGCGCTCGCCCACGTGCCGGTGGAGCAGGCTCGCACCTGGGTCGGCGTCGCCGGCACCATGACCACGATCGCGGCGCTCGCGAACGAGCTCGAGGAGTACGACCCCGAGCGGGTGCACCTGTCCACCGTCGGCTTCGACCGGTTGCGCCAGGTGTGCGACGGCCTGCTCGCCGCCACGCACGACGAACGCGCTGCGCTCGGCCCGATGCACCCCGGACGGGTCGACGTCATCGGCGGCGGAGCCGTCGTCACGACGGTGCTGGCCGACGAACTCGCTCGTCGCGCGGGCATCGGCGAGCTGGTCGTGAGCGAGCACGACATCCTCGACGGAATCGCTCTGTCGATCGCGTAGGCAGCCGCGGCACCTCAGCCGACAGCCGCTCCGCGCCCAGCCGTACGCGGCGACGATCGTCGCCGCGGATGACTGGGCGCGACGCGGCTGCGGGCGCCGAGGTACCACGCTCTACTCTCTTTCTGCGCCCCCATAGCCCAATTGGCAGAGGCAGCGGACTTAAAATCCGCCGAGTGTCGGTTCGAGTCCGACTGGGGGCACCACAGAACGGCTGTCCGGGAGCGACGCGACCAGCGCGTCCGCCGCGGCTTCCGGCCTGCCACCCGCGGGACCGAGGGCGGGGGCCGTGACGGGCATCACTGGCAGCCGCGACTTCCGTCCCTACAATGCCCTGTGTGCTTACCGAACCAAACGATCGCCTGGGAGCGTCCGTCCGCAGGGGTGCAGTGCGGCTCGGCATCGTGTGTGGGTCGTTGGCCCTCGCAACCGGACTCTCCCCTTTTGCCTCCGCGGATCCGGGTACCGCAGACGAACAGGTCCGCGCCTCCGCGCCCGAATTCGCTCCGATTCCGGGGACGGCCGGCTCCCCGCTCGTGGCCACCGCCGACGACGAAGGGGGCATCCGCCGCGCGCCGGCTCCGCTGGTGGTGCGTGCGGCCGACGACTTCGATCGTCCGGACGGCCCGCTCGGCCCGAACTGGATCACCCGAGGGGGCGGCACCCTGAGGATCACGAACGGTCATCTCGACGGCCGGGGAACTCCGTCGACTCCGCTGAGTCTCGCGTTCTGGAGTGAGCCGATGCCGAGCGAGACGCAGGTGATGCGGTGTGTGGTCCGCTGGAACGGTCACGACCCGGAGCACTCGTCGATCGGTCCGGTGGTGCGCGCCAATCCCGGTGTCGACACCGGTGTGCAGTTCGCCTTCACCGAGAGCATGATGGCGTTGTACTACGAAGATTCTTCCAGCCCGAACGGATTCGCCCCCGCCGCGGGGACGCCGCAGTACGCGTCCACGTCGAAGTTTCCCGAAGGCGCGGTCGTCGAGCTGCGTGCCGACGGAAATCGGTACACGGCCCGGGTCAACGGCAGGATCGTGCTGCAGGGCACCGTGGAGGCCGACGAGATCCCGTTCACGAATCGGTACGTCGGCACGGTCATCCAGGACGACAGCCGGGAGCGGGGTGGTGGGCAGCCACCTGCTCAGCTCGACGATTGCCGGGCGCTGACTCCCTGACATCGCGCCCCCGTCGAGCGATGCCCCTGCCCGGACGGTGATCGGTTCACGACATCGCGCCGACCGCTCACCGGACGTCCGGTCCACTCGTCTCGCCCAGCGCAGGATCCGCGATGACGATACGTTCGGAGAATGTCGAACGAAACCGAAAGTGCCGTTCTGTCCCTGGGTACCCCGGTCACGATGAGCATCGTCCGGGCCTTCCTCGCGGGCGCTCCGGAAGACGCCACGCTGGAACTCGATTCCTCCGATCCAGGAGAGCCGAAGCTCGTGCTGACCTGGGCGCAGCGTCAGGAGGGGTGATCCACGGCCGGGGCGGTCCCGACCGGCCGTGGTCAGGGCCGCTCCCGCTTCTCCCGTTTCTCCCAGTCGTGCCCGACCTGTTCCTCCAGCGTCCATTCCGGGGTTCCCGACCGCGGGTGGGTGTGCGCCCATGCGAGGGCTTCGTCCTCGGTCTCGAACGACTGCTGGTCGATGACGGCACCGTCTCGGTCGACTATCCGAAAGTGCTTCACACTCCGGATCGTTCCAGGCGAGCACACCCTCCGGGTCGCATTCGGCCGAATACGGCGCCCGGAAGGCCGGGGGAGGAGCAACACGCCGGCAGCCGTCGTTGCCGCCGGTGAGTCTTCCCTGGCAACGTCAGCGCAGCGTCCCGCCCGAGGTCAGGAGCAACAGCACTGTCGCCGAGACGACCACCGCGGCGACGACTGCGACGATCGCCACCATGCCGCGCGGGGACTCGGGGTCACCGAAGAGCGGTTCTTCCCTGTCCCACTTCCACCGGCGGCGCACACCTACAGGAAACCGGATGCCCGGTATGTCTGCAAGATGTAGTCGCGCCGCTGGTCACCGGAAGCGACGTCTCCGCAGTGTCTGCACCGCGGTGGCCGTGGCGGCGCCGGCCACGACCCACGGTGCGCCGACGATGATCGGATCCATCCACTCGTGTGCGACGTCGACTCGCTTGCGCCCGGCTCGGGATCTCATCCCGTGGTGTGTGAACTCGCTCCGGATCCCCGTCTCGGTGATCGGATTGTCCGGACGTCCCGTGGCGAAGGAGCGAAGGTGGGACTCGGCGGCGTCGACCCGATCCGCACCGAGGAGGATGAGCCGGTGCGCGGCGCGGCCCTCGCTGAACCGGCGGTAGGCATACTTGCGCAGGACCCCCGACAATCCCCGGGGCGGGCAGGAGGTGCCGAAGACCGGGGGGAGGAACGCATGCTCGATCGAGCGTTCGCGGGGCCATCGCTCTTCCTGGCGTTCCGGGAAATCCCAGTGGGCACCGCTCGCACCCGGATCGAACCGTTCCTTCGGCACGGCCGGCCGATCCTTCGGGTCGAGGTCCACGCCCCACCCCGGGATGGTCGCGCGCAGTTCGTCGCTCGACTTCCTGCGTCCGGGCTTGTCCGCTGTGTAGGGCATGGTCGCCGGTTCCTCCTCAGTTGCCGCTCGGCACGACGACCGGCTTGATGCAGTCGTCCAACTTGGCCGAGAAGATGTGATAGGCCTCCGCGATGTGTTCGAGTGGGATCCTGTGCGTGACAATCTCTTTGGGGTCGAGGTAGCCGTTTCGGATGTGCTCGAACAGGCGTGGCCACTGCCGCTTGACCGGGCACTGGTTCATCCGCAGGGTCAGTCCCTTGTTCATGGCGTCACCGAACTTCACGGCGCTGAACATCGGGCCGTACGCGCCCATCACCGAGATCGTCCCGCCCTTGCGAACCGAGTCGATCGCCCAGTTCAGGGCGACCGGAGAGCCGCCCTGCAGTTTGAACTCGGCTGCGGTGACGTGCTGCAGGAGATTGCCGTCGGCCTCGGCGCCGACCGCGTCGATGGCCACGTCGGCGCCGAGGTGGTCGGTGACCTTCTTCATGTGCACGACGATGTCGTCGTACTCGGCGAAGTTGTACGTCTCGGCGTGCGCGAACGTGCGCGCCTTCTCGCGCCGGTAGTCGAGGTGATCGATCACGATCACACGTCCGGCACCTCCACGCGTACCTTGTACGGTCCGCGGTACACCATCGCTCGCATCCGCGCCTCCTCGGGTTGCCTACGACAGATACCCGGTGGCGCAGCGTCGATACGGGCACCGTGGGCCGAGGGTGTCGAATCCGCCCTCCGGGAGTCCTCGAGTGCCGGGCGGGCTATCCCCTCGTCGCCTCGACCACTCGCTCGGCCACCGCACGCGACGACGCCGGGTTCTGCCCGGTGTAGAGGCGGCGGTCGACTACCACGTGCGATTCCCACGCCGGTCCCGCGTCGAATCGGGCACCGCTCTCGCGGAGGCGGTCCTCGAGCAGCCACGGCGCCTTCTCGGCGAGCCCGGCCTGCGTCTCCTCCTCGTTGGTGAAGCCGGTCATCCGGTACCCGTCGAAGAGCCAGCCGCCGTCGGCGCCCCGTGCGGGCAACAGCGCTGCGGGAGCGTGGCATACGACGGAGACGAGCTTGCCGGCGGCCACGAACTCCGCGAGCAGCCTGCCGAACGGTTCGGACGCAGCGAGGTCCTCCATCGGACCGTGTCCGCCCGGGACGAAGACGAGGTCGTAGTCCTCGGCGCGCACGTCCTCGAGCACGGCGGGCGAATCGAGGACCGGCTTCAGCTCCGTGAGGGCCCGCCGCAGCTCGTCACTGCGGTCCTCGCCGCCGGTGGCGTCGGGCGCGAGGCTGGCCTCGTCCACGGCCGGGCTGCGGCCGCCCGGCGTGGCGAACGTGAGACGGAAGCCGGCATCGGTGAACACCCGGTACGGCTCGATCAGTTCCTCGGCCCAGAATCCCGTCGGGTGGCGCGTCCCGTCGGCGAGCGTCCAGTGATCGGCTCCGGTCACGACGAACAGCACCTCGGTCATGTGATCAATCCTTCCGGTCGGGAGCGGGCCGTGGGGCGACCCGCAGGGTGCGTTCCCGTTCCCGGCCGGTTCCAATCGTCACCGCGGGCGTCGCCCGGAATGACGAACGCCCCGGCACGGAGCCGGGGCGTTCGCGTGGCCGGGTCTTCCCCTCCGGCCCAGGTCCACTCTACGCCACCGGGTGGCGGTCCGGCCGCACGGGTCGTCCGGTGCGGGCGCGGTGCCGGGATCGTCTGGCGGGCATGCCATCCCGCAGTCCGGAACGATACGGCTGGCGTTCAGGCGCGCGCGGAGAAGATGGTGGTGTAGTCGTACGGACCGCTCGGCGGCTGCGAGGTCGCGACGGGCTCGGTGCTGCCCTCGTCGCCGGGAGTGGTGGGCTCGACGAAGAGCGGCGTCTGGAACTCGGTTTCGTTGTGCATGATGTCCTTTCGGGCCGGCGAACCGTGTCGGGCAGCGTAGCTGTGGTACCCCGACGCTGCCGCCGCTACACCCGCACCCGGTATGCGGGTACGGCAGTTCCGGGGCAGGGCTCGGTGGGTGGTGCTCGACCGAAATCACGCTGTACTCGCCCGATCGGAAGCGATCGACCGAGACGTGTCGTCGATGCCCTCACCCTACACGCCGTCGGATGGCCGATGCGTTACGCGCACGGAACCTGTGCGTGACGTGTCGCGGGGTGCGGTGCGGACGAGGTGGGGCAAAGCCTTGTTCGTCCGGTTCGGTCGCGTCTACGGTGAGTGCAGACCGCGTGTACGACACTCCGAATCGGAGGCCGCTATGAAGGCCGGCAAGATCGTCATGTTCGTGGTTGGTGTCCTGCTCTCGATGCTCGGACTGGCGTTGCTCGCCGCCGCGGGGGTGCTCGGCTGGGGGTACTTCGTCCAGCGTGACGACGGCTGGTTCACCGGTCCCACCGAGCGCTACCGCACCGACTCGAGCGCGCTCGTCTCCGAACGCATCGACCTGGTCTTCGACGACACGCCCACCGGTTTCGGCGCCGAGGACTTCGGCCGGCTCAGGTTGCGTGCGGCATCGGAGGATCCCGGACGCCCGGTGTTCGTCGGTATCGGCCCGCAGCGGGAGGTCGACGCCTTCCTGTCCGGAGTCGCACACGCCGAACTCACCGACGTCCGGTTCGAGCCGTTCCGCGCCGAGTACCGCGAGATCCCCGGCGACGATCCCGCCCGGGTGCCCGGTGACGAGGACTTCTGGGCCGCCTCGGCTGCCGGACCCGGAACGCAGGAATTGCGCTGGGACTTCCAGGAAGGGGTGTGGTCGATCGTCGTGATGAACGCCGACGCCACCCCGGGCGTCGCCGTGGACCTGCAGGCGGGTGCCCAGTTCCCGTTCCTGGGACCGCTCGCGCTGTGGCTGCTCGTCGGCGGGCTCGTCCTGCTGGTGATCGGGGTGCCGCTGCTCGTCCTCGGCGCGGTGGGACTCGGCCGGCACGGCCCGCCCTCGGCGCACGCGCCGCCGCCGTCCGCCGTCGCCCCGGGCACCTACCCGGTGATGCTGCGCGGCGACCCGGACGCGCCGTCGCGCGGGCTGTGGCTCGTGAAGTGGCTCTTGGCGATCCCGCACTACATCGTGCTCTTCTTCCTCGCGATCGCACATTTCGTCACGACGATCGTCGCGGGCTTCGCGATCCTGTTCACCGGCCGCTATCCGCGGGCGCTGTTCGACTTCAACGTCGGCGTGATGCGGTGGTGGTGGCGCGTCGGGTTCTACACGTACGCGGCCCTGGGCACCGACCGGTATCCGCCCTTCACTCTGCACCGCACGGACTATCCCGCCGACTTCGACGTCCCCTACCCGGAACGTCTCTCCCGGGGACTGGTGCTGGTCAAGTGGTGGCTGCTCGCCATCCCGCACTACCTGGTCCTCGGCGTGCTCGTCGGGGGCGGGGCCACCGCGACCTCCGACAACTGGGACGACGCCGTCTGGATCTACTCGTGGTCCCTGCTCGGCATTCTCGTGCTCGTCGCGGCGATCGCCCTGCTGTTCACCGCTCGCTACCCGAGCGGGTTGTTCGATCTCGTCGTGGGCATCAACCGCTGGCGCTTCCGGGTGTGGGCCTACGCGGCGCTGCTGCGCGACGAGTACCCGCCGTTCCGGCTCGACCAGGGCCCCCGGGAACTGCACGAATACGCGCCGGCGGCCGGTCCGCGCGACGACCTCTCGCCCGGACCCGGTCGAACACAGATCCCGCTGTCGAAGGAGCAGTACGGCGACGCGACCTCCGGGGAGCAGGCCCGGCCCGGAGAGGGACGCTGACGGCCCCGGACACGAGCCGTGGCCCCGTCGACGGGGTCGACGGGGCCACGCGCGTGCGTGCCACGGCTACTTCTTGAACGAGTCCTTGACCTTGCCGGCGGCATCGGAAATCTTGTCGCCCGCCTGCTTCAGACCGCTCGACGCCTGGTCGCCGCGGCCCTCGGCCTCGAGGTCGCGGTCACCGGTCGCGCGTCCGGCGCCCTCCTTGGCCTGACCGGTGACGTCCTCCGCCTTGTGCTTGGCCTTGTCGATGAAATCAGCCACTTCATCCTCCTTCGTCCGTGGTCTCTTCCGGAACCGGATACCCCGCCCCCGGCCGCGCCAATCCTGCGCGGCGCGGGTTTGGGCGCCGGACTGCCGGGGAAAGCACCGGGCATGGCTACATACCGAGTGATCGACCCCAAGGGCGAAGTGGTGGCGACCAAGGACATCGAGAGCGCGGACGATGCGCACGCCTGGTTCGTGGACTCCAAGGCCGACAACAGCGAGCTGGGCTGGCGGATGGAGGTCAGGGTCGAGGGCGACGACGACTGGCGGTTCTTCGACGACTCCGAAGGCACCACGTAGCCCGAGCGGGCACGTGCCGTACCCGGGCGTGCGTCACAACCAGTTGCGTTGCTTGAACACGATGTAGAGGGTTCCCGCGGACGCGGCGATGACGGCGGTGCTCGACAGCACCCCGCTCCACTGCCCGAAGCCGGGGTACGGCACGTTCTGCCCGTACCATCCCGTCACCGCGGTGGGCACGGCGATGATCGCGGCCCACCCCGTGAGCTTCTTCATCACGGTGTTCAGACGCGCGTCCTGCAGCGACAGGTTGGTTTCGAAGACGGTGGTGATCATGTCGCGCAGGGATTCGGTCCATTCCGTCGCGCGGATGACGTGGTCGTACAGGTCGCTGTACCAGCCGTCGAGTTCGACGGAGTTGCCCCGCTCGGCCCGGTGCCGCATCACCGCGGCGACCACCTCACGCATCGGCAGGACGACACGGCGCAACTGGACGAGTTCCTTGCGTACCCGGTAGGTGTGACGCTGGAGCGCGCGAATGTGCGCGCGCTCGTCGAACAACCGGTCCTCCAGTTCCTCGATCGCGTCGTCGAGCCCCTGAATGGTCTCGAACTGGCCGTCGACGACGACGTCGAGCAGCCCGTGCAGCAGCGCGGCGGTGCCGTGCCGGAGCAGATCGGCGTTGTCGTCCCACCGCCGCACCACCTCGTCGACGTCCAGGCCGGTGCCCCGGTGCACCGTGACCAGGCCGCGGGGGACCACGAACACCGAGACCCGCGTGGTCCTGAGCCGGGACCCGAGCGTGTCGGCCGGCTCACTCCCGTCCGCCAGCGACGTGGCGTAGACGGTGAGGAAGGTGTGAGTGGAGTAACGGGTGACCTTCGTGCGTTCCCCGTGCGCCACCACGTCCTCGACGGCGTGCGGATCGAACGCCAGCTCCTCCGCGATGTCGGTCAGTTCGCGGTGCGTCGGATCGTGCAGGTCCACCCACACCAGGGCGGTCTCGTCCTGGAGGTACTCGGAGACGTCCGCCAGCGGGTAGTTCTCGGCGACGAGCCGTCCGTCGCGCCAGAGCCTGGTGCGGATGTGGTCGGGGACGGCAGCGGTCACGCTCGCAGTCTGCCCTACCCCGGGGTGTTCGGGGCGGCCCGGGTTCACAGCGCGATGCTCGCGCCGCCGGCCTCCGCCAGCCGCACCATCTCGTCGAGGAAGGCCTCGTCCACCGCCGGCCAGTCCGGGGGCCACAACAGGGTGCGCAGCCGATCGCGCAGCAGTGGCAGGAGCGGCACCACGTGGGCTCCCCCGTCGACGAGGTAACGGAGCATGCCCAGGCGCCCGCACGTCGCCACGGCGGGGGCCAGCACGTGCTGGGCCTCCTCGATCCGTCCGGCGGCGTGCAGGCACGCCACCAGCAGCCGCACCGCCTGCAGTTCGGCGCGATGCCGACCGCGTCCGGAGACGCGACGGTGCCACAGCCGGGCCCACTCGCATGCCTCGGCGGCGTCCTCGGGCCTGCCGCTGCCGTAGAGCAGCCGGATGGCGGTGGCGTCCTCCACCTGAGCGGTGATCTCCGTGATGCCGTCGGGGTCGGGGGCATCGGACGCCGGCATCCGTCGCGGGGCGGGCTGCGGTCCCGGCAGGCCGAGCCGCACGCGCTCGTTGACCACCCGGGCACGCAGTCGCGGCAACCGGTAGTCGTCGGCGGCCCGCGCTCCCTCGTCGAGCAGTGCCGCCGCGGCGGCGCGGTCACCGCGCAGCGCCTTGAGCCGCGCGGCCGTGACGAACCGGGCGATCATGAAGTCGGGTACGCCGCCTTCGGTTCCGAGCTCGTGACTTTCGTCGAGCAGAGCCTCGGCCTCGGTGATCCGGCCCTGTTCGTAGAGCAGCTCCCCGAGCATGGCGGCGGCCAGCCGCGCGGCGTGGGTGTGGATGCCGCCCACCTTGCGCGCGGTCCGCAGTCCCGCACGGAAATGTCTCTCGGCCACGGCGACGTTGAGCTGCTCGTTGGCCGCGATCCCGAGCAGACATTGCCCGTACACGCGGCTGAAGGGGCCGTTGGCGGCGCGGTGGTACGGCTCGGCCCACCGCTGCCGCTGCCGGGCGGACTCGAAGTCGAATCGGTAGATGTCCACGAAGGTCGCCACATTCGCCGCGACGGACACCACCCACGGCCGGAACGCGTCCGGATCGTCCAGGCACGGCGCAACCCTGTCCGCCACGTCGGCGATGCGGTCGGTGGAGACTGCGACGACACCCTCGACGACGTCGGCCTCGACCTGCAGGACGGCGATGTCCTCCGCCGCCGCGTTGCAGCAGCTGAAACATCCCCGCGCCGCCGCGAGTGCGGTGCGGGTCTGGTCGGCCCGTTGCAGCAACGCGTTCGCCCACGCCACCGTCATCTGCAGCCGCGGGTGTCCGGCCACCACGCGGGGCGGTAGCTTGGCGACCAGCGCCAGCAGAGTCGTCATGTGGGAGTGCTCGATCAGGAACATCCCGTCGGCGGCGATGATGTCGACGGCGAGTTCCTGGTCGTCGGCGCTGAGGGCGTGGTCCACGGCCTCGCGCAGCATGTGCTGGTGTGCGAACCACTGCGCGGCGGCACGATGGAGCGGCTCCACGCGTTCGGGATGATCACGCTCGAGCCGGCGGCGCAGGAAATCCCCGAACAGCCGGTGGTAGCGGAACCAGCTGCCCTCGTCGTCGACCCGGCGCAGGAACAGATCCCGGGCCTCGATCTGCTCGAGCATCGCCTGTCCGTGCGGGTCGCCGGTGAGCGCGGTGGCGAGGCTGCCGGTGATCTCCTCGGTGACGGACGTCGCGAGCAGGAACTCGTACACCTCCGCCTCGAGGGTGTCGAGCACGTTGTCCGCGAGGAACTCGCCGATGGCGTGGTGGCGGCCCGAGAGGTTCTCGATCAGATCGGTCGGATCCTCGCTGTCGCGCAGGGACAAGGACACCAGTTGCAGCGCGGCGACCCAGCCGTCGGTGACATCGGTCAGGCCCCGGATGTCTTCGGGACCGAGGTCGAGGCCGCTCACGTCGCGCAGGAAGCCCTCGGCTTCCTCGGCGTCGAACCGCAGAGCGTCCGAGTCGATCTCGACGAGTTCGTCGAGCACCCGCATCCGGCTGAGCGGCAGCCCGGCCCGGCTCCGGCTGGTCACTACGATCTGCAGGTGATGACATCCTCGGTCGAGGAGGAAGTCCAGTGCCGCGACGGTGCCCGGTGCGGTGACGAGGTGCCAGTCCTCGATCACCAAGGCCATCGGGGTCTGCTCGCGATGGATCTCGTCGATGAGGGTGGACAGGACGTACCGTTCGGCGTCGTCGCCGTGGGCCTCGAGCACCTGCCGCAGCTGGCGGGCGAACTGTGGACGCACCTGCCGGAACGCCTCGATCAGATGAGTGAGGAACCACACCACGTCGTTGTCGTCCCGGTCGACCGCGAGCCAGGCCACCGCGACGCCCTCGGCGGTGAGGACCTCCCGCCACTGGGCGGCCAGCGTCGACTTCCCGAACCCGGTCGGGGCGTGGATCGCGACGAGCCGGCGACGCCGGGCGCGGCGCAGCCGGTCGATGAGGTGGGTGCGCTGGACCAGCGGTCGGCTGGCGGCGTGCGGCCGGAACCGGGTCACCGGCACCGGCGGCGTGGTGATCGCGGTGGGCGTGAGGTGGGGTCCGGTGGTGTGCGTGGTTCCCGGGACGGGCAGCAGTCCGAGTCCGTCCGGGTCCACGGGCAGTGCCATCTCGTCCACGTCGCAGCCGCCGCGGTCCTGTGCCCGCTGCAGCAACTCGCCGAACTCCGCGGCGGACTGCGGACGGGCCTCCGGATCGGTGGCCATGCCGCGTTCCAGGGCGGAGCACACCTCCTCGGGGACGCCGGTGCCCCGCAGATCCGGGACCGGTTCGGTGGTGATCCGCAGGAACTGCGTGACCACCTGCTCCCCGCGGCGCCGCTCGAACGCCGCATGCCCGGTCAGCGCGCAGAACAGGGTGGCGGCCAGACCGTAGACGTCGGCGGCCGGGGTCGGCGGCGACCCGGCCAGGATCTCCGGCGCGGTGAAGGCGGGGGAGCCCGTGATCGCGCCGGACGAGGTGCGGAAGCCGTCCGCGATGCGGGCGATGCCGAAGTCGGTGAGCTGCGGTTCGCCGTACTGGGTGAGCAGGATGTTCGCGGGCTTGACGTCGCGGTGCAGCACGTCGGCCCGGTGCGCCGTCTCGAGCGCCCCGGCGAGCTTGACGCCGATGCGCAGCACGTCCGGCCACGGCAACGGCCCGTAGCGGCGGATGCGCGCCTCGAGCGAGTCGTGGGGGTGGTAGTGCATGACCAGGTAGGGCCGGCCACTGCCGGTGGTGCCGACCTGCAGGACGGTGACGATGTGCGGATGCCCGGAGAGCCTGCCCATCGCGCGCTGCTCGCGGAGGAATCGGTCGAGGTTGTCGGCGTCGAGCGGGGCGGTGAGCACCTTCACCGCGACGGTGCGCTCGAGCGCCGTCTCCCGGCACCGGTACACCACCCCGAAGCCACCACGGCCGATCTCGGTTGCCTCGGCGAACCCCGCGAGGCGCAGATCCTCGACGGTCTCGTCCTCCGCCGCGGCGACGTGGGAGACCGTGGCTCGCTGGGTGGCGAGGGGATCGTTCTCGGCCATCGGGGCACTCACCTCATGTGGATTCCTCCAGGATAGTCCCGGGTGTGGCGGGCACGACACGGATGGATCACCGGTTCTCCATTACCGTTGTCCGGCCGGGGCTCCCGGCAACGACGGCCGGATCTTCCGGGAAACGACACTGCGATCGGAATTGGGAAACGATGAAGAAGACTCTCGCGGCGCTGTTCGGTACGGGTGCGGTGCTGCTCGCGGCGGCCTGCGGCTCGTCCGGTGACTCCGGCTCCGCAGCCGCGGGGAACACCGAGTCCACCACCGCCGCGCCGAGCACGAGCCAGGTCACCGGAAGCACGGGCATCGAGCTGGGCCAGAGCTACGACGAGATCTGCGGCGCCCTCGTGCCGTACTTCGACCAGCTCGAATCCTGGGGACAGGACCGCACCCAGGCTGCTGCCTCCGTCGCCGACGCGCAGAAGTCGCTGCCGGCGTGGGCGGAGCTGAGCGAGGAGCAGCAGGCCGACACCCTGCGTGCCATCGAGAACGCCGGCAAGGGGCAGTGCTGACCGGCGACGAGCTGTTCGCCCGGTTGCGGCGCCTCCCCGACGTGGAGGCGCCCAACCTGGTCGCCGTCGACGCCGCCGACCGGTTGATTCTCGACGAGGCCGGTGCCGCGCTCGCGGCGGCGCCGGCCGGGACCGTCGCAGTGATCGACGACCACTACGGGGCCCTCACGCTCGGCGTCGCCGTGCGGCACTCCGCGTCGGGGATCCGGGTTCACCAGGACTCGGTGGTGGGGGAGCGGGCCCTGGCCGCGAACGCCGCCCGCGAAGGACTGACCGATCGCTACACCACGCACGACCTCGGCAGTGACCTGCTCGCCGGTGCCCGGGTGGTGCTGCTGCAGTTGCCGAGGTCGCTCGCCGCGCTCACCGAGCTCGCCGAGGCCGTCGCCCGGTATGCCGATCCCGGTGTGACGGTGTTCGCCGGGGGCCGCGACAAGCACATCACGCCCGCGATGAACGAGGTACTGGCCCGGTGCTTCACGGAGGTACGCGCCTCCCGCGGCCGGCAGAAGTCGCGGGTGCTCACCGCCCGGGGCCCGATCGCGACCGAGCCGACCTACCCGGTGACCGGCACGGTGCCCGAGGCCGGGCTGACCGTCGTCGCGCACGGGGCGGCGTTCGCCGGCCCCCGCCTGGACATCGGCACCCGGTTCCTGCTGGGCTTCGTGCCCCGGTTGCCGCGCGACGCGAGGACCGCCGTCGACCTCGGCTGCGGCACCGGCATCCTGGCCGTCGCCGCGGCCCGGCAGCTTCCCGGCCTGCGGGTGACCGCCACCGACCAGTCGGCCGCGGCGGTCGCCTCGGCCGCCGCCACCGCCGCCGCGAACCACGTCGCCGACCGGGTCGACGTACTGCGCGACGACGTCGCCGGGACGCTGCCGGACGCCTCCGTGGACGTGGTGCTGTGCAATCCGCCGTTCCACGTCGGCGCCGCCGTGCACACCGGTGCCGCCGTGAAGATGTTCGACGCGGCGGCCCGGCTGCTGCGTCCGGGCGGGGAACTGTGGACCGTCTACAACACCCACCTGAACTATCGGGGGATCCTGCAGCGGACGATCGGCCGCACGGAAGTTGCCGGACGCAACCGTAAGTTCACCGTGACCAGGTCCGTGCGCACCCGGTAGAGTCCGGTTTGTCCGTGCTCGGCTCGGGTCCGGGAACTCCCGGCGTCCGCGGATCGTTGAACGGACAGAACCGACCACCAGAAGGGATGTGCACGGTGCGCACCACCAGTAACCCGGTGTTCCGCAACCTGCCCAAGCAAGAGGGCGGCGGATACGCCACGTTCGGCTCTGCGACGGCGGGCGCCGCGCAGGTCACCCAGCAATTCGGTCAGCCGCAGTACGCGCCGACGGACCCGTGGGCCCGGCCCGCCACCGAGCGGTCGATGACGATCGACGACGTCGTCACCAAGACCGGCATCACGCTCGGGGTGCTGGCGATCTCGGCGCTGATCTCCTACGTCCTCGTCAACGGCAACGCGAACCTCGCCGCGCCGTTCGTCATCGGCGGCGGTCTCATCGGCCTGGTCCTGGTCCTCGTGGCCACCTTCGGCCGCAAGATGGACAACCCGGCCATCGTCCTGGCCTATGCCGTCGCCGAGGGCTTCTTCCTCGGTGCGCTGTCGTTCATGTTCACCGACATCACCTTCGGTGGCGCCGGCGGCGGAACCCTGATCGTCCAGGCGGTGCTCGGCACGTTCGGCGTGTTCTTCGGCATGCTCGTCGTCTACCGCACCGGCGCGATCCGCGTGACCCCGCGCCTGACCCGCATGATCGTCGGCGCCCTGATCGGTGTCCTCGTCCTGGCGCTGGGCAACCTCGTCGCGAGCTTCTTCGTCGACGGTGGCCTCGGCCTGCGCGACGGCGGCGCCCTGGCGATCGTCTTCAGTCTCGTCTGCATCGGCATCGCCGCGTTCAGCTTCCTGCTGGACTTCGACGCCGCCGATCAGCTCATCCGCGCCCAGGCGCCGGAGAAGGCCGCGTGGGGCGTCGCCTTCGGTCTGACCGTCACCCTGGTCTGGCTGTACGTCGAGATCCTGCGCCTGCTGTCGTACTTCCAGAACGACTAGCCCAGCTCTCCGGCCACCGTGCCGACCGCGGGCCCCGGGAACACCCGTTCCCGGGGCCCGCGGCGTGTCCGGGGCAGCCACAGCCGGGCCGCCGCCGACGTCTGCGGCGGAGCCGGCACCGGGCCACCGGCCCAGAGTCCGAGCGCGGCGGCCAGCACCGGCAGCAGGTGTCCGGCCGCGAGTTCGTATCCCGCGGCCGAGGGATGAAACCCGTCCGCGGAGAACAGGCGGTCGGGCGCGGACAGGAACTCGGGTGTCAGCAGGTCGGCCAGCGGCACCGGATACCCGCCGGCCGCGCGTGTCGCCGCGGCCTGCGCGCGGGCCAGTTGCCGCCCCCACGTCCGTACCACGGTGCGCAGCGGCTGAGGAATCGCGCCGACCACCCCCAGGTCGGGACACGTACCGACGACGACGGCGGCGCCGCTCGTGCGCAGACGCCGCACCGCCGAGCCCAGTCGCTGTGCCGAACGGTGCAGCGACAGTTTCGCGGTCACGTCGTTGGCCCCGACCAGGATCACGGCCGCGTCGGGCGGCGGACCCGCCACGAACATCGCGTCGACCTGCCCGGCCAGTCCCCGCGACGTGGCGCCGGCGATGGCCTTCGTGTCGAGCCGGACGCTGCGGCCCGACTCGTCGGCCAGCGCCCGGGCCAGCAGCACTCCCGGCACCTCCGCGGCGCTGACGCAGCCCAGGCCGGCGGCCGTCGAATCCCCGAAGATCATCAGGTGCAGGTCGAACGGCACGCCGCGGCGCCACGGCACCGGGGACTGCGCTCCGGGCGGGTACACCCCGTCCGCCTCGGGCGGCCTCGCCCAGGTACGGCCGATGACACCTCTCGCCGCCGTCGCCTGGCGCATCAGGTACGTGTACGTGAGCCAGGAGGCGCCGCCGGCGCCGGAGCCGGCGGCGACGGCCGTCGCGCCGGCCAGCGCCGCGGCGCGCCACGAGGTTCGGGGCACGGGAGATCACCTTTCCGAGCGGACGGCCCTGACGTTGCCGTGTCCAGTGTGCGTCGAATCCGCCGCTCGAGCAGCCGGAACGCCGTCGTGCGCCGGCATCTGAGAGCATGGAGGAATGCGCATCGCGGATTCCGTCGTCGACCTCATCGGAAACACCCCGCTGGTCAAGCTCAACTCGGTGACGACACCGGGTTCGGGCGTGGTCGCGGCGAAGATCGAATACCTCAACCCGGGCGGCAGCTCGAAGGACCGCATCGCGGTCAAGATGGTCGACGCCGCCGAGAAGTCCGGTGCACTGAAGCCGGGCGGCACCATCGTCGAACCGACCTCCGGCAACACGGGGATCGGTCTCGCGCTCGTCGCCCAGCAGCGCGGCTACAAGTGCGTGTTCGTGTGCCCCGACAAGGTCAGCGAGGACAAGCGCAACGTGCTGCGCGCGTACGGGGCCGAGGTCGTGGTGTGCCCGACCGCGGTGCCCCCGGAGCACCCCGACAGCTACTACACCGTCTCCGATCGTCTCGCCCGTGAATTGCCGGGTGGATGGAAGCCGGACCAGTACTCCAACCCGGCCGGTCCGGAGAGCCACTACGAGACCACCGGTCCCGAGATCTGGCGCGACACCGACGGCAAGGTGACCCACTTCGTCGCCGGCGTCGGCACCGGCGGCACCATCACCGGCACCGGCCGCTACCTCAAGGAGGTGTCGGGCGGCACGGTCAAGGTGATCGGCGCCGACCCGGAGGGCTCCGTGTACTCCGGCGGCACCGGTCGCCCGTATCTCGTGGAGGGCGTCGGCGAGGACTTCTGGCCGAGCGCCTACGATCCGTCGATTCCCGACGAGATCATCGCCGTCTCCGACGCCGACTCGTTCGACATGACCCGCCGGCTCGCCCGCGAGGAGGGCCTGCTCGTCGGCGGGTCGTGCGGCATGGCCGTCGTCGCCGCCCTGCGGGTCGCCGAGCGCGAGGGTCCGGACGCCCTCGTCGTGGTGCTGCTGCCCGACGGTGGGCGCGGTTACATGTCGAAGATCTTCAACGACAACTGGATGGCCTCGTACGGTTTCCTGCGGGCCCCGCTCGACGGCAAGCCCGACGATTCGACCGTCGGCGACGTCCTGCGCAGCAAGTCCGGCGAGCTGCCCGCGCTGGTGCACACGCATCCGTCCGAGACGGTCCGCGACGCCATCGAGATCCTCCGCGAATACGGGGTCTCGCAGATGCCGGTCGTGGGCGCCGAGCCGCCCGTCACCGCCGGTGAGGTCGCGGGCAGCGTCAGCGAGCGGGAACTGCTCAGCGCGGTCTTCGAGGGCCGCGCCCGGCTGGCCGACCCCGTCGCGAAGCACATGAGCCCGACCCTGCCGCTGATCGGCGTCGGCGAGTCGATCGCCGCCGCCACGAAGGCGTTCGGCGACACCGACGCGCTGCTGGTCATCGACGACGGCAAGCCCGTCGGGGTGATCACCCGCCACGACCTGCTCGGGTTCATCAGCGCCGGCTCCTGACGCCTTTCCCGCGGTGACCCACGGGCCGGGGAATGTTCCCCGGCCCGTGGTTCTTCCGCCCCCCGACTACGCTGAGCGGCATGAGTGAGCAGCGCAGCCACGGATTCTCCACCCGAGCGGTCCACGCCGGATACGATCCCGACCCGGCCACCGGTGCCGTCAACGTTCCCATCTATGCGAGTTCGACGTTCGCGCAGGACGGCGTCGGCGGGATGCGCGGCGGATTCGAGTACGCCCGCACCGGCAACCCCACCCGCAAGCCGCTCGAGGCGAATCTCGCGGCCATCGAGGCGGGAACGTTCGGCCGGGCCTTCAGTTCCGGCATGGCCGCCACCGACTGCCTGCTGCGTTCGGTGCTGCGCCCCGGCGATCATCTCGTCATCCCCAACGACGCCTACGGCGGCACCTTCCGCTTGATCGACAAGGTGTTCACGCAGTGGGGCATCGAGTACACGCCGGCGCCGATCTCCGACGTCGACGCCGTGCGAGAGGCGATGCGGCCCACCACCAGACTGGTGTGGGTCGAGACCCCGACGAACCCCCTGCTCAACATCGGCGACATCGCGGCACTCGCCGACGTCGCGCACACCGGTGGGGCGAAGATCGTCGTCGACAACACGTTCGCGTCGCCGTACCTGCAGCAGCCGCTGACCCTGGGTGCCGACGTCGCGCTGCACTCGACCACCAAGTACCTCGGCGGCCACTCCGACGTCGTCGGCGGTGCGCTGGTGACGAACGACGAGGAGCTGGACGCGAAGTTCGCGTTCCTGCAGAACGGCGCGGGCGCCGTCCCGGGCCCGTTCGACGCGTACCTGACGATGCGCGGCATCAAGACGCTTGCCCTGCGCATGGAACGGCACAGCGACAACGCCGAGAAGATCGTCGAGCTGCTCGACGGGCATCCCGCCGTCACCCGGGTGATCTACCCCGGCCACGAGTCGCATCCGGATCACGCCGTCGCCTCGAAGCAGATGCGCCGGTTCGGCGGCATGATCTCGCTGCGTCTGGCCGGGGGCAAGCAGGCCGCCCTCGACTTCTGCGCACGCACCGAGATCTTCACGCTCGCGGAGTCCCTCGGGGGTGTGGAGTCGCTGATCGAGCACCCGGGCGCGATGACGCACGCCTCGACGGCCGGGTCGCTGCTCGAGGTTCCGGACGATCTGGTGCGCCTGTCGGTGGGTATCGAGGATGCCGCCGACCTCCTCGCGGACGTCGAGCAGGCGCTCACGGCCTGACGGGGCGTCGGCCGGCCGGGTGTGCGAGCGGCGACGACCATGTTGCTGTAACTTCAAGTCCCGTGTGTGTGGCGCGTCACAAGTCCGGAACTAGAACGCGTTCTCGCATATATATGATATGGATGTAACGAACCGCATCGGTGATCGAGATCACACAGTACGGTGAAGTCGTTCGTCAGAGGGATGGGGAGTTCGCGAATGTCAGTTGACCCGTCGGCGGTGATTGTGGCGGTAGCCACGGCGGCGAGCGCCCTGGTACAGGGAGTGGACATCCCGGAGCATCTGGAGGAACAGGTCACGCAGGTGATCGAGTCGTTCCAGGCGTCCGCCGAATCGTCGGCCGCGGCCACCGATCAGCAGGTCACCGACCTCGTCGCGGCGCTGCCCGAGCCGATGCGCCCGGCCGCCGAGCAGGCCGTGGCGGATGCGACGTCGGCCGCGAAGGACGCGCTGATGCCGCATCTGCCGCCGGAGGCGGTCGCGGTGCTCGAACCACCGGCCGAGAATCCGGTACAGGCCGCGCCCCCGCAGGCGCCGTCGGTGCTGGCCCCGGCCGCGCCGGCGGGGCGGCCGTCCGTGTTCGGCGCCCCCGCCCCCGGCGCTGCGACGGGCAGCGGTGCGTGGGGGTCGGCACCGGGCGGGGTGGGGACCGGCGGCGCGGCGGTGACGTTGCCGTCGATCCCGGCGATCCTGCCCGGCACGAACCTGGCGCCGATCGGGGCGATCGCGGTGTTCGCGCCGTGGCTGCGCAAGGCCGGGAAGTTGTGCGAGGGGGTCGGGGCGCCGGTGCTGGCGGCGTTGTATTCGGCGGAGAACGGTTTCCGGTACGGACCGAGCGCCCCCGTCTCGCCGGTGGGTGCGAAGGGGCCGGGGCAGTTCATGCCCGGTACGTGGGATGCCTACGGCAAGGACGCCGACGGGGACGGGCGGGCCGACGTGCTCGGCATCGCCGACCCGGTGATGGCGTCCGGGAATCTGCTGTGCGACAACTACCGGCAGATCGAGCAGTGGAAGGCACAGGGGGTGGTGCGCGGCGACACCCTCGACCTCACGCTCGCGGCGTACAACGCCGGTCTCGGGGCCGTGCGCCGATCCGGGGGCATGCCGTCCGGCCTACCGGACTACGAGAACCAGACCAAGCCGTACGTGGCGAAGATCCGGGCGACCGAGATGGTGTTCGCGCGGCTGCTCTCCCCGTTCTTCGGGCTCGGGTTGCCGGGGATGACCGAGACCGGCAACCGGGTGGTGGATCTGGCGTTCCGGTATCTGGGGCTGCCGTATGTGTGGGGCGGCGGCAACATCAACGGTCCGTCCGGCGGCGGGTTCGACTGTTCGGGCCTGACGTCGTACGCGGTGTACGCGGCGACGGGGGTGACGTTGCCGCGTACGTCGCAGACGCAGTGGCGGGTCGGCACCGAGATTCCGATCGAACTGGCCCGGCCGGGAGATCTGGTGTTCGGAAACTGGCAGTCCGACGGACCCGGGCACGTGGGCATCTACATCGGCGGCGGCCAGATGGTGCATGCCCCGACGTTCGGAGACGTGGTGCGCGTCGGCGCGGTCTTCCCCGGCATGAAGGCCCGCCGTCTGATCTGAGGTGACGTACGCGAGAAGGGTCCGACCGGAGGCGCCGGTCGGACCCTTCTCGCATGTCGGTCGAGCCGCACGACGGCTCGCCGTCGGTCAGCTGTGGTACGGCTCCGCGCTGACGAGCGTCACCTTCATGGTGCTGCCGTTGGGGAGCGTGTACTCGCGGGTCTCGCCGACCTTCGCGTCGATCAGGGCACCGCCCAGCGGGGAGCTGGGGGAGTAGATCTCGATCTCGTTGCCCCGGGCGCCCTCCTCGCGGGTGGCGATGAGGAACGTCTCCTTGTCGCTTTCGTCGCCGTCGTAGTAGACCGTGACGACCGAGCCGGGCAGCGCGACGCCGGACTGCGTGGGCGCGACACCGACCTTCGCGTTGTTCAGCAGTTCCTGCAGCTGACGAATCCGGGCCTCTTGCTGACCCTGCTCCTCGCGAGCGGCGTGGTATCCACCGTTCTCCTTGAGGTCGCCCTCCTCGCGGCGCTCGTTGATCTCGGCCGCGATGACGGGACGATTCGCGATGAGCTGGTCGAGTTCTGCCTTGAGTCGGTCGTACGACTCCTGTGTCAGCCAGGTCACCTGGGTCTCGGTCATCCTCGATCACTTCCTTCGGGTTGGAGCTCCCGGCTCCGTCGACTGGTCGCCGCAACTCGCAGCGACGACGGCAACGCGGATCCCTCGAACGTTCCCCCCAAGCCAGTGGCGAACAGGACCGCACTGCTTCCTATGCAGCAATACACGGCCCCAAAGGGTGGAACCGTGTATCAGGCAATTCTAGCACCAACGTGGTCGCGACCACGGAATCCGCAGCGTGCGGTCAGTGCGCGCGCAGGTATTCGGGCACGTCGAAGCTGCAGCCGTACATGTCCGCCATGCCCGGCCGCTGCGACGTGACCACCGGCGCGTCCATCAGCAGGGTGCCGGACTCGGACGACGGGATCAGCACCTCGCGCCGGCCCGTCTCGGATCCGTCCTTCGACCGCGAGCGGATGATGCACACCGCCTCCTGCGACGGGTCCTTCCGCGTCACGGTGAACTGCACCTGCACGGTCGAGTCGTCGACGACGGTGTAGGTGACGACCTCGCTCTCGATGTCCGGGGTGCCGAACTTCTGGTAGAGCAGGAACGCCGCGAGCACCCCGGCGACGAGCCCGACGGCGACCAGTGCCCACAGCCAGGTGCGGCGGGATCCGCCCGTCGCCGGGTAGCGGTCGGTCGGGTAGCGGTCGGTCGGGGTGGTGTCGGTCATCACACTTACTTTCGTGCACCCGCGGGCGCAGCGGGGGCGTGGCTGACGAGGGACGTGTCAGGTGGAACTATAGGGGAGGAACCCAGGACACCGGCCCGCAGTGCCGGTGGTCCGGGTAGCGACGATGCAGCCGACGGCGAGGTGGAGGAAAGACGTGAGCGGACTACGGCTCATGGCCGTGCATGCCCATCCCGATGACGAGTCGAGCAAGGGTGCCGCCACGACGGCCCGCTATGCCGCGGAAGGGCACGAGGTGCTGGTGGTCACCCTGACCGGGGGTGAACGCGGCGACATTCTCAACCCCGCGATGGACATCCCCGGGATCCGGGACCGCATGCCCGAGGTCCGGCGCGAGGAGATGGCCGCGGCCGCCCGCATCCTGGGGGTGCAGCAGCGGTGGCTCGGGTTCGTCGACTCGGGGCTGCCGGAGGGCGACCCGAAGCCGCCGCTGCCCGAGGGTTGCTTCGCGCTGGTGCCGCTCGAGGAACCGACCCGCAAGCTCGTCGAGGTGATCCGGGAGTTCCGGCCGCACGTGATGACCACGTACGACGAGAACGGCGGCTACCCGCACCCCGACCACATCCGGTGCCACGAGGTGTCCGTCGCGGCGTACGAGGCGGCCGGTGACCCGGACCGCTTCCCCGAGGCCGGACCGGCGTGGAAGGTGCAGAAGCTGTACTACTCGCACGGGTTCATCCGCAAGCGCCTGGAGCTGTTCCGCGAGGAGTACGAGCGGCGGGGCGAGCCGTTCCCGATGGAGGAATGGCTCAAGCGGTGGCGCACCGAGCAGGGCGACATCATGGCGCGGGTGACCACGCAGATCACCTGCAGCGACTACTTCCCGAAGCGGGACGACGCGCTCCGCGCCCACGCGACGCAGATCGATCCCAACGGCTCCTTCTTCGCCGTGCCGCTGGACATCCAGCAGAAGGTGTGGCCGACGGAAGAATTCGAATTGGCCAAGACCCGCGTGCACACGGCGATCCCCGAAACGGATCTGTTCGCGGGCATCGAGGACGGACAGGTGAGATGACGGTAGGCATGCTGGCGGCCGAGGTCCTGGCCCAGGACCCCACCGGCCCCGAATTCGGCAAGGCGTCGCCGCTCGGTCTCGCGCTCATCGTGATCCTGCTCGTGGCCACCGCCCTGCTGATCCGCTCGATGAACAAGCGGCTCGGCAAGCTGCCGGAGACGTTCGAGCCCGAGCACCCCGAGCCGGACCAGGCCGCGGACGAGGGGACCGATCGCGGGGCCGCGGAGAGCCGCAAACCCGACCACCCCCAGCCCCCGATGGCCACGAACTGACGGACGCGTCGTGACACCCCCGGAGGCCTCGGCGCCCGACACCCGCCACCGGAACACCCTCGGCGAGGCGACCAGCCCCTACCTGCGGCAGCACGCCGACAATCCGGTGCACTGGCACCAGTGGGGCGAGGAGGCGCTGAGCTGGGCCCGCGAGCGGGACGTGCCGGTTCTGCTCTCCGTGGGGTACGCGGCGTGCCACTGGTGCCACGTGATGGCGCACGAGTCGTTCGAGGACGAGGCCACCGCCGCGTCGATGAACGAGCACTTCGTGTGCATCAAGGTCGACCGGGAGGAACGCCCGGACATCGACGCGATCTACATGAACGCCACCGTCGCGATGACCGGGCAGGGCGGCTGGCCGATGACGTGCTTCCTCACCCCGGACGGCGCTCCGTTCTACTGCGGCACCTACTACCCGAAGATGCCGCGCGGCGGCATGCCGTCGTTCGCCCAGCTGCTCGAGGCGATCTCCGACACCTGGCGCAACCGTCGCGCAGACGTGCACCGCTCCGCCGTGGCGATCGTCTCGGAACTGCGCCGCGGCAGCGGCGGGCTCGCGCCCGGCGAGCGGCCGGTGGACGCCGCCCTGCTCGATGCCGCCGACGCCTCCGTCGCCGCCGACGAGGACGCGGTGCACGGCGGGTTCGGGGGCGCCCCGAAGTTTCCGCCGTCCGCGCTGCTCGAGGGCCTGCTGCGCGGATACGAGCGCAGCGGGAACCCGGCCGTGCTCTCCCTCGTCGAACGGACGGCCGAGGCGATGGCGCGCGGCGGCATCTACGACCAGCTGGCCGGCGGTTTCGCCCGCTACAGCGTCGACGCCGGGTGGGTGGTTCCGCACTTCGAGAAGATGCTCTACGACAACGCGCTGCTGCTGCGGATGTACGCGCACCTCGCGCGACGGACGTCGGCGCCCTGGGTGCGACGGGTCACCGAGGAGACCGTCGAGTTCCTGCTGCGGGACCTGCGCACCGCCGGACGATGCTTCGCTTCGGCGCTCGACGCCGACACCGACGGGGTCGAGGGCCTGACCTACGTGTGGACACCCGCGCAGCTGGCCGAGGTCCTCGGTGACGACGACGCGCAGTGGGCGGCCGAGCTGTTCACCGTGACCGGCGCCGGCACTTTCGAACACGGCTCGTCGGTGCTGCAGCTGCTCGCCGAGCCGGACGATGCCGAACGCTACGAGCGGGTGCGGGCCGAGCTGTTCGCCGCCCGGCTGCAGCGTCCGCAACCCGGCCGCGACGACAAGGTCGTCACGGCGTGGAACGGTTTCGCGATCACCGCGCTGGCCGAGGCCGGCGCCGCGTCCGGTCGGGCCGACTGGGTCGAGGCGGCCGTCGACTGCGCGCGGGCACTGCTCGACCTGCACGTGGTGGACGGACGGCTGCGACGGGCCTCCCTCGGCGGCACGGTCGGTGCCCCGGCGGGTGTGCTCGAGGACTACGGCGCCCTCGTCACCGCCCTGCTCGCGGTGTACCAGGCGACGGGTGACGCCGCGTGGCTGAGCCCGGCCCGGGAGCTCGCCGACGTGGCGCTGACCCATTTCCAGGATCCGGCACGGCCCGGTAGTTGGTTCGACACCGCCGACGATGCCGAAACCCTGGTGGCGCGGCCGCGGGATCCGATCGACAGCGCCACCCCGTCGGGGGCGGCGCTGATCTGCGAAGCCCTGCTCACCCTCGCCGCGGTCGTGCCCGAGGACCCGCGGTACACGGATGCGGCGGACGCGTCGCTGCGGTCCGCGGTGGTGCTGCTCGAACGGGCGCCGCGTTCGGCCGGGCACTGGCTGGCCGTCGCCGAGGCGGCGGTGCGCGGACCCGTCCAGGTGGCGGCGGTCGGCGGCGGCGAACTGCTCGCCGTCGCGCGGCAGGCAGCTCCCGGCGGCGCCGTCGTGGTCGGCGGGGATCCGGACTCGTCACCGTTGCTGGCCGACCGACCGCTGGTCGACGGACGTCCGGCGGCGTACGTGTGCCGCGGATACGTGTGCGACCGGCCCGTCACGACGGCGGCCGAACTGCGCGCGGCGCTCTCGGCCTGAGCGATCCGGGTCTCAGCCGGCGCGGGACGAGGTCAGCAGTGCCGGCAGCGGGGCATCGATGCTGTTGTCGTCGAACGCCTCGAGCACGGCGCGGGCGATCGCGCGCTGCACGGCCCACTGCTTGCCGGCACGGGTGCGCACGGTGATCCGCAGCGTCACCGATTCGGGGGTGACGGAGTTGACGCCGAGCATCTCGGGCGGCTCGAGGATGTCGCGGGCCAGGTCGTCGCGTTCGACGGTCTCGAGCGCGGCGCGCAGCGCCACCTCGCACGCCCGGTGCACGTTGGCGGCGTGCGCGATGGGGGCGTCGACGACGGCGACGGCGTAACCCTGGCTCATGTTCCCCACGCGCAGGATCTCGCCGTTGCGGCAGTACCAGAGGGTGCCGCTGATGTCGCGGACGGTGGTGACCCGCAGGCCGACCGATTCCACGGTGCCGACCGCGTCGCCCAGGTCGACGACGTCGCCGACGCCGTACTGGTCCTCGAGCAGCATGAACATCCCGGAGATGAAGTCACGCACCAGGTTCTGCGCACCGAAACCGAGCGCGACGCCGACGATGCCGGCGGAGGCGATGAACGGTGCGACGTTGAGTCCGAGGGTGCCGAGTATCTGCAGGACGCACCAGACGAGCAGCACGACGGAGACGCCGGACTCGAGCACCGAGCCGATCGTCTCGGCGCGCTGCGTGCGCCGCTCGTTGACCAGCACCCCCGGCAGACCCTTCGGGGCGCGCTCCTGGAAGGGGCGGAGCAGGCCGGGCTTGCTGCTCTGGTGTCGCGGCTTCGTCATCCGGTCGATGAACCGGTGCAGCACAAACCTCAGGATCAGCGCCGCCAGGACGTATCCCGCGATCGCCAGCGGCCGCTCGACGAGCCACTCCCGGTTGGTGTCGGTCAGTTCGAATGCCAGTCGCTGAACAGTCATCCCGGCCGAGTCTACGGATCCGCGACGCGGCTGCCACCGATGTGATCTTCGTCCGATCGGGTTTACCCGAACACCACCAGCCACACGGCGACGGCGTGACAGAGGGCGGCGAGCACGGTCGCCGCGTGGAAGAACTCGTGGTAGCCGAAGACGTGCGGCCAGGGGTCGGGCCACTTGGTGGCGTAGAGGATCGCGCCGATGCTGTAGAGGATCCCCCCTACCAGCAGCAGCACCATCGCGGCGATGCCCGCCTCGTCGATCAGCTGGCCGGCGACGGGGACGATCGCCCAGCCGAGCAACAGGTACAGCGGGACACCCACCCAGCGGGGCGCGGTGGGCCAGAGCATCTTCAGGGCCACGCCGGCGAGGGCCCCGGTCCACACCACCGTCAGCAGCGTGCGGCCGGTGTCCGGGGGCAGCGCCAGCGTCGCGAAGGGGGTGTAGCTGCCGGCGATGAACAGGAAGATCATCGAATGGTCCGCGCGTTTCATCCACGTGCGCGCCCGCGGGTCGTGCCAGTGGACCCGGTGGTAGAGGGCGCTCACGCCGAACACCCCGCACACGGTGAGGCTGTAGATCACCGTCGACCAGCCCGCGGGCGGATCGGCCACGGTCTGCGACAGGACCACCAGCACGGCGCCGGCCACCACGGCCACGCCGAACGCCCACAGATGGATCCAGCCGCGCATCCGCGGCTTCACGGGCAGTTCGTCGATCCCGAATACCGTCATGGCCGGGCCTCCCTTCGGTACCGAAGAGTAACCTACGCTTCCGTAACTTTCTCGGCGTGTCGGGGCGGGGGCGGGGAGCCGCGTTCGAGGGACGCACCCGACCGCCGTCGCGCCCGGAGGACATCGTGAGCGTAATGTGACCCGCGTGGTGATCTCGGGGTGAACGCGCGCGGCCTGCTGTACCAGCTCTACGAACGACGGCTGCTGAGCAAGCTGGACGGCGCCCAGCACCCCCGGCACGTCGCCGTGATGTGCGACGGCAACCGTCGCTGGGCCCGCGAGAACGGGTTCACCGACGTCAGTCACGGGCACCGCATGGGCGCACTCAAGATCGCCGAACTGCTGAGCTGGTGCGATGCCGCCGGCATCGAGCGGGCCACCATCTACCTGCTCTCCACGGAGAATCTGCAGCGTGAACCCGAGGAGCTCGAGGCGCTGCTCGAGATCATCACCGACGTCGTCGAGGAGATCTCGGGCCCGGAACAGAACTGGAGCGTGAAGATCGTCGGCACGCTCGACCTGCTGCCGGACGAACTGAGCCGGCGCCTGAGCGAGGCCGCCGAGCGGACACAGGGCCGGACCGGCACCCACGTCAACGTCGCGGTCGGCTACGGCGGCCGGCAGGAGATCGCCGACGCCGTGCAGGCTCTGCTGCGGGCCAAGCAGCGCGAGGGGCTCGACGGCGAGGGCCTGGTCGAGGCCGTCACGGTCGAGGCCATCAGCGATCATCTCTACACCTCGGGGCAGCCCGACCCCGACCTGGTCATCCGGACCTCCGGCGAGCAACGGCTCTCGGGCTTCCTGCTGTGGCAGAGCGCGTACTCCGAGATCTGGTTCACCGAGGCCTACTGGCCGGAGTTCCGGCGCGTCGACTTCCTGCGCGCGCTGCGCGACTTCGCGGCGCGGCACCGCCGCTTCGGCGCCTAACCGCCGGTGCGTCCTTTGGGCTGTCCCCGCAGCCCAAAGGACGCACCGGCGGCGAAGCCGCCTACAGCTTGCGCAGGCGCAGACGGTTGATCGAATGGTCGGAGTCCTTGCGCAGGACCAGCGTTGCGCGCGGCCGCGTCGGCAGGATGTTCTCCACCAGGTTCGGCCGGTTGATCGAGTGCCAGATCTCCTTCGCGGCGCCCACGGCGTCGCGGTCCGACAGGTTCGCGTAGTGGTGGAAATGCGCCTCGGGATCGGAGAACGCCGTCTTGCGGAGCGCGAGAAACCGCTCCACATACCATTTCTCGATGTCCTCGAGGCGGGCGTCGACGTAGATCGAGAAGTCGAACAGGTCCGACACCATCAGCCGCGGACCGGTCTGCAGGACGTTCAGGCCCTCGATGATGAGGATGTCCGGTTGCCGCACCACGTGATACTGGCCCGGGATGATGTCGTAGGAGATGTGCGAGTACACCGGGGCCGCCACCTCCGCGGCGCCGGACTTGACCTCGGTGACGAACCGGAGCAGTTTGCGCCGATCGTAACTCTCCGGAAACCCCTTGCGATGCATGATGTTCCGTCGCATCAGCTCCCGGGACGAGTACAGGAAGCCGTCGGTGGTCACCAGGTCCACCCGAGGGTGGTGTTCCCAGCGCGCCAGCAGTGCCTGCAGCACGCGCGCCGTGGTCGACTTGCCGACCGCGACCGAGCCGGCCACTCCGATCACGAACGGCACCTGCTGGTCCGGATGCTTCTCGCCGAGGAACGTGGCGGTCGCGGCGAACAGTCGCTGTCGCGCGGCGACCTGCAGATGGATCAGACGGGCCAGCGGAAGGTACACCTCCGCCACCTCCGCCAGATCGATCTGCTCGCCGAGGCCCCGCAGGCCGCGCAGCTCCTCCTCGGTCAGCACCAGCGGCGTCGACTTGCGCAGCGTCCGCCACTGCTTGCGGTCGAACTCGACGTACGGACTCGGCTCGCTCAGACGCGCCACCGGCACACTCCCGACTCGACGGGCCCGGCGGCACACCCCGGGTATGGCTCGCAGCGAAGGATGTCCATATCGGCCGATTGTGCTCGCTGACACATCCGCTCGCTGCGCGGGGTCCGGTTTCCGGGGTCGCCGACGGGCCGGGGGCCGGTTCGGGGGACTAGGGTGCGAGGGCATGGACCCGGACTCGCTGGTGCGTGAATACCTCCTGCTCGGCTTGGCGTTCGACCGGCTCGAGGAGGGTTTCGTCGACGCCTTCACCGGCGACCCGGAGCTGCGTCGCCGGGTGGAGAACGCGCCGGCCCCGGACCCTCGTGACTTGTCCCACACCGCACGGCGGCTGCGTGCCGAGCTGCCCGCGACGGGGCTCTCGGGTGAGCGCACCCGCTTCCTCGACGTGCACCTGCGCGCCCTCGACTGCTCGGCCCGCAAGTTCGCCGGTGAGGACATCGCCTTCGTCGAGGAGGTCGAGGCCTACTTCGACGTGCGTATCGGCCTGGGCGACGAGGACGCGTACCGCGACGCTCACCGGCGGATCGATGCGCTGCTGCCCGGCAGTGGCCCGCTCGCCGAGCGGCTGCAGGCCCACCGCAAGTCCGAGGTCGTTCCCGCCGACCGCCTCGCCGAGTGCGTCGACGCCTTCTCGAGCGCCCTGCGCGACAAGGTCCGGGCGGTGTTCCCGCTACCCGAGACCGAAACCGTCGAGTACGAGGTGGTCGGCGACAAGCCGTGGTCCGGGTTCAACTACTACCTGGGCCGCTACCGCTCCCGCGTCGCGATCAACTCCGATCTCGACCAGCACATGTCGCACCTGCCGCGGCTGATCGCGCACGAGTCCTATCCCGGCCACCACACCGAACACTGCCGCAAGGAGGCCGGACTGGTCGCCGGGGGGCACGACGAGCAGACCCTCTTCGTCGTGAACACCCCGCAGTGCCTCATGGCCGAGGGGCTGGCAGACCTCGCGCTGGAGACGATCGTCGGACCGGGCTGGGGGCGGTGGGCGCAGGACATCTACGCCGACCTGGGCCTGCGGTTCGACGGTGAGCTCGCCGAGAAGCTGCACGAGGCGTCGGCCGAGTTGCTGAGCGTCCGCCAGGACGCCGCTCTGCTCCTGCACGACCGGGGACGCACCGGCGACGAGGTCGTCGCCTTCCTGCAGCGGTGGTCGTTGTCGAGTCCGGAACGGGCCCGGCAGTCGCTCCGCTTCCTGTCGTCGCCGTTGTGGCGCGCCTACATCAGCACCTACGTCGAGGGGTACCGCCTGCTCGGCGGCTGGCTGGCGCAGGCCCCGGCGGGCCCGGAACGCGTCGAACGGTTCCGTCGCCTGCTCGACGAACCCCTGGTGCCCGGCGTCCTGCGGTGCGAGCAGTCATGACCTGCGCCGTCGCCCGAGGGGACCGGGTTCCTGGACCGGGGGTCGGGTTCGTAGACTGGTAGGTGAATTCCCGCCGTCCCCAGCTTGGAGAAACCTCGATGACCGTTGTGCCCGGCACCGACGTCAACACCGCCTCGCTCGCAGATCTCGACCCCGAGCTGGCGCAGGCCATGGCCGGCGAGCTGTCGCGCCAGCGTGACACGCTCGAGATGATCGCGTCGGAGAACTTCGTGCCGCGCGCGGTGCTCCAGGCGCAGGGCAGCGTGCTCACCAACAAGTACGCCGAGGGATACCCGGGACGCCGCTACTACGGCGGCTGCGAGAACGTCGACATCGTCGAGGACCTCGCCCGCACCCGCGCCAAGGAACTGTTCGGCGCCGAGTTCGCGAACGTCCAGCCCCACTCGGGGGCGCAGGCCAATGCGGCCGTGCTGATGGCGCTGATGAACCCGGGCGAGAAGCTGCTGGGGCTCGACCTCGCCCACGGCGGGCACCTGACCCACGGCATGAAGCTGAACTTCTCCGGCAAGCTGTACGACGTCGCGTCCTACGGGGTCAGCAAGGAGGACCACCGCGTCGACATGGACGAGGTCCGCTCGATCGCGCTGGCCGAGAAGCCGAAGGTCATCGTCGCCGGATGGTCCGCGTACCCGCGGCACGAGGACTTCGCGGCGTTCCGCTCCATCGCCGACGAGGTCGGTGCCTACCTGTGGGTCGACATGGCGCACTTCGCCGGTCTCGTCGCCGCCGGGCTGCACCCGTCGCCGGTGCCGTACGCGGACGTCGTGTCCACCACCGTCCACAAGACCCTCGGCGGTCCGCGCTCGGGTCTGATCCTCGCAAAGCAGGAGTGGGCCAAGAAGATCAACTCCGCGGTGTTCCCGGGCCAGCAGGGCGGCCCGCTCATGCACGTCATCGCCGCGAAGGCCGCCGCGCTGAAGATCGCCGCGAGCGAGGAGTTCAAGGACCGGCAGCGCCGGACCGTCTCCGGCGCGCAGATCCTCGCCGAGCGGCTGATGCAGTCCGACGTCACCGACAAGGGCATCACCGTGCTGACCGGCGGCACCGATGTGCACCTCGTCCTCGTCGACCTGCGTAATTCGCAGCTCGACGGCCAGCAGGGCGAGGACCTGCTGCACGAGATCGGCATCACGGTCAACCGCAACGCGGTGCCGTTCGACCCGCGTCCCCCGATGGTCACCTCCGGCCTGCGCATCGGCACCCCGGCGCTGGCCACCCGCGGCTTCGGGGACGAGCAGTTCACCGAGGTCGCCGACATCATCGCGGCCGCACTGACGGGTGCATCCGACGCCGCGGCGCTGCGCGGCCGGGTGAGCGCGCTCGCCGCCGCCGCGCCGCTGTACCAGGGTCTCGAGGACTGGAAACTGATCTAGGCGCGGCTCCCGGCACGTGCCGGGATTGCCACGTTTACCCAATCTTCACCGACACGCCTCTTCGCTCGTCGAGCGAACGGGGCGTGTCGGCGTTAGCGTCGGGGGTGTAGACGGCGCAGTTGCCGGCTACGCGGGAGGTCCTGATCGTGACTGTGACAGACAGAGCGAGGGGCCGGCACCCGGCCCTCGTGTCCCTCGTGGACACCAGGTTCGACCGGCCCATCGAACGAAGTCTGTGTGGTGCTACACAGGCCTAGGAGCCTCACGTGACTGCAACACGCTCCGTCCCCGCCCGCCGCTCCGGCCGGACCCCGGCGAAGAAACCCGATGTGCGCACCTACGTGCTGGACACCTCCGTGTTGCTCTCCGATCCGTGGGCGGTGACCCGCTTCGCCGAGCACGAAGTGGTGCTACCCCTCGTCGTGATCGGCGAACTCGAAGGCAAGCGGCACCATCACGAACTGGGTTGGTTCGCGAGGGAATCGTTGCGGCTGCTCGACGACCTGCGCCTGCAGCACGGGCGGCTCGATCAGCCCATTCCCATCGGGGACGCGGGAGGCACCCTGCACGTCGAGCTCAACCACACCGACCCGCAGGTGCTGCCGGCCGGATTCCGCACCGAGACCAACGATTCCCGGATCCTGGCGTGCGCGCTGAACCTCGCCGGCGACGGGCACGACGTGGTGCTGGTCAGCAAGGACATCCCGCTCCGGGTCAAGGCCGGCGCCGTCGGGCTCAGCGCCGACGAGTACCACGCCCAGGACGTGGTGACGTCGGGCTGGACCGGCATGACCGAACTCGAGGTGGACCGGACGCTGATCGACGACCTGTTCGCCGAGGGCATCGTCGACCTCGACACCGCGAGGGATCTGCCGTGCCACACCGGGATCCGTCTGCTGGGCGGCTCGTCCAGCGCGCTGGGCCGGGTCACGCCGGACAAGCGGGTGCAGCTGGTGCGCGGAGACCGGGAGGCGTTCGGGTTGCACGGGCGTTCCGCGGAGCAACGGGTGGCGCTGGACCTGCTGCTCGACGAGTCCGTCGGCATCGTCTCGCTCGGCGGTAAGGCGGGCACGGGTAAGTCGGCACTGGCCCTGACCGCGGGTCTCGAGGCCGTGCTGGAGCGGCGCACCCAGCGCAAGGTCGTGGTGTTCCGGCCGCTGTACGCCGTCGGAGGACAGGAACTCGGCTATCTCCCCGGCAGCGAGAGCGAGAAGATGGGGCCGTGGGCGCAGGCCGTGTTCGACACCCTCGACGGCCTTGCGAGCCCGGAGGTGATGGACGAGGTCATCAGCCGGGGCATGCTCGAAGTGCTTCCGCTGACCCATATCCGGGGCCGGTCGCTGCACGACTCGTTCGTGATCGTCGACGAGGCGCAGTCCCTCGAGCGCAACGTGCTGCTCACCGTGCTCTCCCGCCTCGGCGCCGGGTCACGGGTGGTGCTCACCCACGACGTCGCCCAGCGCGACAACCTCAGGGTGGGCCGCTACGACGGCGTCGCCGCGGTGATCGAGAAGCTCAAGGGGCACCCGCTTTTCGCGCATGTCACCTTGACCCGCAGTGAGCGTTCGCCGATCGCGGCGCTCGTGACGGAGATGCTCGAGGAGTTCGCACCCGGCGCCTGAGGCCGGCTGCCCGGTGGTGACCGAATGTCACATTGCGTCGATGTCATCGACGCAATGTGACATTCGGCCCACCACCAACGCCGTTCACACCGCGGCGGCGGGTCAGTCCTGCTCGGGGCGCGGACCGAGTTCGGCCTCGAGGACTTCCTGGACGACGCGCATCGCGGCCAGGCCGGCCGGGGCGCCGCAGTAGGCGCCCGCGTGGATGACCGCCTCGACGATCTCGGTGCGGGTCAATCCGTTCCGCAGGGCGCCGCGCACGTGCCCGCGCAGCTCGTTCTCCGCGCGCAGCGCGATCAGCATGCCGAGGTTGAGCAGGCTGCGGCTGCGACGGTCGAGTCCCGGCCGGGTCCACACCGAGCCCCATACGTGCTCGGTGACGAACTCCTGCATCTCCTCGGCGTCGGTGCCGCGGGCGCGGTCGAAGGCTCGCTCGACGAAGTCGGCGCCCATCACCTCGCTGCGGACCCGGACTCCGGCCTCGAACGCGGGCGTCCGGTCGGCGTCGGTCATCGTCGTGCTCCCTGCGTCGTCGCCGTCGAACGGTTCGACGGCCGGGGAGATTCTACGACCGGCGCAGCACCGCCCGGAGGACGCCGGCACCCGTGGCGCCGACGAGTGTGCCGACGTTGTAGTGGTCGTCCCACACCGTGATCTTCCCGTCGCGCAGCTCGAAGGTGCCGCACACCCAGAACCGGACGGACACCGGGCCGACGCGCATGACGTCGGTGCGCTCGGTGAGCACCACGTTTCCGGTCGCGGCGATGTGGTGGACGACGACGTCGAAGCCCAGCGACGGCCGGCGCAGGCCCTCGAGGATGCGCCGCACCCGGGGCAGGCCCCGCACGGTCGGCAGCGACGTGTTGTGCCAGGCGATGTCCGGGTCGAGGAGGGCGGTGGCTCGTTCCATGTCCTCGGCGACCATCGCGTCGAGGAATTCGCGGACGACGGCGACGGACTTCTCGTCCGCGACGGTTTCGGGTGCGGTCATGACGCTCCTGTTCGGGTGAAGGTTCCCAGGCCGTTCTCGTTCCAGTATTCGAACGTGACGCCGTCCGGGGTGAAGGTGGCGGTGGAGACCGTCCCGTCCGGGGCGTTCTCACCGCCCTCGATCGGGAAGGTGAACACGTCGCCGTCCCAGTGGTCGAGCCGGTAGGTCTGTTCGGCGGGACCGATGGTGAGCACCAGGGCGCCCTCGCGTTCGTCGATCCGCGCGGGACCGTAGTACTCGCTGGTGTAGGCGCCGGTGTACTGCCCGAGCGGACGGGCGGGGGTGGGGTTCGTCGGGGCGGTGCGCCCGACGAGCGAGCCCTTCGGGTCGTCGAACGTGGCGAAGCGCTGCTCGTACAGGTCGGTCCAGTCCTCCCGGATCTCCCCGAACTGCACGAGATCGGTGAACTCGGCGGCGAGGGTTTCCGGCACCCCGATCGGGGCGGCGTTGGTGAGCGCGACGATCGCGACGTCCGCCGACGGGATCGCGGTGAACGCGGTCGCGGCGCCCAGCGCGAACGCCCCGGAGTGGCTCAGCGTCACGCGCCCGGCGGGGCTCGTGCCCACGTTGAACCCGTACCCGTAGAACCCCGCCCGGCTGTCGACGGTGCCCGGCGGGCTCGCCACGGCCTGCGGGGACACCGCCGGGAGCAGGGCGTCCGCGTCGACGATGCGGCGGCCCTGGTACTCGCCGTCGCCGAGCAGCATCGTCAGCCACCGCGCGACATCGGTGACCGAGGCGCTCACCCCGCCGGCCGGGGACTGCGCGTCGGGATCGCGGACGGCGCGCGCGACGTAGTCGCCGTCGACGAGCTGATGGCCGACGGCCCGATTGGGCCGGGCCTCGTAGTCCTCGAATCGGGAACTGGTGGAAGTCATTCCGAGAGGCTCGTACAACGCCCGCTGCGACAGGTCCGCCCACTCGGCGCCGGACGCGTCGGCGACCGCCTGTGCCGCGGCGGTGAGCCCGAAGTTGGTGTACTCGTACGAATCACGGAACGGCCCGAGCGGCAGCAGGCGGAACCGGTCGAACACCTGCTCGCGGTCGAAACCGAGGTCCTCGAGTTCGTCGCCGGCGTGGTCGGGAAGTCCGGAACGATGGGCGTAGAGATCGCCGACGGTCACCCGGCTGGTCACGTACGGGTCCGCGAGCGCGAACCCCGGCAGGCGTTCGACCACCGGAGTGTCCCAGCCGATCACGCCCTCGCCGACCTGGCGGGCGACGACGGTGGCGCCGAGCGGCTTGGACATCGAGGCCAGTTGGAAGACGGTGTCGGCGTCCACCGCACCGTCGCGGCCGGCCTCGCGCACCCCGAACCCCTCCGCGTACACGATCTCACCGCGGTGCACGACCGCCACCGCCATTCCGGGAATGCCGGTCCGATCCATCAGCTCCCGGGCGAGGTCGTCGAGGCGAGCGACAGCGTCGTCGACCTGTCCGTCCGGGATGTCGATGCCTGCGACCTGCGGGGGAGAGAGGGACTGGGCTTCCGGCGAGGCCGGCGCCGAGGACGCCGGAGAGTCGGCGGTGTCGACCGAGACGCAGGCGGCCGACAGGATCGCCACGAGGGCGAGGGCGGCGCCGATCCGGCGACGACGGGGTGCGCGCATGTCACGGCCTTTCTCGTCCGTCGCATGGTATGCCCCCCGGCTCGGTGCGCGGAAGACTCTCGAAGCCTCGGGCCCCGCAACGACGATCGTTGTGCAACCGTGACGTCCGGGCGCGGGGCCGGGGTCACCGCGACGACCAGCGCCGACGCCGGCGTGCGGCGCAGGGCCGCGGGCAGGTCCGGACGGAAACCGCCCGGGGCCCGGGGCCACTCGCTAGCGTCGAGACACCGGTGCCCGATCTCCGAGGAGGATGCCATGAACAGACGAGCCCGTCGCACCGCCACCGTGGCCGCGGCCGCCGCTGCCGCGGGACTGGTCCTGGCCGGCTGCAGCAGCGACGACGGCACCAGCGCCGAGGACGCCGTGGCCGGCGTGACCAGCGCGGCGGAATCGGCAGTCGAGCGCGCGACGTCCGCCGCGGAGTCCGCGGTCGAGGGCGCCACCGGGGCCGAGAACACGGAGCCGGGCGCCTCCGTCGAGGAGACGACGACCCTGCCGGGTGCGGGCGGCGGCGAGTACACCATCAGCGGGCCGATTCTGGCGAAGTACAACGAGATCGGCGGTGCCGACAGCCCGCTGGGCGCACCGACCGCGGATCAGCAGGATGTCGGCGACGGCTACGTCGCGGAGTTCGAGGGCGGCATCGTCGCCTGGAGCCCCGACACCGACGCGCACGTGGTGTGGGGCGAGATCCGCACCGCCTGGGAGGCCCAGGGCGGTGCGGGTGGCGAACTCGGATTCCCCATCAGCGACGAGCGGCCCATCCCGAACGGGCTCGAGAGCGAGTTCGAGATGGGCACCATCACCTATGTCGACGGTGCGACGCAGGTGATCCCGAAGTAGCCCGTCCGGATGCGGCCGGTCACGGCTGGAAGACGAGCCGGCCCACGGTGTGCCCGTCGCCGAGGCGGGCCACGCCGTCGGCGACGTCGTCGAGGGAGAGTCGCTCGCTGATCAGCGGTCGGATGGCGCCGTCGTCGGCGAGGCGGCACAGTTCCTCGTGGCAGGCCTCGATCGCGGCACGGTTGTACTGCCGGTACAGGCCCCAGTGCAGGCCGATGATCGAGTAGTTCTTGATGAGCGCGTGGTTCAACGCCGGTTGCGGGATGGTGCCACCGGCGAACCCGATCACCAGGATGCGGCCCTCGAACGCGATGCACTTGGTGGAGCGGCTGTACGAGTCGCCGCCGACCGGGTCGTAGACCACGTCCGCACCGCGACCCGCGGTGACGTCCTTGACGACGTCGACGAAGTCTTCGCGGTGCCGGTCGACGACGACGTCGGCGCCGAGGGCCCGGCAGTAGTCGGCCTTCTCGGCGCCGCCGACGACACCGATGACGGTGGCGCCGGCGGCCTTGCCGAGTTGCACTGCGGCACTGCCGACGCCGCCGGCCGCGGCGTGCACGAGCAGGGTCTCCCCGGCCCGCAGCTGGGTGCGCCGGTGCAGGGCGAACCACGACGTCTGGTATCCGATCGACAACGCCGACGCTTCGGCGTCGTCGAGGGACGCCGGGGCGCGGTAGGCGTCCTCCTCCGGAACCACGGCGAGCTCGGCGAAACCGCCGAAGGGGAACTCGGGATTGCCGATGATCCGGTCGCCGACGGCGAAGCGGGTGACGCCCTCGCCGACCGCGACGACCGTCCCGGCCAGTTCGACGCCGGGGGTGAAGGGCAGTTCCGGCTTCATCTGGTACTGCCCGCGGCACAGCAGCACGTCGGGGAAGTTGGCCGGCGTCGCGGCGACGCGCACCACGAGCCGTCCGGGGCCTGCCTCCGGATCGGGGACGTCGACGAGTTGCAGCGCTTCCTTGGGCTCGCCCACTTCGTGAATTCGCCAGGCCTTCATGGGATTACCTTTCCATCGAGTTCGGTGTGCGGGGTGCGCTCACGGGGCGACGGCGACGCCGGCCTCCGCTGCGGCGGCGGTGCCGAGCATCGCGCCGCCGTCGACGACGAGGGTCTCGCCGGTGATCCAGCTCGCGGCGTCGGAGGCGAGAAAGGCCACCGCCGAGGCGATGTCGGCCGGCTCGCCGATCCTGCCGAGCGGCAGGGCCGCCTCGAGCCGGTCCTCGTGGTCCTTCCAGAGGGCTTCGGCGAGACGGGTGCGCACGACACCCGGGGCGACGGCGTTGACCCGCACCCGCGGCGCCAGTTCCAGGGCGAGCTGGCGGGTGAGGTGGATCAGTGCCGCCTTCGAGGCGTTGTACAGGCCGATGTTCGCCTCGGGTGCCATCCCTCCGATGGAGGCGGTGTTGACCACTGCTCCGCCGTGCTCGCCCATCCACGCCTGCACGGCCAGTGAGGTCCACAGCACCGGACCCCAGAGGTTGACGTCGAAGGTCTTGGCGAAACGTGCGTGGTCCTGGGCGAGCACCGGACCGAACGCGGGGTTGGTGCCGGCATTGTTGACCAGGATGTCCAGGCGCCCGAACCGCTCGACGGTGAGGTCGACGCACCTCCGGGCCGCGTCCTCGTCGACCGCATGCGCGCCGACGCCGAGTGCCGTGCCGCGCACCCCGGCCGCGGTGACCTGGGCGGCCGCGGCGTCGGCCGCGTCCTGCTTGCGGGAGGTGAGCACCACGTTCGCGCCGGCCGCTGCGAGGTCCCGGGCGACGGCCAGCCCGATACCGCGGGAGGCGCCGGTGACGATCGCGGTGCGGCCGGTCAGATCGAGTCCGGTCATCGTCAGCCCACCGTCACCTTGTGGCCGTTGACCGAGGCGGCGGGAGCGGTGCGGTACTTGCGCAGTTCGGCGACGGCGATGGACCGCTTGTGCACCTCGTCGGGGCCGTCGGCCAGGCGCAGGGTGCGCATGTGCGCGTACATCATGGCGAGCGGGAAGTCGTCGGTGACGCCTCCGCCGCCGTGCACCTGGATGGCGCGGTCGATGATCTTCAGCGCCATCGCCGGGGCGGCGACCTTGATCGCGGCGATCTCCATCCGGGCCTGCTTGTTGCCGACGGTGTCCATCAGGTGGGCAGCCTTGAGCGTGAGCAGCCGTGTCATCTCGATCTCGATCCGGGCCTCGGCGATCCAGTCCTGGATGTTGGCGCGCTCGCTCACGGGCTGACCGAACGTGACCCGGCTCGACGCGCGCCGGCACAGCAGTTCGAGGGCTCGCTCGGCCATGCCGATGGCGCGCATGCAGTGGTGGATGCGGCCGGGGCCGAGGCGGGCCTGGCTGATCGCGAAGCCCTCGCCCTCGCCGGCGAGCACGTCCTTGCTCGGCACCCGCACGTTCTCGAAGGTGATCTCGGCGTGGCCCTCGCGGTCGGCGTAACCGAAGACCGGGAGGTTGCGCACGACGGTCACGCCGGGAGCGTCGATGGGCACCACCATCATCGACTGCTGGCGGTGCGGGGCCGCCGTGGGGTCGGTCTTGCCCATGACGATGAGGACCTTGCAGTTCTTGTGCATCGCGTTGGAGGCGAACCACTTGCGCCCGTTGAGGACGTACTCGTCGCCGTCCCGGACCATGGACAGCTCGATGTTGGTGGCGTCGGAGCTGGCGACGGCGGGTTCGGTCATCGCGAACGCCGAGGCCATCGTGCCGTCGAGCAGCGGGCGCAGGTACTTCTCCTTGTGCTCGTCGGTCCCGAAGAGGGTGAGCACCTCCATGTTGCCGGTGTCGGGTGCGTTGCAGTTGCACGCCTCGGAGGCGATGTGGCTGCGGCCCATGATCTCGGCGAGGGGCGCGTACTCGAGGTTGGTCAGGCCCGGGCCCCAGTCGGGGTGGGGGTGGAAGAGGTTCCACAGGCCGCGCCGGCGGGCCTCGGCCTTGAGCTCCTCGAGGATCGGGGGCTGGAAGTGCGGGTCCCCGGAGGCGCGCATCTGTTCCTCGTACACCGACTCGGCGGGGTAGACGTGCTCGTCCATGAAGGCGAGGAGGGCGTCGCGGTACTGCACGGTGCGTTCGGACATTTCGTAGACCGACATGGTCACTCCTGGCGGAAGGGGAGGGGCAGGGCTGGGGATCGCCCGTCGTCGAGGTACGTCGCGAACAGGATGGTGACGGACGTCTCCCTCCCTGTATAGTTGAACGCGGTTTCAACTTCAAGTTTTGATTCGGCGCGAGTCGCTCCGGCCGCGCGGAGAGGAAGCATCCATGACCGACGACATCAGCACCCTGCCCGTGCGACCCACGGGCCTCGACGACCTCCGGGACCTGGTGGGACGGGACATCGGACCGACGGACTGGGTGACCGTGACCCAGGAACTCGTGAACGCCTTCGCCGAGGTCACCGACGACCACCAGTGGATCCATGTCGACCCCGAGCGCGCCGCGACGAGTCCGCTGGGGACGACGATCGCGCACGGTCTGCTCGTGCTCTCGCTGGGGCCGGGCCTGTCCTACAAGCTCATGAGCTTCGACGGGTTCGCCCACGGCCTCAACTACGGCTACGACAAGGTGCGCTTCGTCTCGCCGCTGCCGGTCGGTTCCCGCATCCGGATGCGCATGCAGGTGCTCGGGGCCGAGGCCGCCGGTGGCGGCATCCAGATCCGGACGCTGCAGACGTTCGAGCGCGAGGGGCAGGAGAAGCCGGTCGCGGTGGCCGAGTCGCTCGCCCGCGTCGTCGCCTGAGCTGCGTACGGCACAGATGCTGCCGGCCTCCACGAGCGATCGTGGAGGCCGGCAGCACCCGTTCGGTTACCGTGCGTGGGCGATGCCCGGGACGGCCTTCGGGTCGCGGCGCACCTCCGCGGGGTTGGTCTCCTTGAGCACCCACGCCGAGAACAGCGTGAGGGCGCCCATGAGGGCCACGAACACCGAGACCAGGGTGGTCGTGCCGGTGTTGGCGATCAGGGCGGTCATGATGAACGGCGTGCCGCCGCTGACGGTGACGGCGGCGAGCTGGTAGGCGAGCGACGCGCCGGAGAGCCGGACGTTGGGCTCGAAGAGCTCGCCCAGGTACGCCGCCAGCGGGCCGTAGGTCATGGACTGGAAGATCGACCCGACCGTGACGGCCACCGCGAACAACGCGAGGTTCGCGGTATTGACGAGCCAGAAGTAGGGGAATGCCCACAGCACGAGTGCCGCGGCCCCGATCATGATCATCGGCCGGCGGCCGATGCGGTCGGAGATCCACCCCGACCACAGGATGAACCCGAGGCCCACCAGCGAGCTCGCCAGCGAGATGGCCAGGATCGAATTGCGGTCCATGCCGAGTTCGGTTGTGCCGTAGCTCAGGACGCCGGCGATGCTGATGTAGAACAGCGAGTTGGTTGCGGCGAGCAGACCGCAGCCCAGCAGGATCTTGCGCCAGTGGGTGCGGATCGCCTCGGCGAGCGGGGCCTGGACGACCTGCTGCTCGGGCCGCTTGGCCGCGACTTCGGCCTGCAGTTCCCGGAATTCGGGGGTGTCCTCCACCTTGGTCTGGATGTAGAGGACGACGGGGAACAGCGCGGCACTGGCGAGGAACGGAATCCGCCAGCCCCAGTCGAGGAACACCTCGTTCGACATCGCGGCCGTCGCCGTGAGGAACGCGACGTTGCCCAGGATGACGCCGCACGGCACGCCCATCTGCCCGAACGTGCCGGCGAAGCCTCGACGTTTGGGATCGGCGGACTCGGTGAGCAGCAGGACGATTCCACCCCACTGCCCGCCGCAGGCGAGGCCCTGCAGGAAGCGGAGCGTCACCAGCAGGATGGGGGCGAGGACCCCGATGGCGGCGGCGGAGGGCAGGCAGCCGATCAGGAACGTCGCCAGACCCATGAGCAGCAGGCAGACCACGACGACGGGTTTGCGGCCGTAGCGGTCACCGAAGTGGCCGGCCACGAGCCCGCCGAGGGGCCGGGCGACGAACCCGGCCCAGAAGGTGCTGAAGGACAACAGCGTTCCCATCAGGGGGGAGCTGTCGGGGAAGAACACGTGCGGGAACACCAGCGCCGCGGCGGTGCCGTACAGAAAGAAGTCGTACCACTCGATCGAGCTGTCGATGAGCCCGGCGGCGAGCAGTTTACGATGAGCGCGCGTGTGGTGCGACGTGCCGGCGGTCGTGATGCCGGTCGGACTCACGGATGGCGATGTCACAGATCAATTCCTCCGGTCGGACGGGCCGAGAAACAGCACTCAAACATGAATTCGGGTTCAGGCTGTGGTGCTAGTCTGGGGCATCGGTCATGTGATGTCAATCACGAGCCGCTCTCCCCCACTATGTCTCTCGACGAAGGGAAACCACTCATGGCCAGTGTTCTCGACCCCGTCCTCGCCCACGCGGACGCGGCGCCGGAACGCATCGCCCTGCGCACGCGGGACGGGCAGCGGAGCTACCGCGAGCTGCGCGACGACGCGCTGCGCTACGGCGCGCTGCTCCGCAGCCGCGGCGTCGCCGCCGGCGACCGGGTGCTCCTGCTCGCTCCCTCCGTGCCCGAGTTCGTGGTGGCCTACCTCGGCATTCAGGCGGTCGGTGCCGTGGTGGTGCCGGTGAACACCATGTCCACCGCGGCCGAACTGCGCTACACCCTCGGGGATTCGCGGGCCGTGCTCGCGATCGCCTGGCATGCCGCCTCCGGCTCGGTGGCCGAGGCCGCGGAGGGGCTCGGTGTGCCGTGGCTGTCGCTGGAGCCCGGCGCCGCGGTCGAACAGGAGCCCGGCGACCCCGTCGACCGTGCCGACGGCGACACCGCGGCGGTGCTGTACACCTCGGGCACCACCGGCCGCCCGAAGGGGGCTCAGCTCACCGTCTCGAATCTGCTGTCTGCAGGACGCATTTCGTGCCGATTGTCCGAATCGGGACCCGAGGATCGAGTAGGGACCGGGCTGCCGCTGTTCCACATCTTCGGCCAGGCGTCGGTGATGATGTCGGCCTTCACCGCGGGGGCCTCCCTGTCCCTGCTGTCCCCGTTCGATCCGGCGGCGATGCTCGACCTCGTCGTCCGGGACCGGCTGACGGTGGTGTGCGGGGTGCCGACCATGTGGAACGCGATGCTGCATGCCGAATCTCCCTACGGACCAGCGGACTTCGCGGGACTCCGGCTGGCGGTGTCGGGGGGAGCGTCGCTGCCGGGGGAGGTGGCCCGTGACTTCGAGCACCGCTTCGGCTGCACCATCCGGGAGGGATACGGCCTGACCGAGACCACGGCCATGGCGACCTTCTCGTGGGGGGACGTCCCGGCGCGCATCGGGTACAGCGGCACCGCGGCCCCGGACATCGAGGTCGAGGTCTACGGGCCGGACGGCGTCGCGTGCGGCCCGGGGGAGGTGGGCGAGGTGTTCGTCCGCGGACCCGTCGTCATGGCCGGCTACTGGCAGCGACCGGCCGACACCGCGGCCGTGCTCGACGACGAGGGCTGGTTCCGCACCGGCGATCTCGGGGAATTCGACGAGCAGGGCCGGTTGCGCATCGTCGACCGGGTCAAGGACCTCGTCATCCGGGGCGGCTACAACGTGTATCCCAGCGAGGTGGAGGAGGTGCTCTACGAGCATCCCGACGTGGTCGAGGCCGCCGTGGTGGGCGTGCCGGACCGCCACTACGGCGAGGAGATCGCCGCGGTGGTCGTGCTGCGCGACGACGCCGGCGCCGGTGCCGAGGACCTCGTGCGCTGGTGCCGGGAACGGTTGTCCGCCTACAAGGCGCCCCGCATCGTCCGCTTCGTGGACGCCCTGCCGAAGGGGGCGTCCGGGAAGATCCTCAAGCGGGCCATTGACCGGGACGAGTTGTCCCGGTTCGTCGTTCGCCGTTCCGAGTCGGCGGTGTGACCGGTGCCGTCCGCGGCCGGGTGGCGTGCCCGGCCGCGGACGGCCCGCCGGGCTCAGTACGTGTCGCGACGTTCGAAGATCTCGCGCGGGTTGTCGATCAGCATCCGGTCGATGTCCGTGTCGCCGACCCCGGCCTCCCGCAACGCGGGCAGCACGTCGTTGTGCAGGTGCATGTAGCTCCATCGCGGCGTCGCGACGGCGAGCATCTGCGGGTCGAGCCAGTCGTTGAGGGTGGCGTAGTCCTGCGAGAGCAGCATCCGGCCGGCATAGCCGCGCTCGACGAGGGCGGCGATGGTCTTCACCCGCTGCTCGAAGCCGAGATACACGTCCACGCCGCAGCGATCCATGCCGATGTACGAGCCGGCGTCCATCAGCGCCGTGAGATAGCCGATGTCGTCGGAATCGCCGCTGTGGCCGACGATCACACGCGAGAGGTCGACGCCCTCCTCGGTGAACAGGCGCTGCATCACCCGTCCGGACTCGGAGTGGGCGTGGGTGTGCACCGTGATCGGTACGCCGGTGCGGCGGTGGGCGACCGCCACGGCCCGGGCCGTCCGCTCGACTCCCGCGGTCAGGCCCGGGGCGTCGATGGCGCACTTGAGCATTCCCGCCCGCACTCCGGAGTCGAGGATGCCTTCCTCGATGTCGCGGACGAAGAAGTCCACCATCGGTTCCGGGCCGCCGAACAGGGTGTCGGGGCCGCGGTAGTGGAAGTAGTGCGGCAGGTCCATGTAGGTGTAGAGACCGGTCGCCACGACGATGTTCATGTCGGTGGCCTCGGCGACCCGTCGGATGAGGTCGATGTTGCGGCCGGTGCCGACCACGGTGAGGTCGACGAACGTGTCGAAACCGGCCGCGTGCACCTCCCGGACGCGCGTGATCGCCTCGGCGACCGCCGCGTCCAGGTCGACGCCGATGTCCCAGTTGCCGTGCAGTTCGGGGGAGAGGACGAACAGGTGCTCGTGCATCAGTGTCCGGCCGAGGCTGCCGCTGTCGACGGTGCCGGTGACGGTGGGGACGGTGGTCATGACGTCTCGCTTCCTACGACCTGAATTAGAATTCAGCTTCGTATCAGATCATGATGAGACGCTCATCACAAGACCCAGGGTGTCGTCAGTCTCGCGGCTCCACCCGTGTCATCGCGAGCACGTCGAGCCGCCGATCCAGCTCCTCCTCGCTCAGGCCGTCACCGATCAGCCCCCGGTCGACGACCGTCTGCCGGATGGTCTTCTTCTCCCGCAGCGCCTCTTTCGCGACCGCAGCGGCCTCCTCGTACCCGATCGCCGAGTTCAGCGGCGTCACGATCGAGGGAGACGATTCGGCGAGGGTACGCAGATGTTCGGTGTTCGCCACGAGCCCGTCGACGCACCGCTCGGCGAACAGGCGCGAGACGTTGGCCAGCAGGCGCAGCGACTCGAGCAGGTTGCGGGCCATCATCGGGATGTAGACGTTGAGCTCGAACGCGCCCGCGGCACCACCCCACGCCACGGCCGCGTCGTTGCCCACGACCTGCGCCGCCACCTGGGTCACCGCCTCCGGCAGCACGGGATTCACCTTCCCCGGCATGATCGAGCTGCCGGGCTGCAGATCCGGCAGCTGGATCTCGGCGAGACCCGTCAGCGGGCCGGACCCCATCCACCGGATGTCGTTGGCGATCTTCGTCAACGACACCGCGACGGTCCGCAGCGCCCCGGACGCCTCGACGAGACCGTCCCGCGCGGCTTGCGCCTCGAAGCTGTTCTTCGCCGGCGTCAGCGCCTCCACCCCGGTCACCCGCACCAGTTCGGCGACGACGCGGGGACCGAATCCCTCGGGGGCGTTCAGGCCCGTGCCGACCGCCGTGCCCCCGATGGCCAGCTCACCCAGCCGTGGCAGGGTCGCCTGCACCCGCTCGATGCCGGCCTCGATCTGCCGGGCGTAGCCCCCGAACTCCTGGCCGAGGGTGACCGGCACGGCATCCATCAAGTGCGTCCGCCCGGACTTGACGACGCGTCTCCACTCCTCCGCCTTCGCCGCGAGCGAGGCCCGCAGCTGGTCGAGGGCAGGGACGAGATCCTTCACCGCCGCCTCGGTGGCGGCGACATGCGTCGCGGTCGGGAAGGTGTCGTTCGACGACTGCGACATGTTGACGTGATCGTTGGGATGTACGGTCACCCCGCGCTGCGCGGCGATGCTCGCGATGACCTCGTTGGCATTCATGTTCGAGCTCGTGCCCGAACCGGTCTGGAACACGTCGATGGGGAACTGGTCGTCGTGCAGACCCTCGGCGATCTCGGTAGCGGCGGCGACGATCGCGTCGGCCTTCTCCGCGTCGAGCAGATCCAGATCCTTGTTCACCTGGGCGCACGCCGCCTTGAGCAGGCCCATCGCGCGGATCTGGGTGCGCTCGAGACCGCGGCCGGAGATCGGGAAGTTCTCCACGGCCCGCTGGGTCTGAGCGCGCCACAGGGCGTCGGCCGGGACCCGGACCTCGCCCATGGTGTCGTGTTCGATTCGGAACTGCTGCTCGGAATTGTCGGCCATGGCTTCACAGTAGGCCGCTCGAGCCGCAGCGGCGCCCCTTCGGACCGGCGGAGATCCGAAAGGGCGCCACGACCGCGAACCGGGTCACGGCATGGGAGGAACGGCCCCCGCGACGCCGTGGAAATCGATCGAGGTGAACTCGCTGAGCTTCTTCAGCCGGTGGTACGCCTCGACCATCCGGACGGTGCCGGACTTGCTGCGCATCACGATCGACTGCGTCGTCGCGCCGCCGCCGTAGTAGCGGACACCCTTCACCAGCTCACCGTCGGTGACGCCGGTCGCGCAGAAGAAGATGTTCTCACCCTTGACCAGGTCGGTGGTGGTCAGCACGCGGCCCGGCTCGTGACCCGCGTCGATCGCCTTCTGCCGCTCCTCGTCGTCCTTCGGCGCCAGGCGACCCTGCAGCGCGCCGCCCATGCACCGCATCGCGGCCGCGGCGATGATGCCCTCCGGGGTGCCGCCGATGCCCAGCAGCATGTCGACACCCGAACCCGGGCGCGCCGCGGCGATCGCACCGGCGACGTCACCGTCGGAGATCAGCCGGATACGGGCGCCGGTCGCGCGCACATCGCTGATGAGCTGCGCGTGCCGGGGGCGGTCCAGGATCGTGACGGTGATGTCGGAGATCTCCGAGTGCTTCGCCTTCGCCACGCGGCTGATGTTCTCGGCGACCGGCGCGGTGATGTCGATGACGTCCGCGGCCTCCGGGCCGACAGCGATCTTGTCCATGTAGAACACGGCGGACGGGTCGAACATGGCGCCGCGCTCGGCGACGGCGAGCACCGCGATGGAGCCGGGTGCGCCCTTCGCCATCAAAGTGGTGCCGTCGATCGGGTCGACCGCCACGTCGCACAGCGGTCCGTCGCCGTTGCCGACCTCCTCGCCGTTGTAGAGCATGGGCGCCTCGTCCTTCTCGCCCTCGCCGATCACGACGACGCCGCGCATGGACACCGAACTGACCATGTGACGCATGGCGTCGACGGCGGCGCCGTCGCCACCTTCCTTGTCGCCACGGCCGACCCAACGGCCCGCAGCCATCGCCGCGGCCTCGGTGACACGCACCAGCTCGAGGGCGAGATTGCGGTCCGGGGCCTGGCGGCGGGTCGGGGTGCTGGCCGTCATGGGCTACTGCCTCCTGGTGCGGTCGGTCGACGTGGTTGCCGACGCGAGACGGACGTCGAAGGGACGACCGTCGGGTTCCGATGGTTTCGAGTGGTAATTCTCTCATCACCGCCCCGTGAGCGGGGCTCGGACCCGGCCACGTGCGGGTATCGGTGCCGACGGCTGTCAGACTGGAGGCGTGGCCCCCCAGAAACCCCGCATTCTCCACGACACGCGCGACATGGCGTGGTCGCTGATTCCGCTGCTGCTGATCATGGTCGTCGTGGCCGCCATCGCCAGCCAGTGCTCCTTCAGCCCCGGCGGCCCCACCGCGGGACCCGTGCCCAGCTTCGACGTCGACGCGGGCCTGAAGTACGACGCGCGTGAGCTGGACTTCCCGATCCGGCAGCCGAAGGTGCCCGAGGACTGGCAGGCGAACTCCGGCAGCCGCAGCATCATCACCGGCGAACAGGGCGGCGACTCGAGCACCGTCGGGTACATCACCCCCGCCGGCCGGTACGTGCGGTTCACCCAGTCGAATGCGGGGGAGGACGAGCTGGTGCGGTTCGTCGCCGGGGAGCCGCGCACCGCGACGGGGGCGCAGGACATCGCCGGCCGCGACTGGGTGGTCTACGGCGGGCAGGGTGTCGAACCGCTGTGGGTGTCCGACTTCGGCGACGTCCGGATCCTCGTCGGTGGTTCCGGCGACGAGGCCGAGTTCCGCGAACTCGCGGCCGCAGCGGGGGCGGCTGAGCCGCTACAGCCCTGACGGGCGCGCCGCTACAGCCCTGACGGGCGCGCCGCTACAGCCCTGACGGGCGCGCCGCTACAGCCCTGACGGGCGCGCCGCTACAGCCCTGACGGGCGCGCCGCTACAGCCCTGACGGGCGCGCCGCTCACTCGTCGTCTTCGTCCACCTCGTCGTCGCTGTGCGCCAGCGCGGCCTCCACGCGCTGCCGGGCGCCGGCGAGATGCTCCTCGCAGCGGCGCGCGAGCGCCTCGCCCCGCTCCCACAGCGTCAGCGACTCGTCCAGGTCCAGGCCACCCTGTTCGAGCATCTTGACCACGTTGACCAGCTCGTCGCGCGCCCGCTCGTAGCCGAACTCCGCAACGTCGTCGTTCGGGCCGCTCACGGGCGTGTCCTTCGTCTCGCTCATCCGTTCCTCGTCACTTCTCTCGTCCGATGACGGCCGCGCGCACCGCACCGTCGGCGACCCGCACCCGCAGCTGGGTGCCGGGCGGTGCGTCGTCGACGGACCGCAGCACCTCCGCGTCCCCGTCCGGGATCATCCGCTGCACCACCGCGTAGCCGCGGGCCAGGGTGGCGGCGGGACCGAGCGTCCCGAGTCGCGCCCCGAGATGTTCGATCCGGGTGGCCTCGGCGGCGATCGCCCGGGCCACGTCGCGTCGGGCGCACTGCCGCAGCCGCTCGATCTCCTCGCGCCGCTGGTCGACGGTGCGCAGCGGGTCTGCGAGCACCGGCCGGCTGCGCAGCTGTTCGATCACGTGCTCCTCCCTGCGCACCCAGTTGCGCAGCGCCGCCGCCGCTCGCTCTCGCAGCTCGTCCACCAGGTCCTGCTCGGCCACCGCGTCCGGCACGATCCGTTTCGCCGCGTCCGTGGGGGTGGCCGCCCGCAGATCGGCGACGTAGTCGGACAGCGGGCTGTCCGGTTCGTGCCCGATCGCGCTGACCACGGGCGTCGTGCACCGGACGATCGCGCGGCACAGCGCCTCGTCGGAGAACGGCAGCAGGTCCTCCACGCTGCCGCCGCCGCGCGCGAGCACGATCACGTCGACGGACGGGTCCGCGTCGAGTTCCTCGAGCGCCTCGAGGATCTGCGGGACCGCGGTGGGCCCCTGGACGGCGGTGTTGCGGATCTCGAAACGGACCGCCGGCCACCGGCGCTGCGCGACGCTGAGCACGTCCCGTTCGGCGGCGCTCGCCCGGCCGGTGATCAGACCGATCCGGTGCGGCAGGAACGGCAGGGGCCGTTTGAGCCGCGGGTCGAACAGCCCCTCGGCCGCGAGCAGCGCCCGTAGCCGCTCGATCCGAGCGAGGAGTTCGCCGATTCCGACGGCCCGGATCTCGGTGACCCGCAGGGCCAGGGTGCCGCGGCCGGTCCAGAACGACAGCTTCCCGAACATCACCACCCGGCTGCCCTCGGTGAGCGGCACAGGGGAGTTCTGCACCAGCTGCGGCGAGCACGTCACCGACAGCGACATGTCCGCCGACGGGTCCCGCAGCGTGAGGAAGGCGGTGCGGGTGCCGGGACGCACGTTGAGCTGGGTGATCTGTCCCTCCACCCAGACCGAGCCGAGCCGGTCGATCCAGCTCGCGACCTTCTGCGAGACGGTCCGGACGGGCCACGGATGTTCCGCGGAGTTGGACGGGGTGGCCGTGGGCGCGGAGGTCACTTGGTGCTTGCGTTCGCGATCCGGTTGGACAGCATGGTCTCGAACGGGTCCCGCGCGCGGGTGGCGCTTTCGTACTCGAGCAGCGCCCGCAGGTCCTCGACCGACAGGGTGCGCATCCGCGCCCGCAGTTGCGCCAGGGTCAGCGACGGGTAGTCGAGCAGTTCGACGATCTCGGGAAGCTCGGCCCCGGCCGCGCTCCCGGCGGCAGCCTTCTTCGCGGTCTTCTTCGCCGGTGCCTTCGCTGCCTTCTTCGCCGGCTTCGTCGCGGTCGTGTCGGCGTCGCCGCCGGCTGCGGTCGTGCCGGCACTGATCTTGGCGGCGGTGGACTCGGCGGTCGACTCGGCTCCGGCGCGGGGCCCGGACCCCTCCGTCCCGGCGCCGGCGGACTTCCCGGCCCTCGAATCGGTGGGGACCGGCACCGCCGCCTCCGTCGCGGGCGGCATCGAGTAGAGGGCGAAGCGTCCCGGTGCCCCCGCGGTCGACGGCTCGGCAATGCCCACCGGTTCGGCGTCGTCGTCGAAGGTGGCCCACGACGGCGCCTCGGCGGGGGCAGCGCCGAGCAGCTCGAACAACTGGTCGCCCTTGATCGCGAGCGACGTCATCGTCTGCTGGATCCGCATCGTCGTCTGAAGGATCTGGCTGACCGTGGTCATCGGCAGGGCGACCGCGGTGGACGGCAGCTTGAGGGTCTCTTCGTACGCGGTGACGGCCAGCCCGGCCGCCACCCGCGCCATGAACGGTGGACGGATCATGGGAAACAGACTGCCTCACGTGCCGCCCGATTGGTAGCCGAGGACGGCCGGCCCCGCGGACGGCCCGTACCCTGGAGGCATGTCTGCGCCTGTTCCCCTCGAAGTCGGAATCACTCGGTCGGCCGGTTCACCGGCTGCCGGCAAGCGCGTCCTGCTCGCCGAGCCGCGCGGGTACTGCGCCGGTGTCGACCGGGCCGTCGAAACGGTGGAGAAGGCACTCGAGAAGCATGGTGCCCCGATCTACGTCCGCAAGGAGATCGTCCACAACCGGCACGTGGTCGAGACCCTCGCCGAGCGAGGTGTCGTCTTCGTCGAGGAGACCGACGAGGTACCCGAGGGCGCGGTGCTCGTGTTCTCGGCGCACGGTGTCTCCCCTGCGGTGCACGCCTCCGCCGCCGAACGCAGCCTGCGCACCATCGATGCCACGTGCCCCCTGGTGACGAAGGTGCATCAGGAGGCGAAGCGCTTCGCCCGCGACGACTACGACATCCTGCTCATCGGTCACGAAGGCCACGAGGAGGTGGAGGGCACTGCCGGCGAGGCCCCCGACCACGTCCAGCTCGTCGACGGTCCGGACGCGGTCGACCAGGTCACCGTGCGCGACGAGGCGAAGGTCATCTGGCTCTCGCAGACCACCCTCAGCGTCGACGAGACCATGGAGACGGTCCAGCGGCTGCGCGCGAAGTTCCCGCTGCTGCAGGATCCCCCGAGCGACGACATCTGCTACGCCACCCAGAATCGGCAGGTGGCGGTCAAGGCGATGGCGCCCGAATGCGACCTGGTCATCGTCGTGGGGTCCCGCAATTCGTCGAACTCGGTCCGGCTCGTGGAGGTGGCTCTGGGGGCCGGTGCCCGGGCCGCGCATCTCGTCGACTACGCCCGCGAGGTCGACCCGGCATGGCTCGACGGCGTCCGGACCGTGGGCATCACCTCCGGCGCCTCGGTGCCGGAGGTCCTCGTACGCGGCGTGATCGACCTGCTCGCCGAGCACGGTTTCGCCGACGTGCAGTCGGTCACCACAGCCAACGAGACCCTGGTGTTCGCGCTGCCGCGCGAACTGCGCTCCGCGCGTCGCGCGTAATCCGGCGCGTGTGATCCGGCGCGGACTCGGTCAGTCCTCGTACCGGTCCCGATAGCGCACCCGGGGCTGCCGGTAGTCCGGGGTCTCCGGTCCCGGCGCCCGCCGACGGGACGGCGGGGGCACCTCTCCCCGCTCGTAGGGACGGTCGGGGCGGGAGCGGTGATCGCCGCGCCGGTCGTAGTCCCGGCGGGTCTCGGCGGCCCGCCGTGGGGCCGGTTCGGCTCGCCGTGGGGCCGGTTCGGCCCGTCGTGGGGCGGGTTCGGCCCGTCGTGGGGCCGGTTCGGCCCGCCGGGTCCGGTAGGCGACATCGGGTGCCGCGGGCGGCTCGCCGGCGCCGCGGCGCGCCGCGTCCGGAGCCGGGGCGGTGGTGCGGCGCCGCACCACCGGGTTGTCGCGCGGGTCTGCAACTTGTCGCACGCTGGCCTTGGTGGAGGCCGGGGGTCGGGCGGCCGCACGGGCGCGACGTCCCCGCGCCGGCTTCGCAGCCCCACCACCGTCGCGGTCCAGCTGCGAGTCGCGTGACGGGGCCCCGGCGGCGCGTGCGCCCCGCCGGCGCGGACGGGCCGGAGCCGGTACCTGCGACCGGCTCAGGAAGATCCGCAGCCCGCCGACGACCAGGACCGCCACCGTGGCGGTGAGCATCACCGGGAACCGGTTCACCAGCGGATACGCCACGTTGAGCGCCAGGTCCTTCAGGCCCCCACCACCGGATTCGACGAGGAACTCCTGCGCGATCGGAACGGCGACGAGCAGCAGCAGCGGCGGCTGGGCCATCGCGGTGAACAGCGCCCGATGCTGCACGGCCGCTACCGCCGCGACGCAACCGAGCACGTAGAACGCGGAGAACGCCGAACCCAGTTCGTTACCGCGTGCCGCATCGATGAGGAAGCCGAGCAGGGTCGAGCCCGCCGCGACGAGGACCGCGCCCCACCACGGGACGCCAGGCACAGTGGGCGCCACCGACCGCATGTCGAGCGGCACCGCCGAGCGAGCACGTTGCGTTGCAGACACATGTCGACACTAGACCCCTCGGGTCAACTTGCTTCGTCGACAGGACCGTCGGACTCGGAAGTATCCGTCGGCGTCACGCGGCGCGGCCACGCATCGACCGGTCGCACCTCCGGGTGTTCGCCGTCGAAGATCTCCAGTTCGCTCAGCTTCCGGGCCGTCACCCCGACCCGGGACTCCATCGACGCGACGGTCAGGTTGAACGAGTCGACGGCCTTGCCCAGCTGGGACCCGAGCCGATCGAGGTGTCCGCCGACGACCCCGATCCGCTGATACAGCTCCCGGCCGAGCTGGTGGATCGTCGCGGCCTCCTTCGACAGGGCCTCCTGGCGCCAGGTGTGCGCGATGGTGCGCAGCAGCGCCACGAGGGTGGTGGGGGTGGCCAGGATCACGTTCCGCGCGAACGCGTACTCGAGCAGGTCCGAATCCGCGGCCAGCGCCGCATCGAGGAACGGGTCGCCGGGAACGAACAGCACCACGAACTCGGGCGTCGGATCGAACGATTCCCAGTAGGCCTTCGCCGAGAGCTGGTCGACATGCGTGCGTACCTGACGGGCGTGCCGCACCAGGTGCTGGTCACGCCGAGCGACGTCCTCCTCCTGGGCGGCGTCGAGATAGGCGGCGAACGGCACCTTCGCATCCACGACGATCTGCTTGCCACCGGCGAGATACACCAGCAGATCCGGGCGGACCCCGTCCCGGGTGACCTGGGTGTCGAAGTCGCAGTGCCGCACCATGCCGGCGAGCTCGACGACGCGTTCGAGCTGGATCTCGCCCCACCGTCCGCGCACCTGCGGGGCGCGCAGGGCCGTCACCAGCTGCTGCGTCTGCGTCGAGAGCAGCTGCGAGGCGCGGTGCATGCCTTCGACCTGCTCGGTGAGACCGGCGTACGCGTGCACCCGGTTGCGCTCGACGTGCTCCACCTGCCGGGCGAGCGCCCCCACTGCCTCCTGCAAGGGTCCGACGAGACGTGAGACCTGTTCACCGATCGCGCCCGAATGGCGGCGGGCGGAGTCCTCGCTCACGGCGCCGAGCGCTTGCCGCAGCTGCCCCTCGTTCTCGCGCAGGGCCGCGAGCTGGGCCTCCGCCCGCGCGGCGCGGTCGCCGCTGCGGGCGGCGTGCAGCAACCAGCCGACAACCACGCCGAGCGCGAGGGCCGCGAGCAACGCCAGTGCCGTGAGTGCCGTCATGGTGCGCATGATGCCCGAGTGGACCGACAGGCTCACCCGGACCGGGCGACGGCGTGTCGGTGCGCTGCTCTACGGTCTGACGGCATGCGGATCCTGCACACCTCGGACTGGCACATCGGCCGCACCTTCCACGGTGTGGATCTGTTGTCCGACCAGGCCCAGGCCCTCGCCGCCCTCGCCGACCTCGTCGCCGAGCGGCACGTCGACGTGGTCGTGGTGGCCGGGGACGTCTACGACCGCTCCATCCCGAGTGCCGATGCCGTCGCGGTGTGCAACGCGGGGCTCGAAGCGATCCGCGCGGCCGGTGCCGTCATCGTCGCGACGTCCGGCAACCACGACTCGCCCGTCCGCCTGGGCGCGGGCGCGGCGTTCGCCGCCGAGGGCGGGCTGCATCTGATCACCCGGGTCTCCCAGATCGACCGGCCCGTCCTGCTCGACGATGCCCACGGCACCGTCGCCTTCTACGGCATCCCCTACCTGGAGCCGGAGATCACCCGCGCCGACCTGGGCGTGCCCGAGGCGCGCTCACACGCGGAGATCCTCGGCGCGGCGATGAACCGGGTCCGCGCCGACGCCCGCGCCCGCGGCGTCCGCGCCGTGGTTCTCGCGCACGCCTTCGTCGTCGGCGCCGAAGCCTCCGGTTCCGAGCGGTCCATCTCGGTCGGCGGCGTCGAAACCGTCCCGGCGTCGGCGTTCGACGGCGTCGACTACGTCGCGCTCGGTCATCTGCACTCCCCGCAGACCGTCGCCGAGCACGTCCGTTACTCGGGTTCGCCGCTGCCGTACTCGTTCGGGGAGCGCACCCATCGCAAAGCCGTGTGGCTCGTCGAGCTGGATGCGGCCGGGCGGGCGGGCGTCGAGCGTGTCGACCTGCCAGTCGTGCGGGGCCTGAGCCGTCTCACCGGCGTCCTCGACGAGCTGCTCACCGACGACGCGCACGCCGCGGCGGAGGAGCACTACGTCTCGGCCGTTCTCACGGACGCCGTGCGCCCCCTCGACGCGATGCGTCGGCTGCAGGCCCGTTTCCCCCGGGCCGTCCACGTCGAGTGGGACCCGCCCGTCGCGACCTCGACCGGCACCTATCGGCAGAAGGTGCGCGGCCGGACCGACCTCGACATCGCCCGGGAGTTCCTCACCGACGTGCGCTCCGAGCCGTCCGCGCGGGAGTTGCGCTGGGTACAGCAGGCGCTGCGCGACGTCGACCGCGCCGCGGGTGTCGGAACCGAGCAGACCGTCGCACCGGGGGAGGCGTCCGCGTGAGGCTGCACCAGCTGGAGGTCACCGCGTTCGGCCCGTTCGCCGACACCGTGCGGGTGGACTTCGACGAACTCGGCGCCGACGGACTGTTCCTGCTGCACGGCCGCACCGGCGCCGGCAAGACCTCCATCCTCGATGCGGTGGCGTTCGCCCTGTACGGCACGGTGCCCGGGGCCCGCGCCGACGGGCGCCGGCTGCTGTCCGATCACGCCCCCGCCGGCACCGCACCCCAGGTGAGCCTCGAGGCGACCGTCGCCGGCCGGCGGTTGCGGATCGTGCGCAGCCCCGACTACGAGCGTCCGAAGCTGCGCGGGACCGGGACCGTCAAGCAGAACGCCAAAGCGAGCCTGACCTGGCTCGACGGCTCGGGTGAGCACCTCTCCCGGCTGCCCGACATCGGGGAGGCCGTCCGGCGGCTGCTCGGGATGAGCGCCGAGCAGTTCTTCCAGGTCGTGCTGCTGCCGCAGGGCGAGTTCGCGAAGTTCCTGCGCGCCGACAGCGAGGACCGCGGCAAGCTGCTCGAGCGGCTGTTCGACACCACCCGATTCGGCTCCGTCGAACGCTGGTTCAAGGACCGGCGCAGTGCCGCAGCCACCCGCCTCGAGGAACAGCAGCGTGCCGTCGACCTGCTCCTCGCCAAGGTCAGCGCGGCCGCCGGCCTCGAGGCGGGCGCCGACTCCGAACCGGTCGTGTGGGCGCATCGACTGCGCGACGACGCCGCCGAGAACCGGGACCTCGCGCTGGCGGCACTCGACCGTGCGCGCGCCGACGACATCCGCGATCGGGCGGCCCTCGCGGAGGCGACCGAGCTGCGACGGTGCCAGGAACGCCGCGCCCGCGCGGTCGCCGAGCTCGCCGAGCTGGATGCCGCGGCCGCCGAGCTGCAGACTTTGACCGCCGAACTCGACACGGCCCGGCGGGCGGCGCCGGTCGTCGAGATCGCCCGGGACGCGCACCGCGCCGCCGAAGCCGCCGCCACCGCCCATGCCGCCGCGGTGGACGCGGCCGCGCCCCTCGCCGCCGACCGGGAGGGTCGGGCCCTCGTCGCGCAGCTCGACGGTTCCCCCGCCGACGCCGACCGCGGACTGATCCGGCCCCACGAACAGCGTTGGTCGGCGGAGGTGGTCCGCCTCGACGGCCTGCTCGAGCAGGAGCAGCGGCTGATCCGGCTCGAGACCGACCGCGCCGCCCTGCAGGAGCAGCGCCGCGATCTGGCGGTGCGCGCCGAACGGATCGCCGAGGAACTGGACGAACTCCCCGGTCGCCGCGACGCTGCGGAGAAGGCCGCGCGCGAGTCCGAGCAGGCCGCCGCCACGCTGCCCCGGCTCGAGGCCGACCTCACGCGAACCAGCGACGCCCTCGCCGCCGCCACCGAACTGCAGAACCTGGCCCCGCAGCTGCACCGGCTCGAGGACGAGGTCGTCGCCCGTCGCGACGCACACCTCGACGCGCGCACCGCCCTGCTCGACGTGCGTGAGCGCCGCATCGCCGGGATGGCCGCCGAACTGGCCACCGATCTGGTCGACGGGCATCCGTGCGTGGTGTGCGGAGCCACCGCTCATCCGTCCCCGGCCCGGCCGGCGCCGGACACCGCCACCAAGGCGGACGAGGACGCGGCCCGGGACGCCGAGCAGCGAGCCGGCGCGGAACTGACGCGGGCGCAGGCGGCCGTCGCGGACGTCGCCAACACCGTCGCGGTGCTGCGGCAGCGCTGCGGCGACGCCGGTCTCGAAGAACTCACCGAGGCGCGGGCCGGGGCCGCCGCCGCGCACGCCGCGGCGGCGGCCACCGCGGCCGAATGCGAGCGCCGCCGCGGTGAGATCGCGCGGCTGCGCCAACTCGACGCCGACCTGCGCGAGCAGGCGCACGCGGTGGATGTCGAGGCCGCCCAGGCTGCGCACCGCGAGGAGAGCACCGCCGCGGAGGCCGACGAGATCCGTGCCCGCATCACCGCGGCAGCCGGGGACGCAGACTCCCTCGCCACCCGCCGGCGTCGGATCGCGACGCTCGCCGCCGCCGCGGCGAACCTGCTCGACGCCCGGGTTCGGGCCGCGAACGCGGCGACGAGCGCGCACGAACGTGCCCGGGAGGCGGCTGCAGCCGCGGAACGGGCGGGATTCGCGAGCGTCGAGCAGGCCCTGGCGGCCGTCCGTCCCGAGGCGCGTCTGCGCGAGATCGACCAGGTGCTGCGCGCGGCGGCCGACCGGCGCGCGGCGACGCAGGGCGTGCTCGACGACCCGGATACGGCACGGGTCGGCGACGACCCGGTGGACTTGGCCGAACCGGAGGGCGCGGTCGCGCGCAGTGCGGCCGCGCTGGCCGCGGCCGTCTCCGCAGCCTCCGAGGCCGAGCGGCGCCACGCCGACATCGAGAAGTTCGCGACGCGCCTCGAAGACGAGTACGCGAAGCTGGTGCCGCTGCGGGACGAGCAGGCCGAACTCGCGGCCCTCGCCGAAGTCGTCGCGGGCACCGGGCAGAATGCGCGCAAGATGTCGCTGCGCTCGTACGTCCTCGCGGCCCGCCTCGAGGAGGTCGCCGAATCGGCCTCGGTGCGGCTGCGGCGCATGTCCGGTGGCCGCTACGAGTTCGTGCACTCCGATGCGGCAGGCACGCACGGCAAGCGCGGTGGCCTCGGGCTCGACATCCACGACGAATACACCGGTGTGGTGCGGTCCACGAAGACCCTCTCGGGCGGCGAGTCGTTCCAGGCGTCGCTGGCGCTGGCGCTCGGGCTCGCAGATGTCGTCGCCGCCGAATCCGGGGGACTGGTGCTCGACACGATGTTCATCGACGAGGGGTTCGGCACGCTCGACGCCGACGCGCTCGACGCGGTGATGGGCGTGCTCGACGAACTGCGCGCCGGCGGCCGGGTGGTCGGCGTGGTCAGCCACGTCGACGAAATGCGTCAGCGTATCCCCAGCCGCCTGCACGTCGTGCGCGGCCGCGCCGGGTCCACGGTGGAGATCGCCGGCTGAGCCCGGCCGATCAGGCCGGGCCGGGCTCGGCCGGTGCCGGTGGCAGTGCCGGGGTCTCCTCGGTCGTCTCGAGTTCGTCCGTCGCAGCGCTGCGCTCGTCGATCTGCTCGCCGACGTAACGCAGCACCACCGCGGCGACGGCCGCGACGGGGACGGCGAGGAACGCGCCGATGATGCCGAACAGCGACGATCCTGCGGTGACGGCGAGCAGCACGACCACCGCATGCAGATGCATGCTGCGCGACTGCAGCACGGGCTGGAGCACGTTCCCCTCGAGCTGCTGCACCGCGATGATGATGACGAGAACGATGATCGCGGTGGTCAGCCCGTTCGCGACGAGCGCCACGAGGACGGCGAGCGCTCCGGCGACGAAGGCACCGACGATCGGGATGAACCCACCGATGAAGGTGAGGATCGCCAGCACCGGCGCCAGCGGCACCCCGAGGATGACCAGGCCCAGACCGATGAAGAACGCGTCGATGAAGCTGACGAGCGCCTGCGTGCGGATGAACCCGCCGAGGGTGTTCCACATCCGGATCAGCACCTCTTCCAGGTGCCGCCCGGCACGACCGCCACCGACGGCGTGCACCCACGGGATGAATCGCGGCCCGTCCTTGATGAAGAAGAACACCAGGACGAGGACCAGGCCGATCGTCACCAGCAGGGAACCGGCCGTGCTGACGCCGGTGAACACGCCGCTGGCGATGGTGGCGCCGCTCTCCTGGACCTTGTCGATCACGACCTGGGTCGCGTTCTCGAGCTGCTCGTCCTTCAGGTTGAACGGGGGGCCCTGCACCCAGTCCAGCACCTTGTTGATGCCGTCGGTGGTCTTGTTCGCGAGTTCCGGTGCCTGCGCCACCACCGACGGGACGATGCCCGCGATGATGCCGCCGACGATCGCGAAGAACAGGAACAGCGTCAGGCCGGCGGAGGCCGCGGGCGGCACGCCGCGCTTCATCATGCCGCGGGTGGGCGGCCACAGCATGGTGGCGACGACGATCGCCAGTGCCACGGGCAGGACGATCACCCACATCTTCTCGATGATCCAGCCGATGACCAGCGCGCCCGCCGCGATCACGACCAGCGCCGCCGACCACTTCGCCAGCGCCAGCCCGCCGGAGGCGATCAGCGTGGTGCGGTCCGGTTTCGGTGCCGGTGGCTTGCGCTCGGTGCTCTGCACATCGCTCAACGGACGGTCCTTCCGATGCTCTCGACGCCGCGGATCGGGCTCCGTCTGCAATCTACGGGAACGGCGGCTCGGGGGGCGGTTCACCGGCGCGAAACCCACGGATCGTGGCAGGCTTTCGGCCATGAAGAAGTTCACCGCCGTGCTGGCCGCGAGTGCCGCGGCTGTCGTGCTCGTGTCCTGCAGTTCCGGTGACGACGCGTCGAACGAGTCCGATGCGGCGCGCACAACGATCGGCGGGGCCGCCTCGAGCCTCGCCTCGGCCGCGTCGAGCGTCGCCGAGCGGGCGCGCGGCGCCTTCGACGAGGCGAAGCTCGCGACGTTCGTGGCCGCGTTCCGCACCGGCTACCCCAACCTCGCCGCCGACCGCGACGACGCCTCCATCGAGGCGATCGTCATCGAGACGTGCCCGCTGATCGACTCCGGCGCGAGCGATCAGGAGGTGATCGCCAAGGTCGGCGAGCTGGCGCAGAACGGGGACACCGCGCCCACCGAGGAGCAGGCCGGCCGGATCTCGCAACTCGTCCGTGTCGCCTGCTGACGACCGGGGCATCGGGTCGAGCTCCGCGACGCGATGGCAGTCCGAGCGTAGCGCCGACGACTCCCGCGCCTACATCGAGCGGTTCGCCGAACTCGCGCACGCGGGGACGGATCTGCACGGCGAGGCCCGGTTCGTCGACGTGCTCGTCCCGCGTGGCGCGCGGATCCTCGACGCCGGCTGCGGCACCGGCCGCGTCGGGCTCGAGCTGGCCCGGCGGGGCCATCGGGTGACCGCGGTCGATCTCGACCCGGTGCTCGTGGAGGCGGCCCGGTCACACTCGGAGCTGACCGTGCATCTCGCCGACCTGGCGCAGCTGGATCTGCCGGGCCCGAGGTTCGATGCGGTGGTCTCGGCCGGCAACGTGATGGTGTTCCTCGCGCCCGGCTCCGAGCGGTCCGTGCTCGGGCGGATCGCCGCGCACCTGCGCCCGGGCGGGGTGTTCGTCGCCGGGTTCACCACCGGCGCGGCATACCGTCCGTCGCAGTTCGTCGCCGACCTCGCGGCCGCCGGCCTGGTACTCGAGCAGCGTTTCGCCACCTGGGACCTGCGGCCGTGGCACGACGACGCCGACTGGCTGGTGGCCGTCGCGCGCCGTGCGGATGACGGGGGCGTGACCGCGACCCCGTAGAATATCGATTCCGTGAGCCTAACCCTCGGAATCGTCGGTCTTCCCAACGTCGGAAAGTCGACGCTGTTCAACGCGCTGACCAAGAACGAAGTGCTTGCCGCGAACTACCCGTTCGCCACCATCGAGCCGAACGTCGGCGTCGTCGAGCTGCCCGATCCGCGGCTGGAGCGGCTCGCCGAGATCTTCGGGTCGCAGCGCATCCTGCCCGCGACCGTGTCGTTCGTCGATATCGCCGGCATCGTCAAGGGCGCCTCCGAGGGCGCCGGGCTCGGCAACAAGTTCCTCGCCAACATCCGCGAGGCCGACGCCATCTGCCAGGTCGTGCGGGTGTTCGCCGACGACGACGTCGTCCACGTCGACGGCCGCGTCGACCCGCTCGCGGACATCGAGATCATCGAGACGGAGCTGATCCTCGCCGACCTGCAGACCCTGGAGAAGGCCCTGCCGCGCCTCGAGAAGGAGGCGAAGAAGAACAAGGAACTCAAGCCGCAGTTCGACGAGGCCGTCAAGGCTCAGGGCGTGCTCAACGAGGGCAAGACTCTGTTCGCGGCGAAGGACTCGCTCGACTTCGGTCTGCTGCGCGAGCTGAACATGATGACGACCAAGCCGTTCCTCTACGTGTTCAACGCGGACGAATCGGTGCTCACCGACGAGGCGAAGCAGCAGGAGCTCCGTGCGGCCGTCGCGCCGGCCGACTGCGTGTTCCTCGACGCGAAGGTCGAATCCGAGCTGATCGAGCTCGAGGCCGACGAGGCCCAGGAACTGCTCGAGTCCATCGGACAGACCGAGCCGGGCCTGCACTCGCTCGCCCGCGTCGGCTTCCACACTCTCGGCCTGCAGACCTACCTCACCGCCGGTCCGAAAGAGGCCCGGGCCTGGACCATCCCGCAGGGCGCGACCGCCCCGCAGGCCGCCGGTGTCATCCACTCCGACTTCGAGCGGGGCTTCATCAAAGCCGAGGTCGTCTCCTTCGAGGACCTCGACTCGGCCGGATCGATGGCCGAGGCGAAGGCTCGCGGCAAGGTCCGCATGGAGGGCAAGGACTACGTCATGGCGGACGGAGACGTCGTGGAGTTCCGCTTCAACGTGTAGTGGGGCCCCGACGTCGGGGAGACCGGCTCGGTGTCTGCCGTCGCCTCCCCCAGGTTGCCGAGCGCGACGCCACCGCGCACGCTGCGCTCAGCACCCCGGCACGGGTGCCTCGCCCAGCGTCCGGCGGGTGACGAACCTCCGCGGCGTCCCCGACAGCGGATCTCTGAATTCCAGTTCCCGCGCGAGCAATTGGAGTGGGAGGGAATGATCGTCCGGGGCCTCGGGCAGCAGGTCGGGATACCAACGGTCGCCCAGGATCCCGGCGCCGAGCGCTGCCAGATGCACCCGCAACTGGTGCATCCGTCCGGTGTGTGGACGCAGAACCGTGTGCAGCACAGCACGTCCGGAGGCGCTCACGCCGGTCCCGCACACCTCCACCACCGTCTCGGCATTGGGCTCACGGAGGTTGTCGACGACCACCCGTAGTTCGCCGCGCCGCGCCTCGATATGGTTGCGGTAGACGGTGGGCAGGGCGCGACCGGCAAGCGCCGGTGCGTCCGGGTCCCACCCGGGCGGTCGCGCCGACACCGCCTCGTAAACCTTGACGACCCGCCGCTTTTCGAACAGCGACTGGTAGGCGCCGCGCGTCGCGGGGCGGGCCGAGAACATCACCAGGCCGGCGGTCGCTCGGTCGAGTCGATGGATCGGCGTCAGGTACGGGTTGTCGAGGCGGGTTCGCAACCGGACGAGCGCGGACTCGCGCAGGTATCGTCCGCCCGGGGTGGTCGGGAGGAAGTGCGGTTTGTCGATCACGACGAGATCGTCGTCGACATACAGGATCTCCTCCTGGAACGGCATCGGTTCCTCCACCGGCAGATCGCGGTAGTACCAGATGAACCGGTGCGCGCCCAGCGCGGTGCCACGACCGATCGGACTGCCGTCGGAACCCACGATCTCGCCGGCGTCGAACCGCCGGTACAGGTCGTCGGCGTCCAGGTGGTCGAACCTCGCGACGACGTAGGCGGCGATCGTTGCCCACGGACCCGACGCCGGGACGCGCAGGCGCGTCGGTCCGATCCCGTCCTTGACGGGAAGCGGTGAGGGCATCGGCACGCCCGTCATCATCCCACCGCCTGCCGGCTCGTCCGCGCCGCGGGTCGGGCCGAGACGTGGGTGGGACGGTCCGGCCCACAAGCGATCGCCGGGCCCCGCGGCGCGGAACCCGGCGATCTGCTGCGACGGTCGATCAGTGGAGCCCGACGACCTCCTGGGCGATGGCGGCCAGGCGGGTCTGGGCGGCCGACACGACCCCGTGCCGGTTCTTGTGGGCCTCCTCGTATGCGACGATCGCGCGCACGTCGGCCGGTTCGGTCAGTTCCTTGACCTCGGCGACCGCCTGGGAGACGTTGAGGCTGTCGTAGTCGGCGATCGGAAGTTCCTCGGCGGAGAGGATGCCGGTGGCGCTGCGCGCCGTGTGGATGGCCCGGGCGGTCCCGTCCGCACCTTCGCGGCGGGTGATCCGTTCGGCGGTCTCGAGCGCCGCGTCCCGGCTGGCCGTGAGGGTCTTGCTGGCGACGTCGCCGGCATGTGCGCCACGGGCCAGCAGCGACCCCAGGGCGGGCCGGGTCGAGCGGGCGGCGTCGATCGCGCGGTCGATGCCGCGCGTGGACCACATCAGCGGGACGTTGACGATGCGCACGGCCGCGCCGGCGGCGGCCTGCAGCGGGGTCCGTCGCAGCGCGGCGGGCCCGCCGAGGGCGTCCTCGGCCAGGACGGTGGTCAACCACTCCACGGTCGCGCTGTGGGCGGTGATCAGACGATCGGCCAGGCCGACGACCGCGGGGGTCTGGGCGGCCGTGGCGAGGGCCTTGAGGTAGCGGGCGCGGTCGAGAAGCTGGTGCTCGAGCGCGAGGTCGCCCAGGAGCGCCTCGTCGAACGGCTGGGCCTGTTCGGCCATGGCCTTCACCGCGGCGGCGGCGCGGCCGACGAACGGGCCGATGACGTCGGGCAGGCCGCCCAGTTCGCGGATGGTGCGTTCGATGGCCTCGGCGCGGTCGCGGCCGTTGGCTGCGTTCTCGGTCAGTTCGCGGCGGACCGCCTCGGTGCGGGCCTGGGCGATCCGGGTCTCGGCGACCTGGATCTCGGTGTTGGTCAGGTCGAGCAGTGCTCGCAGCTGGGTGAGCAGCGTGGCGGTGTCGGTCTTGGTCATCGTGCGTTCGCTCCTTCGGTCGATGTCATCGATGGGGCTCACCGACGTGACATCGTTCGGCTACCCGGCACCTACCGACGGGTAACACTGTGTGAGGGAGAACACATCCGAGGGGGCGTGACCTGCGTCCGGGTCCGGCACCGGCGGAAGGGACGGGGATCAGTCCGCGCGCGACAGCACCGCGACCAGGAACCCGGACCCGTCGGTGAACGGGCGCAGATCCCAGGTCGAGAGCTTCAGGTCCACCGCGAGACCGCCGGCCGCGGCGTCGGCGAGGAACTGCGGGAACTCGTAGCCCCGGTCCGCGCCGAACCCCACGACCGCCCGACCCGTCGGGGCGAGATGGCGGGCGAAGCCCGCCAGGACCGCACCGCGAGTGGAGGGCGCCAGGAAGGTCATCACGTTGCCCGCGCAGACGATGACATCGAAATCGGCCGCGACACCGCGGGCCGGCAGATCCAGTTCGGCGAGATCGCCGACGAGCCAGGTCGGGCCGGGATGGTCCTGTTCCGCAGCGGCGATCAGGACCGGATCCACGTCGACGCCGACCACCACGTGACCGGCATCGTGCAGATAGCCACCGATCCGTCCCGGGCCGCAGCCCGCGTCGAGGACTCGTCCGCCGCGGTCGAGCATGGCGTCGACCAGCCGGGCTTCGCCGACGATGTCCTTGCCTTCCGACGCCATCGTCCGGAACCGCTCGACGTACCAGGTGGAATGTGCGGGGTCGGCCGCGGTGATCTCTTCCCACTGGCTCGGGGTGCGATCGCTCATCGTCGTTCCTCCTCGATTCGGCCGTGCGGTGGACCGCAGTCCCCAGCGCGGCGGGCCGTAGACCCGGCGCGGCGGGCCGCAGTCACCGTATGCGGTCACCTTAGGCACCCGGGGTGGAGCTCTGTCGAGCGCACCCGCCGGCGCTCCGGCTGCGCAGACCCGTTCGATGACCGGTCACCTGCCGGGACCGGTTGACATCCGTGTGCCCGACCGCGAACGTGCAGTGGACGAGTCCGGCAGACGCTGCGCGGGTGCGCGAGTCCGGCTCACCTGTCCTCCGTACAGAGGAGTGCGATGTGAAGTCCGACTCCCGGCCCGGCGAGCCCCGCCGGTATCGCAGGGGCCGCACCCACCGCCTGGAGAACGTGGTTGCGTCCATCAGGATGGTGTACGAGCCGGATCGGATCCCGATGACCGGCGTGTCGTAACCGGACGAAAGACGGTCATCGCGTGATTCTTCGAGAGAGCTACCAACTCGACTCGACGAAAGAGC